>QWCC01001889.1_pt1 | contig 12808 bp, 15 predicted proteins | sample 1972491 | NCBI WGS metagenome assembly QWCC01 (sample SAMN09866718, study PRJNA288562) | Human oral metagenome isolate term5_saliva, whole genome shotgun sequencing... | isolation source: mouth | host: Homo sapiens | place: USA: California
GGTTGGGTACGTGTGATGACCCCAGATGGCGGTAGTAGTAGTGACGTAAAGAGCAACCGCGGTTTTGTATTTATCCCAGAGGTAGGCGACCAAGTCCTCCTCGGCTTCCGCCATGGAGACCCTGCAAGACCATACGTTTTGGGTAGCCTGTTTAACGGGACGACAGGTAGGGGCGGTCTCGAAGGAAATCACATGAAGAGTCTCACAACTCGTAGTGGGCATACTATAAAGTTGAACGATTCACTATCGTCACTTGGAATTACCATTAAAGACATAAAGGGGAATTCCATTCATATTGACTCTGTAGGAGATGACATCATCATCAATGCAAAGCGAAATATTACTATCAATGCAGGAGAGACTTTTACCGTGAATGCAAGAGAAATGGAAGTAAATATAGATGGGGATATAATAGAAAAAATTGGCAAAAACAAAATCTCAACTATAGGAAATAAAATATCATTAGAGGCAATGGAGAAAGAGGAAGAAATAACAGAAAACACTAATATTAATATAGGAGGACACTTGACTCAAGAGGTAGGTGATATCGTACTGGAAACTTTTTCAGGTGATGCAATTATTATTGCAGAAGGAAAAGCTCTACTTCAAGGCAAGGATGATGCACGTATTAGCAAAGGATAGCGAAAATAGTTATGAGTGGAAAAGCATATAATAGTTTCGTTTATGACATGTCTGCCAAACTACCAGTGAAGAAATCTGGAGCAAAAGTCATAGTCGAATTTAGGACATCAGGCAGTTATACGGGTGAATATGGTTTCGATTGGATCCGTATGGGAGACTCTGGGCGTAAAGGGGATACTTGGTACGCTAATATTATGGGGCACAAAATTGTAAATGATGATGTGATTGTTGACAATACTAAGAAAGTGTATGACAACTATGCCTTACATTTGTTTAGGACAAGACGGTTCTCTGTATCATGGAAAAAACAAGGGAAACAACCCTTTATATATATAGCCCCTCTTATGACATTACGAAAAGGTGCGAGTGCAAAGCTTACTCTAAAAATTGAGGTAAAAGAACCGGCAGTAAAGATAGTATATAAACCGCAAACTCCTGGAATTTTCAAACTAAGTAAAGCTTCCATTCCTACACTAAGTAAAGGAAAGCACACACTTCCTGATGAACTAATTATAACATGCTTAAAAGAATTCTCTACTGACCAGGAAATAAGAGTTTACGCCTATGATTCAAATAACATGAAGCATCTTGCAGGTAAACTCATAATAAAAGCTAATGATAAAAAACATCAGGTAAATTTAAATGTAGCTATTATTAGTGTAAAATTTAAGAACGAGGAGTTATTTCCCGATATATCAAGCAGTGTAAGAGTAATGAAAAAGATTTATGGACAGGCTTATGTCAATATAAGCAGGAAAAACATTACTCTAAATCTTGAGCGAGTACTAAAAAGTAAAGCGGCAAAAAAGTACTTTACTCCTAAAAGATGGGTTCGAAAAAAGTATATAGTAGATAATAGTTTACATTCTTTTCTCAATGCAGAACTCTCCAAACAGTATCCTAACCTGGGTAATTCCTTAAAAATATATTATATAAACCAAAAGTGTTTTAATGATGATTTAAAAAAGGAGGAGGAGTTATATGGAAAGGCTAAAGATATGTTGTCTCACGAGGCAATCATTTTGCAGAGGGGATTAAAAGACGGTACTGCTACCCATGAGTCTCTACACTGCTTAGGTATACCTCATAGTTTCAGCGAACGTAATGTCCTTTTTTTCGAAATAGCTTTTAAAAGAAACTATACGGACAACATTATGGATTACTCAGATATGTATGGCATACCAACAATCGCAACATGGGAATTTCAATGGTATGCCATTCAAAGATTTATACATGCTTTACATACTGGAAAATGGTAAAATTCTTTTTATTAACAATCTCCATGCTACTGACAGCATGTGTACATCATACCCCAAAAGGGAATATGACAAAAAAAAACAATAATATGGTTTATTTAGAAAAACTTGATACAGCAGATGCTAACAAAAGGATTCTTGAATATAGGGAAAAGCAAGAAAAGGAGTTCCCAGAAGATGAGTTTCTGAGTCCTCCAACTGATTGTGAATATATTGACTCCATGGGATATGTTGTATCTCTGGGTAAGAGTGATAGCGGATACCTTAAAATGAGACGGGGGAAAGATAGTCTATTTGGAGAATACCGTTATTATTTTCCAAATGGGAGTCTCAAGAAATCTGGAGAATATTATATTAACGACTTCCAGTGTGGTATATGGAGAGAATACGATGTGAAAGGTCATCTGATTAAGGAAACCGATATGGACAAACCCTATCGAAAATATTCTTGGCAAAACATCCTGCTCTTTGCAAAAAAACACAACATTGACCTTCATGAGGATCAAACTTTCGTAGACCGGTATATAGACGAAACACACATTCCCTATTGGTATGTGAGCTGGATTGACAAATCCAAATATAGCTTTCGTTGCATTACCATTGATGCTCGTAATGGACATATCGTCAGAGATGAATTATCGCGTGGAACGAAATAAAAATGTCAAGATAAAATATGACAAAGATGCAGTCATCTCAAATCTATTAAACAAATGATTTACAATAATAACATACAATATCAATTAGACACACACTTGGAGGTACGCCATTTAGCGAACTCTGTGCAGGAGAGTTGCTTCTCTGCAGAATACACTTTAAAACCTATAAAGGCGCAAACTCTGCCTTTTGGAGAACGAGATGGAATGAATCTATATGAGATCTCTATACCAAATTTTATCATGAGTTTAGACAAATCTTTAGTAAAATCCTCTGATTTTCTCCAACGATGTGCCTACCGATATGATGGGGTGCAGATTCACATTGGAAACACTAATATCATCAGAATTCTGAACAAAGAAACTTTGAGAGAACAATGGGATACGATATGTTCTTTATTACATTCTGACTATAAGGGATTCTTTGTTGAAGATTACTTAATGAGAATAAATAGTATAATGGAATCCTCCGAAGAACATAACATGACAATAAATAATTATTTCTATTTCGGATTAATCTTATTTGGAATTCCACATGAAACAGCTATCGGATGGAGCAGAATACGGAAAGTGATGTTATCTGATTTTGACGATATCATATTTGAGGAGAGATTGTTTCATGAACAAGATATGGATGATAAACGTTGTTTTGCTATTGTGGGAGAGAACATAAATGAGTCAACCAACTGTAGAATAAACAAATACTACGGACGCGCACAAGTCCCTATGAATAGTTTTTTTCCAGATTGGACACAATTAGAAATTGATTACACTAAAGAAGATATCAATGTATATTGGAAATACGAATTAACTAAACAAGTGGAACAATAGTTTATGGAGCGTAAATTGAATAAATCATCTATAATGGCTACTGCTTCAGAGGATGATATGCAACTGGAGGAGAAGAAACGAAAATGGCAAGATCCCAATGAAGATGTGAAATATGTTTGTGATGGGGGAAAAGTCCAATGCAAGTACTGTAGTTCACCCGTTGCACAAATTAGGGTTACTGCAGAAAGTATTATGCTACAAGACAAACCCTGGGCAACTGTAGGAGATAATAATGGTCAGATAAATTTCGGTTTTACAGGCCTTTGTACCCATCCTAAATGGGGAAATAATAAACCGTCTTGCAAGTCTGTCATCAGCCTTGGTCAGTGGCAGGACTTTTCTGAAACAGTCATTGGTAACCACCATGCGCTTTTGGTTAAGTCTACTATTCCATGTCTAATTAGTGGAGAAAAGCTACAAATTGTGCATAGTGGACAAACAGCTACCTTAGATGTCGTTAACCCTTTAGATAAACGTAAAGTGCTTGAAGATGCTTATTGGATTGATGGAGAAGAGGAGAGAAGAGACATACCATTGAATACTACTGTTGGTCTTTATATAAAAGCACGAAATGTTTGTGTTGGAGAAGATATAAGTTTAAATTTTAAAGATGAGAGAGGAAAAAATAGAACATATATTGGTAAGGCGATAAATGATAATACTATTTTTATAGACAATTTTATGATAAATTCTGATAATGAATAATAGGGACTAAATATACAAATATAAAAAGGAATTATGAGTTATATAACGATAGCAGCAGAAGGTTTTATAGGGACTCCCAAGCTTAAAGAAACTCCTATTGTGGATTTTGGCGACCCGCTCTCATACATGCAGATAAGAAGAAATCGAGCAAGCAATCTTTTTGGTAAAGTTAGAAATAACAACACAAAAAACCATCAAGGTTTTGATTATTACGCCTTAGAAGGGACAGAAGTTTATGCAGTTGCCAATGGCGAAGTGGTCTATATCGTAGACCCTCCTTTGGGCGATTATGGTAAGCAAATTGTTATAAAGATAGATAACAGCAAATATTATGCGTTTTATGCTCATTTGCTACAAATTGATGTAAAAAAGGGAGATATTGTGAAGAAAGGTGACACTATAGGGAAGACAGGAATCACAGGTAATGCCAAGACTTTTAGGGGACTTGACCAGCATTTACATTTTGAGTGCAGAACAGCAGCAAAATTAGGGAAAGGTCTGGACGGAAGACTATCTCCCAACAACATAGTATTGACTAAATTCTATTCACAGGATCCTAAGAATGAAATACAAAGTTCTTTAGGAGTGTATAAGGTAGATAAGAATAATAAAAAGACGAAAATGGACTGTATCCTATGAAAAACATATTTTTATTTTTTGCATCCTATATACTACTTTCTTGTAGTCAATTCTATTATCCTGGTACCTCTAAGAATAATATTCGGCAGGATAGTCTAATCATAACAGAGATAGAAAATGATACATGCTGTATGAATAGACTAATTTTATCATATAATGGTCAAAGCAATGTGCTCCTTGAGTTACATTGTGAAGATGGAAGTTCCATTGACTTTGTAAAAAATATCAAAGGAAAGAAACGGAAGGAGAAAATTGGAGTCTATGCTATTTATAATGCAGCCGCTGATGGGAACAGCTTTTTATTCTTTGATTATTTGACGCGACGAGCTTACATTACTCCTACATGCTTTTCTGATTGCCTTCCTGAATATACTTCATTAGACTTCAAGAAAAGAAGTCTAATATTAAGGAATACAAACAGTTTCATAGGTAGTCTCAATGATACCTTAAATATCGGCGATAGACCAGAGTATGTAGTTTGCGGTAAAAGGTTCCATTTTGTTAAGGCTATACTGAATGTAATAAATTGATGAATGTGCATATTCCTACTCTATCTAGCCTATGGATATAACAAATTATCCAAAGATGCCTTCCGTGCATCACTCGGCTTATTCTCCAAGCCATCAAGACAGCATGCGCTGCCACGTATCAGCAATGAGACGGAACTCGTTAACTACATGGGGCGTAAGCAAGCGGCTGAGACGGCTGAGACACATTATATCACAGCTGAGAGTCAGGTGCCAACCCTGCGTGTAGGTTCTCTCTACAGCTCGTTCTTGGAACGTGTAGGAAACTTATCAGAAGAAAGTTTGGGTGACTTTATCATCATCGAGATTACCCATGAGGTGAGCCAAGGGAGCTACTATAAAAACCGCTTCACGGCTATCCCCGCAACGATAAAGGCACTGCCAAGTCCAAAGGTGCGTATGCCATTAGCTGAGACACAGATGGCAACCGTGCTTAGCAATGCTGACCCACAGGGCAAGGGCCGTGTTCGTGTACGTATGAACTGGCAGACAGATGGTATGCAGACAGGATGGGTGCGTGTGATGACACCTGATGGCGGTAGCAGTAGTGACGTAAAGAGCAACCGCGGATTTGTATTTATCCCAGAGGTAGGCGACCAAGTCCTCCTCGGATTCCGTCATGGTGACCCTGCCCGTCCTTATGTTATGGGTAGCTTGTTTAATGGAACGACTGGTGGTGGCGGTGGTCAAGGCAACAACTGCAAGAGTCTCACCACACGAAGCGGTAGTTCCCTCAAACTTGATGACTCTGCAGGTAGCGTAACCCTACACGATAAAGGCGGTGTAGGTAATATAACGTTAAAAGGAAACACTGCTATTACTTTAGTTGTAGGAGATAACCAAGTGAAGGTTTGCACAGAAGGTATCTTTATTAATGGTAAACAGCAGATTAGCATCGGAACGGATGAAATGATGTCCTTAGAGGCTAAGCAAGATTTGACGATGTCAAGCAAGGCTAATCTTAATATGTCTGGTTCTACAACCGCCAGCCTTGGCAGCAATGATATCTCGATTACAGGAGGAAGTAAGGTTGTCGTAGATGGTCCAGATGTCAATATCAACAGCTAAAGGATAACAGATTTTTATGGAAATCAACGAAGAAGATTATTTCAGAAGATATAAAGAAGGAGAGACATTTGTCTATGACCTTACTGCAGAAGGACATTCCAAGGCTATGGTTATAGACAGTGATTTCAAGATGGTGAGCCGCCATGAACTTACGTTTCTTGAAGTAGACAAGGAACAGCAATGGTGGCGTTTCCGCCTGCGTGAGTTATCAAATAAATTAGTAAAATATGATGACGCTACAGTTGCTCAGATTATTGAGGCAACAAATGAGATTAGTGCCATCTATGACGAATTGGACTTCTGGGTCAGCGACCACGGTATCCTTCGCAAGATAAACAATAGGGAGCAAGTATATTCCAAGTGGGAGAAGGTTCGTGAGTATCTTACCTATAAGTACCCAATGAGCTCGTATGAGATTATCCTTGCAAAGGAGAAGGAACTTGCCGATGAGCCATTGTTTATGAACAATATTCGCTATATGCACTTCATGTATGCTTATTTTCTTCAGTTCGGAAAATATATGAGGGAAGAACACTTTAAGCATCGTGACATTGACCGCTTCGGCTCTTGCATCCCGATAGAACTTGCTTGTACGTACAAAACAAGTAAGGGTGTTATGTTTGACGGTAAGACCGACCGCCATTTTAAGGGTGATATGATCTACGATGGAGAGTCTGTAGATAAGATTCTTAAGAACGTTGATGCAAAAGGCTCGAACATGGACTATCAGATGCGTGCAGACTTTCATAATGACGGCGAGATATTGGAAGAAGCCAATCTCAGCCTGAGTGAAACTGTCGGCAAGGATTATTCTTTGTACACTCACCTTCATTTAAAACTTCACGACGATGGCGAATGAACAATATCTGACAGAAGCTCATTATCTGACTTGTTCCAAGGGCGCAAAGCCTGTACGCGTGAGTGTAGACAGCCAGAAGAGTATTAAATTCAGTGGCTCCCTGGCAGCAACAAGTAAAGATCTTCAGACGAAATCCAACTTTATCTGTGCTGGTAGTGTAGCTTTTGCAGCTGGTGCCATTGCAGGTATTGCAACCTTTGCCGTTGGAGCCTGTATGTGTGTACCCGGTCCCGGGTGGCTTATGGCAGCAATCATAGCTGCTGTTGTTGTGGGTGCATTGATTTTTGCCGGCTGCAAATGTGCGAGTGCCGCAGCAACACGTTCTTGGCTTCCTGCCACGACATCACAACGTTCCAAGTTAAACGGTGCTCCTCTGCTGACATTATCTTCCCAGATGACCTGCCCTGCAGAAGGTGGAATCATCGCACGTTCGGCAAGAGTTTTCTCAATACTGCTAAGAAGAACCTCGTTCAGCAGTTCACGGGTTGGAAGCAGGGAGGCATGTTCTGTCGTTTCATGAAAGGATTTGGTCTTTATGGTGAATTCAAGGCTCATTATGACATCTGGACAGATGACGAAATGAGCACTTGGGAAAAAGTCAAGGCAAGCGGTATGTCGCTCATCCTTGATGTCTTTGCAGCCAAGGGTGCGACAACTGTCTGTTTCCCTGCTGGTACGAAGGTGCATACACAGTGGGGACTGGCTGATATAGAAAAACTGGAAGTTGGCGTACCTGTTTTAACCTACAATGAGGAAACAGGTGAGCAGGAATACAAGAAGGTAAAGAAGGTCATGCGTCGTATGACACGACGTATGTGCGCCATGGAACTTTCAAACGGTACGACACTTGAGGTAACACCAGAGCACCGTTTCTTCAGCAATGGCGAATGGACACCGATTGAGGAACTAAATGTTAATGACACCCTGCAACTGAAAGATAATTCCATCGTTGTCATTGAGAATAAGATTATTTTCCCTACCTTTGTAGAGGTCTATAATCTGGAGATTGAGGACAATGAGAACTATTATGTCACAGAAGAGGGAGTACTGGTGCATAATGGGTGCAATGATGATAAAGTTTTTAACTCTGAAGACGAGGCTGTTAAAGAAGCAAGGAAACGCATCGGTTTAAAGGAAGGAGAAAACTTACAAGAAGGTACTGGAAAATATGGAAGTCCGCAGTATGGAGATGCCAGAAAAGGATATAGAATTGACCCTGCTCACAATGGGGCTGCAATCGAAAATCAGCCACATGTCAATTATTGGGATTACACAAAGGGGAAAAGAGGAAAAGGTGGTATTTGTGGAGCTGTTCCATACAAAAAATAGTTTAAATATATTATGGAAAAATTTAAGTTGGAGAATTTTAAGAAAGAGTATGGCTTTAAAATGCCACTCGTCAAAACTATGTCATTTGATGAATGCCGTATAATCCGGGAAAGTATACTTCTAAAATTTAATATTGATAAGCTTGATAAATTCTTCATAATAGAAGAGGAGAATTTTATAAAAATAGAGAATGTCAATGCTGAAGATAAAAATCTCGATTGGTTTAAGCTATTAAATCATATAAATATTCCCATTCCTCACGAAATTTATATTAACTTTAATAGATTCGATAAAGTTGATGTTATACATTTCAAAGATTTTGATAAATATTTTAGTGATATATGGTATCCTTCTTCTGACGACATCGAAATCTTTGATATAACAAACAACTGGTTTGTGTCTGTAAGACATTATGGAGCAATATATTATATGAAGATCAAAAATAATAACAGATAAAAGCTCTTTTAATTATATACAACATCAATTTAAGTATGGTGAGAAATCACATAGAAATCCTTGTGGGATTGCCTTTACATAGGTAATTCCACATTGTTTTAAAAAACAAGTTCCCTGAGCAAATATGACAAAGCTTCTTACCATCAGATAAATGATAATCAGAGGACAACCATTCAAAAATAATCTGAGCGAATGGCCCCTGCAACTGAAAGATAATTTTATCGTTGTCATTGACAATCTATCCTGCACAGGGCGGAGTGATTACTGCTGAGCCCACATTCTGGTCTGCTTGGGGCACACAGACCCTGACGAATCTTGGTCATGTATCGAACTTTGCTTTTGGATTCCTTGTTGGTAAAGGCTGTGCAAATATGGCTATCGGAGCTGGTAGTGCTGCTGCAGGCGCATCAACAGCAGGAGAGGCTGTGACGACCTTCGGAAAGACTTTTGCCAAGGATTTTGCTGTGACAGCCAAGGAGAACCTCGTTCAGCAGTTCACTGGTTGGAATCAGGGAGGCATGTTTTGTCGTTTTATGAAAGGCTTTGGTCTTTATGGAGAGTCAAGGCTCATTATGACATCTGGACAGATGATGAAAAGAGCACTTGGGAGAAAGTTAAGGAAAGCGGTATGTCGCTCATCCTTGATGTCTTTGCAGCCAAGGGCGCGACAACGGTCTGTTTTCCTGCTGGCACGAAGGTGCACACGCAGTGGGGACTGGCAGATATAGAGAAGCTGGAAGTTGGCGTACCTATTTTAACTTACAATGAGGAAACAGGTGAGCAAGAGTACAAGAAGGTAAAGAAGGTTATGCGTCGTATGACACGCCGTATGTGCGCCTTGGAGCTTTCCAATGATACGACACTTGAAGTAACACCCGAACACCGCTTCTTCAGCAATGGCGAATGGACTCCAATTGAGAAACTGAACGTTAATGACATCCTGCAACTGAAAGATAATTCTATCGTTGTCATTGAGAATAAGATTATTTTTCCTACCTTTGTAGAGGTCTATAATCTGGAGATTGAGGACAATGAAAACTATTATGTCACAGAAGAGGGTGTGCTGGTGCATAATGGGTACAAAAAGGGAAGTACTCCTATAAAAGAGAATGAGGTTACTACGTATCAAGATTTTTTTGACCGTTCTGTTGTTGGTGATGGATTGGAGGGTCATGAAGTATTACAAAATTCTTGGTTAAAAAAACATGGAGTTATTTCTGGTCCAAGATTGGCTGAAGAAGCTTCTAAGAAAAATCCAGTTATTGCCTTACCACATGATGTTCATGTCAATGTAAACCAGGCACAACGTAGTTTAGACGTCACAAGTCAGACTGCCCTGGAAAATGTTAATAGTAATATAAAAATATTAAAGGAGCAGGGAATTCCACAAGGTACATTAGACACCTTAAAAGAGCAAGCTATAAAACATATACAAGATTTAGGAATATAAAAACAAATACCAATGGACAAAATTTTAGAATTAAAAAAAGAATTAGAGCTTATTGAAACTGTCGATGACTCTAATTGTATTCGTTTAGATTCGTTATGCGAAGATATAATTAAAATAAATAAGGAAGGTTTAGATACATCTATACTTATAGAATCATTATTTAGAATTCTCGAAAACAATTCGGAATATGATTTTGGTATGCCTGGTGAAATAGTACATGCACTAGAAACATATTATAAAAAAGGGCTTGAACAAGAATTATTAAAGTCTCTTGATAGAAAGCCTACATTTTATACTGTATGGATGTTAAATAGGATACTAAATGGAACTTCTGAACTTAAAGAACAAGAACACTATTTGGAAACACTAAGAAAAATTCATAATATGGAAATTCCTGTTTATCTAAAAAAACAGGTACAGCATTTAATAGAGTTACATTCTTAATTTTATAGTTGTAGCTTTAATAACTTATTATTACTACAAGATAATCTTTTTTCTTGTATAATAAGATAAGGGTTAAAATCCTCGCATGGATTTTAGTTTTTTGATTGTGGTTGAAGAGGCTAAATAAACTTCATCCGTGCTGTTAGTGTGACTTTTGCTGCTGGAACTGCTGCTGGAGTAGCAGTTCCAGTGTGTGCTTTTATTCCTGGTCCCGGCTGGCTTATGGCGGCCATCATTGCAGCCGTTGTTGTAGCAGCCTTGGTCTTTGCCGGCTGCAAATGTGCGAGTGCCGCAGCAATACGTTCCTGGCTTCCTGCCACGACATCACAACGTTCCAAGTTAAACGGTGCTCCTCTGCTGACATTATCTTCCCAGATGACCTGCCCTGCAGAAGGTGGAATCATCGGAGGCATGTTTGGTCGTTTCATGAAAGGCTTTGGTCTTTATGGAGAGGTCAAGACTCATTATGACATCTGGACAGATGATGAAAAGAGCACTTGGGAGAAAATCAAGGCAAGTGGTATGTCACTGATCCTTGACGTCTTTGCTGCCAAGGGTGCTACAACAGTCTGTTTCCCTGCAGGCACGAAGGTGCACACGCAGTGGGGACTGGCAGATATAGAAAAACTGGAGATTGGTGTGCCTGTGCTCACATACAATGAGGAAACGGGTGAGAAGGAATACAAGAAGGTTAAAAAAGTCATGCGTCGTATGACACGCCGTATGTGTGCCTTGGAACTTTCCAATGGTACGACAATTGAAGTAACACCCGAACACCGCTTCTTCAGCAATGGAGTATGGACACCTATTGAGGAACTAAATGTTAATGATACCCTACAACTGAAAGATAATTCCATTGTTGTCATTGACAATAAGATTATTTTCCCTACCTTTGTAGAGGTCTATAATCTGGAGATTGAGGACAATGAGAACTATTATGTCACAGAAGAGGGTGTGCTGGTGCATAATGGGTACAAGGACAAACCAAAAAATTCTCCTGATCCTAAGAAATGGAAAGAAAAAGGTGGAACGATAAAAGTTTCTGAAGATGGAAAAGTTTGGGAGTATACTGATTTGGAGGGGAATACTGTAAAGTACAAGGATGGCTACCCAGACTTCAGTCCACATGAGAGACAACACGTAGATATTGATATGAAAGGAAATCGTACATCTGATTTCACAGAAGCTAATAAAAAGGCTCCAAAAGGCAAGAAACTTCCAGAGAATACTTGGCATCACAATGAAAATGGAACTACTATGCAAGAGGTTCCGACAGATATACATCGGAGATTTACGCATCGTGGTGGAGTTTCTATTTTAAAAAATAATTAATATATAAATCTATGAATTTTAGCACTTTATCAAAAAACAGAGCTACCTTCAAAGAGATAGAAGGTAATTTTTCTTTCACTTTCCCTGAAGATTACAAGTCATTCTTGACTAAATATAATGGGGTCAATATGGAAGATTATTATGTCAAAGTGAAGGATTTAGACGAAGAAGTTCTTTTAAACAACCTCTTTAGTACTGATAACGAGTTGAATAGATCACTTACGCTTATGTTTTGGAACCATGAGTATAAAGAAGATATACCAGAGCATTCTTTACTTATAGGAGATTTTCAAGATGGAGCATTCTTACTCCTAATTCCTGAGGGAGAATATAAAGGAATATATTATTATGATCATGCATATTCCTTTGAGCAATCTGATGATAATTGCAATACATATTTCTTGGCAGAAACATTCAGCGACTTCTTGGACTGTATAAAACAGAATGTGTAGTCATCATCTATAGGCATTTCGTTCTCGATTTATAATTATATATTTACTGTATTTACCAGAAGTTTAGTTACATAGTCCACCCTTAAAATCCTAATATTCCTCTGATTCACAGTATATTATACTGCAAATTATTTGCTTATATCTGCAAGTTTTTGTACCTTTACA
>QWCC01000422.1_pt1 | contig 12790 bp, 9 predicted proteins | sample 1972491 | NCBI WGS metagenome assembly QWCC01 (sample SAMN09866718, study PRJNA288562) | Human oral metagenome isolate term5_saliva, whole genome shotgun sequencing... | isolation source: mouth | host: Homo sapiens | place: USA: California
TTGGTATTAGCATCTAAATGAAGAACACCTGAATCATACCACATTAAAAGTTTATAACCATTTTCTATCATCTTCTGATACATCAGCTGGTCTTCGCCAAATGTACCAGCAGGAAACTGGTCTATCCAAACTTCCTCCTCGTAATGAATAGCTTTCCAAACAGAAGTCTTCATAAAAACCGCAGTTCCAGCAGCACTCTCTGTAGGATAAATAGCCCCCTTTTCAGGTTTTCCATTAAAAGAAAACGCTCCAGAACGTTGTATACGGATTGCCCAACCATCATTCTTTCGCTCTCTGACAGTATTTGAGACATAAGCACCTATTTTAGAGAGCAAACTCAAATCCTGCGAGGGGAAAGTATCTGGAGCTATTCCGTCGGCATTGTATTCCACTAACGCTCGATGCATCTTTTCTACAGCATCCTTTGGGAAATATACATCATCATCTATAATCAAGACATACTCTTCTTCTACCATGTTAGCTGCTGCCCGTTGATGCACTAAACCTTTCGGAGTATCAATATACTCTTCTATACCAACTTGTACATTAGGTCTCTCAAAACCATGTGCCAAATGCACATATATGTGACTCGGTTTTATCGTCTGTGCATGAAGCGATTCTAACTCTTGAATATATTTCTCCCCCGCTTTTCCCACTGTTCGGATAGCAACAGAGTATTGAAAGTTATTTTTATTATTCATAAAGCAAAGTTTTATCTGCCGCCTACTATTAGTTCTGTTAAAGTTGAGCAATATCTTTTAATTACACAATAAACACATACACAAATAGAACTTACAATGACAGGAATTACTATCAGCATTATTGAAGCTGTCCAACTATTCACTGGTAGTATCATTGGCCAGAGTTTATTAAATGGCACTATAATAAATAAATGGAAAGCATATACAAAAAAGGATGAAGATACCAAAACTTTATTAACTCGTAATCTCCTATATTGAATCCCTTTACGCACAACTGTTGGCATACTCAATGAACCTATCACTAAAAGTAATTGAGACCAATATAATTGAACATTACCTACCATGAAAGGCAATATTAAAATCGATATAATTACAAAGATTATTAATGGGTAAAATAATTTTCTTATATTCGTAAAATCAAATCTATGAATTGCGCAGAAAGCTCCAATTCCATAGAACAAAACAGATTTCACCCAATCCATTTCGGTCGGTATGAAATGGAATGGATTAAAAATAAAAACTATTAGACCGATTATAAAGAACAGAATTGGCAGCTTTTTAAGAAATAAATAGAAAATAGGAGCGAGCAAATTTAAAACAATAAGATTTCTTATAAACCAAAAAGAATACAAAATAGGCATTCCATAATACATGCCTCCAAAATTCCAAAAAGAATCAAGGACTTCCCAAAAGGAATAATCATATATCATCTTTCTTCCTCCTCCCATCATGTTAGGTATAAGGAGTTGAACAGCTAACATGAACATTAAATAGCAGAAATTCCAAAATAAATAAGGAATCACTAATGTCTTTACACGGCTCTTTAACTTATCATGCCATTTCGAAATGTCAAAGTCTTGCATACCATGAAAGAACAAAAAAGATGAAATTATAAAAAATATAGGAACCGCAAACGAGGTGAACAATCCCAATATATATTTAAAATACTCATAGCCTTCAAAACTCTTATCTAAAGTAAATACTGTGTGAATCGATATTACACATATAATAAGAGGAAATCTTAGAAAGCTAATTGTCCGTGATGTATTATTGTCTATTTCCATTAATAGTAGAAGTAAAAGAAGTGCCCCACTACTTTATTAAAATATCAATAACAGTTGAGATGATGTTATTAATATTACAACCTTATCATGGCATCTTAATTTCAAAGGCAGGCCTATAAAACTTATTATCATCATACTTTTCATCATATTCAAAACTTTGAAAAATAGGATCGTTTTGTCTATGTCCTTTTGTTAAGAAAGTTTTATAAGGAGAAATAAGTATTCCCCAATTAAATACAAAACGTAAAAATAATAAAGTTGCTACTAAGTAGAGCATTTTTGCATATTGGTCAAAACCTTCTCCTTGTGTTGCTAAGAAAGAAAGTGTATAAATCATTCCCATGATATAATACCAACTTTGCCGTCCCGCATTAGAAGACTGAATGAAAGCAAATAAAATAAAACAAAACATTAATGCGGCATTCAAATAAGTAATATGTTCACGATCTTCTGGTATTTTATCATATCTATTAAATATAAAATACATTAAGATAACGACTTCAAACAAATAATCATATCGGAATCCAGGATGGTCATCTGCATAACTCATCGAGCGTTGACTATCAGCAGCGTCCCCATATATATTATATAAAGACATAGAAAGACCAGAAGCTCCAATAATCAATAAAAGAACTAAAACAATAATTATAACCTTCTTATCCCATTTCTTCTGAGGCATGAAATAAAATAAGAAATAAATAATTGCTGAATTATGGAATTTATAAGCGATGAAACCGACAATTAAAAATCTAATTAAATCTCGTTTTATGACATAACGATAGCCTAACCATGTGCAACCAGCAGCCATAGCCTGACGTAAATAAGTAAAAGTAAAGAAAAACCACAACCCCATGAAAAGCAAAATAGAAATGGGGTATTCCATAAACATTTTACGAAAAGAGATGAAAAGGAGTGTATAGATAAAAATTGTGGTGAATAAAATATAGATGTATCGATTAGGGGTAATATAAGCTACAAAAGAATTCCAAAAGACATAGGCTATTTCTTTATGATATCCCATAATTGGACTATCTGGATTAATAAATGAGCCACCGGCGCGAATTAAATCTGCATTTCGATCAAACAATTCTCCATAAATATAGCGGTCATACCCCCCCAACATATCACTGAAACCAACAATAACAGCTAAAGTAGCTATAATAACTGCAACTTTTCCCGTTCCCAATGGTTTATAACTACTGAAGTAACTTATACACAAAAGAGAAATTACTATATACAAGATAATATATAACATGATTATAATTTCATATTTGAATATACAACAACCAATATTTACCCTATTTACGAATATTCTTTATACATAGGAATCGATATAAACGAATCAACAAAATATATAAACATTCATGATTAACAACACTTAGAAACATATTAAATTTTCGAATCCCTGTATTCCCAACAGGATAAACACCTTTTTTCTTAAAGATGCTCACATCTTTTTTTATCTCCTTAATGGAATAATCCAAAGGAAATAAACTATAAAGATAACCTGCTGCCGAAAAATTCATCCATTGCTCGTAAGCTTCTACATAGGGTTCTTGTCCTGTATTATTTAAAAAATCCTTAAACTTGCAAATAGTTTCACGAGAATCAGTGATAAGTTTCCTCTTATGTTCCATTCCAAGCCCTCGCATAACAGATTGTTCATTATCATCACAATATGAATATGCTTTTAAAGTAATTTGCTTCACATAATTCAGATGAGGATAAACATGCATCAAGAAAAACCAATCTTCTTGAGAACACCTCTCATTGTCAAAACGAATGTTAGCATCATTTATGATTTTACGTCTAATGACCTTTGACCATAAGTAACCATTTATCAGTCGTTTTTTGATAAATTCAAGGCCTGTACCTTCAAAAGGGTTTAGATTTACTTCATTATAACTTACACTTAATAAGTCTAAAGTTTCAGAAAGTTCTTTCAAGAGCAAAGAAAGGCAACCTTCCACAATATAATCATCAGAATCTACAAACCAGATAAACTCACCCCGAGCTTTATCTAAAAGAAAATTACGAGCAGCACCAACCCCTTCATTCTTTTTTGTAAACACTTCTATACAGCTCCACTTTTCAGCAAATTCACGAGCACATTGCAACGTCTTATCCGTGGAACTATCATCCACGATAATAACCTCAACTCCATCCTTAATTTGACTTAAAATAGAAGTTAAACACCGAGGAAGCCAACGTTCCGAATTATAAGCAGGAATCAATATAGAAAGGGTTTCCATTATACGAATATTTCATTTAGATACATCAAAAAGCATAGACTCGAACATCTTTTAGATACATAGTAATTGATTATAAAGATTGATCCATTCTGAGGCAATATTTTCTAGTTTAAACCTTTTTGATAATTCATAAGAGCAGTATCCCATTCTTTCTCGTAGAGTCTTATCTGACATTAATTGCATAAGGAAATTCGCCATAGCCTTTACATTTCCAACAGGACTTACTAAGAACCCATTGCTACCATGCTTAACAATCTCGCTAGGACCATTCGGACAATCAAATGAGACAATAGGCAATCCACATGAACTTGCTTCAATAAGAACAAGGGGAAAACCTTCATTCCTTGAGGTCATAATATAAATAGAATGACTTTGATATTCTGTCACAATATCATTCGTAACTCCCTTTAATTTTATAACAGCAGACAGACCACTTGTATCTATTCTATTTTGCAATTCTGTTTTTAATTCTCCATGACCATACATATCTAATATCCAATCAGGAAATCTTTGATTAATTATCTTCCATACATCAATGAGATAATCAAAACCTTTTTCAAAACTTAAACGTCCCACAGCTATTACTGATTTTTTTTCACAGGTTGAAATTTGTTCACAAGTAACAGTTGAAGGATTATATATATAAGTGGCTTTAGGTATCCAGCGTTTCCACTTCTTACAATCCGTTTTACTTAGCACAACGACTTTATCATAATGGCATGCTACATAAAGACGTCCAAACTTTTGATATTGAATAGCAAAGAAACGTCTTATTGGATTTTTTATATCTTTCTTCCATATCTTAGAAATATCATAAGAAAAATGAAATTCATATATCTTCTTACTTCCATCTTTGATCTTATATAAAAAATGTGATTCTATACCTCCCGTAGCAATCGTAATATCATACCTATTTTCTAAAAGAACTTTCCGTAAAGCATCTATGTATGAGACGCTCTCTGGAATATCTATTCTATGAATGCTTTCGTCCAATGTAAAGTAATCAGGCCTATCGCCTTGTCCTCTTGTAATAAAAGTAATATCAAAATATTTACAAAGAAAATTTGCTCGTGTCGTAAAAACTCTCTCCATCCCGGCAGAATTCCACAAGCCATTAATAATATATGCTATTTTCTTATTCATAATAATAAAATAAAAAATTAAGTCGTTATTTCATTTAGATAAAAACAGACTTCGTTTTAAAAAGGAAAAGAACTATCGTATTACTCTCAAAAAGAAGAGAAGATTCACAAATATTTTTAGAACATTTGACTTCCAAGAGAAACATTGCCCCCTTATGGGAAATAAACCATTTTTGTATGATTCTTCTATGAGACACTTCTTAAATTGTGTATCCAAAGAACGATTACGCCAAAGCTGTATTATTACAGCAAGCATCTGGGAATTTGACACTTTATTATAATATAAAACTAATTGATTGTCAACATTTTTATTCTGACTAAAAGTTAGTAAATCTATACTTATTTGTACTCTCGACCACAATGAGCGCTTTTGCTTCTCAAGATTCATTAAACGATCTGTAGAATTAGGATTGTATTCATAGACATAAACTTCTTTGCTACAAAACATAAAACGAGTGATATAAGAAAATAGTTTTAACTGAAAGTCAACATCTTCATGCATAATCTTTGTTTGGAAACGTAAACCCGACTGAAGGAGAAACTCTCTCTTAAAAAAATGAGCACATGCAGATGAAGGAAAATAATAATGTAACAATAACCAAGAACCTGAATAAACTTTATCGTCTCGAAAACTTGGTTTAACATATAAAGCAGATTTCCCTGATGGCAAAATACGCCGTATCCCCATACAACACACTTCCAAACAGTTTTCTTCCGCTTTAATTAAACAATCAAGTATTTGATTTTCCAATAAATAATCATCAGAATCTATAAAAAATAAATAATTACCTCTCGCCATATCTATACCAAGATTTCGAGCAGCCCCTTGTCCTTCATTCTCCTTATTTATCAAAAATAGGTTTGTGTAGACTTGACATAAGTTCTTAACAATTTTCCCAGATCCATCAGTTGATCCATCATTGATTACAATTACTTCAAAATCATTAAGATCTAAACCTTGATGGTAAACAGAAGTAACACATCGCCTTATGTATTTCTCGGCATTATACATAGGAATGATAATTGATAATCTCATCAGCTATTAAATTATATAAGTTAAAATACTAACATTAAGGAGTTAAGAATATTAAACAAGCTTCATTATTTCATCTCTCATAGAAACATACTATTCATATCTATAGATATAATTTCATTAATGATAGTTTGAAAGATACAAAAAGAAATATAAAACCTCTTCCATCTTTTTTATCTACATTTCTAAGTGCAAATAAGGATTTTTGAAGAAGGATAAAATAATAAGTGCCACATTATATTATATTTTTACAAAATCTATTATATCATCAAAATAAAATACTTAAATCATTATTTTTAAATTATTACATCCATACAATAAAAATAATATTACTAAACTTCAATATTAAATTCTACGCAAAAGCATTCTAGTCTTAGATAATAGTCTTCGTATAACGATTAAAATACGAGCAAGCAAATAATGTTTTAAAGCAAGTCTCACCACTCTGTCATTTTGATTAAGAACTGGTAGTTTACATAAGTACGAGAATTCCTGTCGAAATCTCTTCCCATTAAAAGCACCATAATACAATGCTAAATATGCAATCCACGGCATTTCATTCTCAACCCACAATTGCCAAAAAACAGGATAAGGTTTCAACAAGTCCCTAAAATGTTTACATATACTATCAGCATACCCCTTAAAGCGTTCGCCATGAGCCATTGTTAAACTATTAGGATTTGTTTCCCTTTCATAATGATATAATGCTTTAGGAACATATACTACTTTAAGCGGATGGAGTAAGAATTGGAACATCAAGAATAAATCTTCTATCAACACTAAATCTTCATAGAACTGAATATTACATTGCTTATAACATGAAGTTTTGATTAGTTTATTCCACATAGTGCCTTTTAGAGTTGAAAACATTTCTTTCATAACATCTATATGCACAAGAGATTTGGGCTCTTGTTTTGAATATATATCCTTCCCATCACAATGCTCCCAAAAATCACAAATTATCATGTCTGCATCATATTTAACAGCCTTCTGATATAGTTCTTCAAGTAATGAAGGTTCAACCCAATCATCTGGATCTATTTGAATTGAATACCTTCCTTTTGCATATTTTATACCGCATTTACGTGCTGAAGTAAGTCCTCCATTCTCTTTATGAATCACTTCTATACGAGAATCCATAGCAGCATATTCTTCACAAATATCCCCAGACTTATCAGGACTCCCATCATCAACTAATATAAGTTGAAAATCTGTAAAGGTCTGATGCAAGATACCACATATACATTTATGCAAATAGTCTTCAGCCTTATATATAGGTACTATAATAGAAATAGCATATTCCATAGCCTCTTAGTTTAGATTTGAAACACTGTTATTTTTTACAGCCCTTCTAAATATATTAATATAATCATATTTTAAATCAGATTCCAAATAGTTACCTTCTCCCCCTTTCTCTCTTTTAGACTTATCTTTAACAACATACAAAGTCACGCTGTCTTAATTCATATTAAGTAAGTAGATGGCGCTCATTAGACCTTAAAATATAGAAGAAAAAACAATTGATTACTTTTATATATCTATCGTCCTTAAAAGCTTTCAGTAAAATTGCAAAGTTATCATGCATCATCTTTTCCTGGGTAATTCTGTTCCATGAGCTTAATGTCATGGATACGACCTCCTTCCTAATCTTTCTTATTCCACGAGTGATTTGCCCATGCTAAAGCAAAAGGAAAATCAGGTTTACCACTTTCTAAAACCTCTTGAAAAACACGTTCCATTAACAGTTTCCCATTGCCAAACCAATAATGCCAATAAAGGAATCCTGTAACACCTGCTTCTTTAGCTAACTCTGCTTGACATTCACGTACTTCAGGTACACGAAGAATATAGTAGTCTAAAATAGTTGGTTCTTTTGGTTGATAATGTCCCCTCCATAATAGTCATCTTTACTAACATTAGTCCATTCAGCAGAACTTTTCTTCAACATTCGATATTTTCATAAAATGGATAATACTATGGTAAATATAATATTGAATTGTTTAGTATCATATTTCCTACTTTTTATACTTTCTAAAAAATTCCACAAAATAAGTTCGCTCCACACTTTTCATTCCGAATAACCAAATAAATAATAAAGAGCATAACACGGAAATAATAGAAACAACAAAAAACTTAACCACATCATTAGTACTTAAATAATTAGATAATATAAAAGGGAGCAATGGAGTTATAAAAGAGACTAAAACTAAGGGTATAACTATTTCGCGAATATAATCTATATATTTATGATGTATCAATGGTAGAACAATCCAAACACGAACAAAAATCTCAACGACTTCAGCAATAAGTAAAATTATGAAGACCCAATATGAAGCTGCATGAAAATATTTAAATACAATATATGAAATTGGTAAGACGAGTAGCTGTATAAGATTATCCCAAAGTTGTTGTTTTTTTATTCTCCCAGAAGCAAATACTGCAATCAACAAAGGATTTGATAACGTAGAGAAAATAGAATATAATAATAGTATTCTCAGATAAATAATAGTATTCTCCGGAGTAATACCTAACCACCACCTCAGAATTATTGGAGCCTCTATAAAAACAGGCAAACTCATCATAAACATTAAGAAAAATGAAAACTTACTACTTAAATGAAGCAAAGAATGCATTCTCTCATAGTCTTTGCTTGCATACGTCTTCGTTATTTGTGGATTAATGGCGGTTTGAAAGTTTGAGACGAATTGACCAAGGACACCTTGAACTTGTATAGCTATTCCTCGAGCTGCATTAACAACTGGACCAAAAAAAACATTTAGAATCAAATTAACACCTTGCGTATTAAGAACCCAAAATAGATTGCCACTTAAAGACCATCCGGACATCGATAGTATTTCCTTAAATTGTTTCCTATCTATTTTTGCTTTTACACGAACCTCTTCAAAATGTCTATTACAATATATGGCATATATTAACCTATCGATTATTTCTATACAAAAAAACAATGAAGCATAAACAATCAATTTATCATATGGAATAACTTGAAGAAGAAAACAGATCAATAATTTCAATATTACATCTATCAAAGATATATAAGCAAAAGCTGACATACGTTCATGTGCAATAATTGCAGAATTATAAGGAACGCAGATGAGTCCAATAACTGTAGATAAAATTGAATATTGGAAAACCCAAAATGCAGCATTCATCCGACCTTCAGGGATATCCATCTTTCCATATAAGAACCATAATCCTATTGTTTCTCCAACAATCACAACTATAACACAAAGTAAATAATAAATAATCTTTATATTTCCAAATGTTTTATTTATAAATTCTTGTTGCCCCTTACCTATTGCTATAGTTATAAATCTCGATGTAGCATTACTTAAAGAAGATGATATAAAACCTACTATTGCAATGATTCCGCCAACAGCATTATAGATTCCAAAATCTGTAACACCTAAAGTTTTCAGTATAATACGAGAAGTATAAAGGCCTATTCCCATCATAAGAAAAGACCTTAGATACAACATCAATGTGTTCTTTGCTATTGTTTTATTTTTCGTATCCACGTTAGCCTCGACCTCCTAATACTATATTATAATGCTTTTGAAACCAAACAATGGGATAATACAACAAAACAACGGCTATTCCAGCTAATAATAGCTTTCCCCATGTAGATAAAAATACATAATCTATCGAACCACAATATCTAAATAGTGTTATAATATAAAGAAATACAATACCATGAAGGGCCATAATTAGAATTGTTCCTGATGATAATATAACAATAATTCTATTACAATATCTACCAAACAATGAACAAAAACTAATCAACATAAAAATACCTGATATCGCACAAGGGTAATATAAATAGGGATAGTTTCCGAAATGTCGTGAATAAATATTACAATCTCCCATGAAACATGAGAATAAGACAATAATCCCTCCAAAAACGATAAAATAGACCCCTTGAGAAAAGAATGTAATATCCTTTTTCCTCAAAATATTTCCAATTAAGAAAAAAGGTAAAGCCATAAAAGCTACATCTATCCGCCAATATAAATGATAAGGGAAAATATAGGCAATTAAGCCACTTAAAACTATTATAATTACCTGACCTAATATTCTTAAACGCAGAATTGGGAATGCTATTAAACGAACCCAAAATAAGCATACTAAGAACCATGTAGGACCGGGTTCCCCATGACCATCAGCTGTTATGAAATAGAATAACTGTTCTACAGGCCATTTGTGTGATAATATCCAAGTTGGAATTAGAAATGCATTTCCTATTAGATTTAATAAAATATAAGGGACTATAAGCTTTTTAAATGACTGTTTTAAATAAGCTTCAAATTTTTGATCATTTGACTTTAATAAATATCCTGAAACAAAGAAGAAAAAGGGCATATGAAAAAGATAAATACAATTATGTAAATATCCCTCCATTCCAGTATTACCCAATAAATGCCCTAATGCAACTAAATAGATAGCGAAAACCTTAGACCAATCAATCCAATTAATACGTTGAACCCTATCAATCATCTAAAGAAAACTACAAATATAACTAATTCAGTACGTTCTTCTATCTTCTCCCTAAAACATTCTCATCACTTGTTCTACAATTGGAGCCATATCATAATATTTATATTCTGCAAGACGACCACCAAAGACAACTCCTGCCTCCTGTGCTGCTAAAGTTCGGTACTGCTGCGCAAGCCTGTTATTTTTATCATCATTCACAGGATAATATGGCTCCATACCCTCCTGCCATTCTGTAGAATATTCACGTGATATCACCGTTTTGGGATTATCATAAATAGCTTGTCCAAACACTTCAAAATGTTTATGCTCTATAATACGTGTATAGGGAATAACAGCCTCCGTATAATTCACCACAGCATTTCCTTGATAATTCGGCATTTCTAACGTCTCTTGCTCAAAACGAACAGTTCGATAATCCAACTTTCCTAAGCTGTAATTAAAGTATTCATCTATCTTGCCCGTAAAAATTAGTTGCTTACATTGAACGTCAAACGTTGAATTCTTGATGTGATGAACTCCTGAAAGATTATCATAAGTATGTTCACAAGCAGAAAAATCTACACCCGTCATCGTCTCTACACCATCCAACAAAGCTTCTATCAACTTATTATATCCTCCTACAGGAATACCTTGATAGCTATCATTGAAGTAGTTATTATCAAAAACTAAGCGCACAGGAAGGCGTTTTATAATAAAAGCAGGAAGCTCTGTACATTTCCTTCCCCATTGCTTCTCCGTATAACCTTTGATCAACCTCTCATAAATATCCTTACCAATCAGTGCTAATGCCTGCTCTTCAAGATTTCGAGGCACATCCACACCCTCTGCTTTCATTTTCGTAATGGCTTCCGCACGCTGCTCTTCCAACTTAGATTGCGCCTCTGCAGGCGTATGCACACCCCACACCTGATAGAATGTGTTCATGTTAAACGGCAGATTGTAAAGCTTTCCTTGGTAATTAGCAACAGGAGAATTTGTATAACGATTGAATTCTACTAAAGAATTTACAAAGTCCCAAACACGTTTTGAATTGGTATGGAATATATGTGCCCCATATTTATGCACATGAATTCCTTCCACATCCTCACAATAAAGATTTCCACCCAAATGAATACGCTTGTCTATCACCAAGCAACGCTTGCCTTGCTTTCGTGCAAAGTGAGCAAAGGTTGAACCAAAAAGGCCGGAACCAACAATAAGATAATCGTAAATAGAATTCATTTTAAATGAAGAAATATATAAAGCCTCCTCCCCTTTCGACAATAAACCAAAGGGGAATCCACGATATCACGCAGCAAACCGCATTTGGCTTATCTAAAAACTAACAAGCTCGCAGTGGCCACCACATAGTGTTAAAACATCCATGAATACGAATCGTGGTTGAGCAAATTATGCACAAATTATGCTACAAAGATAAACTTTTCATACGAGAATTACAAATTTATCGAATAGAATCATAAGAATAAACAGAAGAAAAAAATATAGATTACTACAAACTATCCACAAAAACAGTGTATCTAAACTAAAAAGTTTATCCTTGAAACATATTTCTATCCACTATTTTCACCGCAACTTTTTACCACTTTTCATATCCATATGCCATTATATATGATAAAAAGGAAATACTTATCTAAACCATATCCCCTACCTCTTCATACAAATACACACTTTCATGAAAATGCTTTTATAAATTCAAATCATACACGAAATATTTGTGTATGTCACAAAAAAGTGCGAATATTGCAAACGAAAACAAAATGCTTACAAGCATTTGAATGTAGGAAATAATATCAATAGGAAGAAAAAGCATTTGAAAATGGAAGAGATTGAATATCATCACAGGCTACCAATGCAACTTAGATTTACAGACGCAGACCAGTTTGGACACATCAACAACACTGCATACTTTCAATATTATGACACGGCAAAGATTGACTATGTGCGTCAAGTGTGTGATATCCCAAAAGGTAATTATGCCATTTTTGCTGCTCATGTCGAGGCAGACTTCCTTGCACAGGTACACAGCACCGACCATGTTGAAGTGCAAACAGCTATTACCGAAGTAGGCACAAAGAGCTTTACATTA
>QWCC01000428.1_pt1 | contig 12716 bp, 23 predicted proteins | sample 1972491 | NCBI WGS metagenome assembly QWCC01 (sample SAMN09866718, study PRJNA288562) | Human oral metagenome isolate term5_saliva, whole genome shotgun sequencing... | isolation source: mouth | host: Homo sapiens | place: USA: California
ATGCAGCTAAAAGCGCTCTCGGCGCGGCTCAAAAATCGGATCGACGCCGTGCACGAGACCGCCGAGGCCGCTAGGGAGCAGGTGACAAATCACCACGGCACCAACCTCCGTGATGATTTGGACCAGCTGTCGCGGCAGGTCCGTGAGGGGATGACGGCGATTCAGGCGGCTCAGAATCGCGCGGATGCTCGTGCTGAGCGTGAGCATGATGAGCGCGTGGCCGAGGTGCGGTTGCTGCGTGAGGAGATGGGGCGAATCCGTGAGGATCTGTCCGCGCAGCGCGCGGCCCTCGATGATTGTCCTCGGCACTGACTGCAAAAAGGAGGAGGCCCCCTACCGATCATGGTGGGGGGCCTTCCCTTTGTTTGTCACGCCGTGTGGCGGAGGATCAGCTCGCCGTACGCCTGCGGGTGCGTGTGGGCGATGACTGTCGCGATCTGGCTTCTGTCAGCGTCCGAGCACATGATGTCGTGGGATGACGCCAGCTTCCACAGCTCGCATTCTAAGGTGTCCGGTGTGACTGTGGCGCGGCGGCTAGCAGATCTAATCACGAAGCCTGCCTGCGCGAGCGTCTTCATGTCGCGCGGCTTGTGGGCGATGAGCTTCCTGGCCAGATCATGCGTTTCGGCGGATTGCGTGCCGTCGATCCACGCGGACAGATCCTCCACGCGCGTGCCCTCAGTGAGGATCGCCACCGAGCCGGTGTCAGTGTTTATGGCCCAGTAGACGATTGACGGGCGGCCACGCTTGGTATCACGATCACGCATCCACTGCCTGATCGTATCTTCGGTCCAGCCGCGCGTAGTGGCCCGGCCAGCCTCCTCGATGATCACGTCCGGCGGTGGGAGGAGGCCCTTGCGGCTGTAGGTTGTCACCGTATTTTTCGTCAGCCCCGTGATGGTCGCGAATTTCGAGGCTCCGGCGTAGCGCTTGGTCATTTTTTTCCTGTAGGGTAGCGGCCCCCTGCGGGGGGGGGCTGGGGGGTTGGTCAGATGAGGTCCTGTGCGGCTTCGCGGACGGCTTCGAAGGGCTGGCCACTGTAGAACATGTCGGCAAGCTCACCGACCGCGTCGAAGAAGCGGGTTTCGGTGGCTTCATCGGCCCAGCGGGCGGCGGTGGGGAGAACTAGGACCTCGCCCTGATCGGCGTCCAGGGGCGTGTCCTCGGATTCGGTGCCCTCGAGGACGATCAGGCCGGGGTCGTTGGCTTGGAGGGCCGAGCACGCCACGTAGGCGGCCAGGTCGGCCAGGGAGGCGCAGGCGCTGATGCCGTGGCGAACCGCGTCCGTCTCTTCCAGGGAGAGGTCCCAGGAGTAGGAGTACTGCTGTTCGGGGTCCATCAGGGCGTCGATGTCGCGGTTCTTGTCCTGGAAGCGGTAGGCCTTCATGATCTCTGTTCTTTCGGTCTGTCGGGGGGCTTGTCCCTCCCGATGACACTAGTATACGCACCTCTGGATATTTAACGCAAGCGGCGTGGGAGAGACACGCACCACACGTTTTCGCACCTGCCACCTCGACATCAGTGCGGTACGCTGAGTGTGTCATCTCCTGCACGGTACGCCAGTGCCCCCACCCGGATAGCCCAGGTGGGGGCACTGGTATTATCAGTCGGTCAGCATCCGCACATGATGACATCCACGTCGACGCTGACGTCATCACGCCTGTAGGTGACCGTGCACAGAGCGGTGATCCAGTGCGGGGCGTCACCCTCGCGCGGCTCGGTGATTGCGGCCATGTTCTTCATGTTGTGCGTGAAGATCTGTGTGTCGAAGCTCGCGGCGAAATACTCACGCTCCTCCGGCGTCAGGCCAGTGACGAGGTTGGCGAGGTAGTCGCCGGTCAGCTCCTCAATCGGGAGCGTCGCCTTGATTTTCTGGACCTGCTTCCCCATGAATGCGGAGAGGCAGGCCATGAGCATATTGTCGGCGTATCCGGCGGGGATCTGCGTGTTTTCTCGGTCATTTTTCCAGTTTCTCTCTGTGATGGTGTTGGGGTGGTGGCCCCACCGTCGGGGCGGGGTCACCGTGTGGTTGTCAGGCGAGGTCACCGAGGATTTCGGCGGCCTCAGCGATGTCAATGCCGGCATCTGCGGCAATCACGATGGTGGACACTCCCATGCAGGAGGCTGCGATCAGCGCGGCCTCAAAGGTATCGTCATCGCATTCCCACTCGTTCAGCCTTGCCTCATCGGCAACGACTTCGATGATCGCGTTCGTGGGGGTGAGCATAATGGAGGCCATGTCCGTGTCGGACATTTCGCCGTACTTGGCAGTGAGGCGGTCCTCCATCTCGGAGACGGCGGCGGTAATGGCGCTGATCTGCTCTTCCGTGAAGTTGTCGGCGGCGTCGCCAAGGAGGTTCATGATGTCAGCGGTCTGGGTGGTCATTTTCGGTCTTCCTTTCGGTCTTCGGTTGGGCTTGTCCCTCCCGACAACACTAGTATACGCACCTCCGTATATTTAATGCAAGGGGAATGGGAGAGACACGCACCATACTTATTACGATGGTGGCCACGCCTACGATTGGACGTATGAGTAGCTGCGAGATAATCGAGGGGATCACTCTCCATCACGGAGACTGCCGCGACATCATGCGGGCACTGCCCGCCGATCACTTCGACGCGATAATCACCGACCCACCCTACGGGATTGCCTTCAAGGGTGAGAAGTGGGACACCGCGACGCCGCGCGGTTTCCAGGCCTGGTGCGAGTCATGGGCCACCGAGGCCCTGCGCATCCTCAAGCCTGGCGGCTACCTCCTCGCCTTCAGCGCGCCGCGCACCTACCACCGGCTGACCGCCGGGATCGAGGACGCCGGCTTCGCGATCAGGGACGCCATGGCCTGGATACGCGCCGACGGCAAGCCTTCCGGAGTGGACCTATCCGCAGCATTTGACCGAGCGGCAGGAGTTCTCGACCAACGCAAAGGCCGCGACATCCGCGAATGGGCGGACAAGGCCACCGCGACGCGCATGTCATCCCACAAGGTCTATGGTGCGGGCGAGCCGGTCACAGACGAAGCTAAGGCGTGGGCGGGGTGGGGCGTCGGACTGAAGCCCGCGTGGGAGCCTATCGTCGTCGCGCGCCGCCCCATCGAGGGCCGCCTGATCGACAATGCGCGCGCCTACGGGACGGGTGCGATGAACATCCGGTCAGGAATGGACGCTGCTGGCGGGTCCTACCCGCCTAACCTCATGGTCAGCGAAACCGCGCTCGCGGCAGCGGTCGATCAGGGCGCACCTGACCACGGATGGCCGGTTTTCAGATATCAGCCGAAGGCCCCGACACGCGAGCGCCCGAAGGTGGGGGGGGGTACAGCACGTGACCGTGAAGCCCCTCGATCTTATGAGGTATCTCATACGATTGGTGGTGCGCCCCGGTGCGCTGATCTTCGAGCCGTTCGCCGGGTCGGGGACGACGCTACAGGCCGCCGCGATGGAGGGCGTGAACGCAGTCGGATGTGAGCTTGACGAGCGTTATCTTCCTCTGATTCGTGAGCGGTTTCGGCTCGGGATTGACGCGCCGCTGGATATCCTCATCTAGCGGGTTTGCCGGTCGGTCAGCTTCGACTTGCGCATACGCGAAGCACGTGTATATACTATACGCGTGCATCACTGCTCCACCGGTTGGGGCTGGGGGCCTTGCCTTTTCGGTCGGCAAGGCCCCCTTTCACATTATGTGGTGCGCGTCTCTCCCACACAGCTTGCGTTAAATATCCAGAGGTGCGTATACTAGTGTCATCGGGAGGAAAGCCCCCCGATAGACCGAAAGGACCGAAACCGTGAACTCTCTCATCACCTCCGCCGATCAGCTCAACTGGATCGACCTGAACAAGCTGCCCCTCGACAACTGGAAGCGCATCGAAGCGCCTGGCGCAGACCTCACGGCCCGCATCGACGACGACAACCTCCTCGCAATCTACATCGACGTCATTGACGACGAGGTCCGCGTCACGATGAACCGCATCTTCGGCGAGGTCTACTTCTCATCCGACGATCCGGGCGAGTGGACGGACATCGAGGCCGTCATCCCCCGCCGCCTTTGGCCCGCTCAGGTGTGGGCGGGCTCCAAGTGGGCGGGTAAGGAACGCCCGACCTACCCGGCGATTGACGCGGCTATCGCCGCCGCGCTCGCCGACTACGAGTCCGACAGCGAGTGACAACCACCATCGCCCCCGGCCCGCCGCACAGGGCCGGGGGCACCCCATCGAAAGGACACCCATCATGGACCCCGATCTTCTCGCCTTCCAAGCCGCCAAACGGGTAGCCGCCCGCTTCACCGACGCGGTGCAACGGTCGACGCATGCGGTCGCGGACGTCCGTGTCGCACGCAGCGCCGAGTTCCGGGGCGTTTGGGGTGTCGAACTCCGCGCCCTGAAGCGTGACAATACTGTGGATTCGCTCACGCTCATGAACGACGCCCGATACACCTGCGTCAACGGCGACGACCTCGAAACGCACGGCTGCGTGGCCGTCCGCGCCGAAGACGGCGCAATCGACCATGTGCCGTGCATCATTTCCTACCCGTTGGTCAGCAAGGAGGGACGAAAATGAACCCGCTCACCCCTCTCCTCGCAATTGTGGGACTGCTCGTCGCCGCCGCGTCGGGTGGCCCCACCAACCCCGGGGGTTGGGACCCGTCCTGGTCGCTCCCCCTCGGGGCCGTGATCGCGCTCGCGGGCGCGATCAGCCTAAGCCGGGACTGGTGGCGCCTCTCCCGGCAGCACTCCTACAGGAAGGAAAAATATGACAGACAGTGATCCCGCCGCTTTCGCGGCTGGTATCTACCAGGACGTGCCCGAGCTGGACTACCACTCGGGCCGTTTTGGCCCTCCCGGGTCGGTGTCATCGACGGAGGCTAAGCGTCTCCTCGAGTGCCCGGCCCTTTACAAGTGGTCAAAAGAACATCCGGCTCCGCCGAAGGCCGCGTTCGACTTCGGGCATACCGTCCACGGCCTGGTGCTCGGGACCGGCCTGGACATCTACGTGCACGATCATGACAGCCTGCGCACGAAGGCCGCGAAGGAAGACGTCGCGGCGGCCCGTGAGCGCGGCCAGGTCCCCATGAGTCGCGCCGACTACGCGCGTGCCGAGGCCGCCTACCAGGCGGTCATGAATCACACCGCCGCAGCCGCGCTCTTCGCCGACGGGATCCCTGAGCAGTCGATCTACAGTATCGACCGCGACACGGGCCTGTGGCTGCGTGGCCGTATTGACTGGACCACGCGCGACGCCGACGGGCGTACCGTCCTCGTGGACCTCAAAACGACGCGTCAGCCTCGCCCCACCGCGTGAGCGCGCGACGCCGCGAACCTCAACTACGCGATCCAGGCTGCTTGGTATCAGACCCAGTGGAAGGCGATTACTGGTGAGGACGCGGACTTCGTTCACGTCCTCGTCGGCGTCGACGCCCCCCACCTGGTTAGTGTGGTCCGCATGGATGAGTTTTTCCTTGCCGCCGGGTACGCGCGAATGCGCCGCGCCCTCGACACGCTGAACATGTGCCGAGTGTTCAATTTTTGGCCCGCCTACGGTGACGGCATCACCGAAATCACCCCTCCCGCCTGGTACGCCGCCCAGGCAGACTAACCGACTGGAAAGGACACGACAATGACCGACACCACCGAAAAGAAGCCCGCCGCCCGCAAGACCGCGCCCGCGCGAACCCCTGTCAGCATCGAGGCGCGCTTCGCCGCCGCGTGGGCTGACTGTGAGAACCCGCCGCTCGACTCAGCGAACCCGCACTTCCGCACCCGCTTCGCGTCACTGAAGGCCACGCTCGGCGTGATCCGCGCCGCGTGCGCCAAGCACGGCCTCGCCTACCGCCAGGCAATCCAGGCCCCCACCGGGGACACGCCGCCTATCCTCATCTCCTCACTCGTCGACGCCGACGGCAACACCATGCCCCTCGGCGCGCTCATTGTTGACCGCCCGGCAAACCCCCAGGCGTTCGGCGCGAACCTGACCTACGCGAAGCGCCAGCTCGCGCAGGTCGATTGGGGCATCACTGGCGACCCCGACGAAGACGGACGCCCAACCCCCACCGCCGTGACGCCAGAACTCATCGCCGCCTGCACTGACGTCGACAAGCTCCGCACCTGGTGGCAAGCGCACCCGGACCTGCAGGACGTCATCAAGGCCCGTGTTGCCGAACTGAACGGCGGTGGGAATCAGTGAAGCCGGTCATATTCTTCACCGCCGGGATCCCCGTCCCCGAAGGGTCGCACAAGTACGTCGGCCACCGGGGCGGACGGCCCGTCGTCGCGCACGACAATCCGCGGCTGGCCGCGTGGCGTACCCTCGTCGCCCGCGACGCCCGAAACGCAGCCCGCGCCGCCGGATGGGACGCCCCCCATGACGGGCCGGTCGCCGTCCAGGCGCACTTCTACCTACCGCGCCCCAAGCGCCCGCGCTTCGCTGACCACGCGGCAACCAAGCCCGACCTGGACAAGCTGGCCCGCGCCGTCGGCGACGCGCTCGCGGCCCCCGGCGGCCCCCTGGCCGAGGACTCACGCATCGTGACGTGGATCCTGACCAAGCGGTGGGCATCCGACGGCCAACCGCCCGGCGTCCACGTCAGCGTGACCGCCCTCGACGACTAACCACACGCCAAAGCGCCCCGCCGATCCTGACCAACAGGAAGGCGGGGCGCTCTGTCTAAACTGGCCGATACCTTATGTCCGGCGGACACCCGGGCGCGCCACTACGGAACTCAACTTCGACGTCCGGGCCAGCCAAATCAACCAGCTCCTTAGCGTACGCCTCCGTAATATCTTTGACGGATGGGACGCGGATCGACTGTGCCATGACCCGCAGGATGAAATCCCGCTGCGCCTCGTTAAAACCAACCATCTGCACAGGATCAATCTCAAGCACGATACGCATATCGATCACGCCTGCTGCGCGCCGCCAGCGATCACGCCCACGACGTGATGCCCGTCAACGGTCACGTTATTGTAGGCTTTGCGGTTACGTGACGCGGGCCGTCCGCCCATGTACACGTCACACCGCGCCATGCCCGCAGGGACACGCACAGTCACGCGGTTCACATCATCCTGCGCGCCCTGCAGCGTGATCGTGCGCCCGCTCAGGGCCGTGCACGTCACGTCGGGTGACACGTCCTCCGAGTCAGAGGACACGGTGGTGAGTCCACCGCCCGGCTCAGGCGTCCACGATAGCGACCACTGCTGACGCATATCTGTGTCTACCCACCCGGTCAACGTCGGAGGCGTCGCCGCGCTCGCGGTGCCAGACGTGCACGTGGCTGCTCCGGTGCCAGCCACGAAGACGATGACGAGGAGGATGATGATAGCGAAGGCGACGAAGGGGCGGATTGTGCGGTTCATGAGTAGTGCTCTCTGCTAGTAGTGGTGGGGGGGAGGAGCGGTGCCCAGCCGACGTTTCTGCGACCGGGCACCGCAGACGGGTCAGATCGCGAGGCCCTGGCACCCGATGATGCGGCCCGCATCATCACGCACGGCGGGACCGACCTTCACCAGGTCCTTGCGGCCCAGTGGCTTAGCCGCCTGGTATGCGATGTCTGAGACGATAACGACGCGTCCCGGCACCTCCTCGGGGAGGCCCTCGATCTTGGACGGGTCTCGTACGACCTCGATCAGGGGCACCTCCCGCTCACCATCCGAAACGACGCGGACGGTCTCCGAGACACGCACCATTCCCGACGAGGGGATGGTCGCAATCACGTTCTTCTTGTCCATGTCGTAGATGGACAGTGCGTGAGGCGTGCGGTTGTCGGCCTCAACAGCAAAGCCATTGAGAATAATGGTGGTGGTCATGGTGATCTCCTTTTTCTTGTGTGCTGACCTGTTGTCAGCATCGTTCCCGGCGCGGGAGTCGAACCCGCAATTTCACCTACCGTCAGGGCCGGGATGAGAGCCTACGCTCTCGCTACGTCATCCGATACAACATTCGGGGAAAAGACGTTCTAGCGCCTTTTCTTTTGCTGCATGAAAACGCATTGGTGGGCGATCAAAATACAGCACCGGATCATCAGTAATAAACCCGCACATAATCGCCATATACGATTCGCGCAATTGCTCGGCGTTTGGCCAGACCCACTCACCATTTTCACAGGCAAGGATGTATAGGCCGTAATCGCGGTTGTATCCAGTGTTGTACTGGCCCTGTGATAGGTAGCTAATTCGCACACCTACATTCTTCAGAGATTGACGCCAGCTTTGATTGGCTAAAGCGGCTTCACGATCCTGCCATGTGCCATACCAGCCGTTGGGCATGGGCTGGAAATCGTGCCCGTAGTCAACAGCGACAAAGCGAATGACGCAATATCGTTCAGCAGTGACACTCAGACCGATTCGATCACGCGGGGGGAGATTAGGAGAAGAAAGACGTTCACTGTCACAGTCCACACCCCACTTCCTGTTCGCGACATTCTTGCGCAGATAGGCAGCCGCCCGCCTCTCCTGCTCAATATCGTCGAGAGTGAAGCATACGCGCCTTTTGGTCTTTAGGTTCGTGCTCGTGCAAAACACGACATGCCCATAACGTTCCAGTATGGCCTCGTAACTTCCGGTCGCTTTGGTGAACGGATTGAAGTATGGGGTAGACATTGAATTATCCCTTCGGTCTTCACCTGCGCTTCAGGCGATACCACCATCATACTGTGGTGCATGAACGTATGCAAGTGGTGAGATGAGAGAGATGTGACGAACCAACCATGTGATTTCAGCATCACCCATCGCACCCCATCGCACCCCAATGTCACGCAATATCACGCACGTCGCACGCCATGTCACACGTGACGTCACATGTGACCCGTGTGTGACGTGCGTGTGACACGTTTTGTGACATCGCGTGACACCCCCCAAAAACGCGCGTGATATTGCGCGTGACACGGCGTGACGCGACGTCGAAAAAATGCGCCACCCACGCCAAGCGCCACGAACCCCAATCGCCGTTGATCCGCATGATTCCGCCAAAAACTCCCCATCACGTCAACCCCTCACACCCCCTCATGTCCTCTTTCGTGTCACACGTGACGTCACGCGTGACATTTGCTATAAGGAGTAGATAAAGGAGTAGATAAAGGAGTAGATCATTATTAACGTCGAAAACGCTTCGCGTTTCCGACTAGCGCGCACCCGCCAGCGGTTGACGCGCGTCGCCAAAGCCGCTAGCATGTCGCTAGTGACGCACCGACCAGACCGAAAGGCATTCACAATGCAAATCGTCAAGCGGCCCGGCAGATACGCCGCCCTCGCTGCCGGGTACTACGATGACCCCGCAGTCATCGCCGCCGGACCAGACGCCGAAATCCTCTACATCCGCATGATCTCCTGGTGCGCCATGCACCCCGAGACAGACGGAGTAATCCCCCTCGAAGTCACCAAAAGCCGACTCGGCTTCACCGACGCCCCCACACGCCTCAAAGCCCTCGAAGCCAACAGCCTCGTCACCGTCGACGACACCACAGTCACCATCACCTCATGGATCCGGTGGAACGGCTCCTGGAGCGACATCAAGGCCGCAGACGACGCCCGCAAAGCCTCCGCCCGCGAGCGCAAGGCCCGCCAGCGCGCACGCCAGGCCGCAGCCAAGACCAACCCTGAAACAGCGGCACCCGCACCGGAAGAAACCCCCGCCCCCGCCCTCGTCGACACCGACGAACCAGCCGCAGACACGCTCGAGGCCACTGTCATTGACCAAGACGCCGACACCTCCGACGCCCCCACCCCCACCCGCGAGCGCCCAGACGTCGAAGCCGTCTGCGACCACATGGCCGACAGCGTCGCAGCACGCACAGGACGCCGCCCCCGCATCACCAAACGCTGGCGCGACGCAGCACGCCTCATGATCGACCGCGACCAGCGACCCACCGACCAGATCCACGCCGCGATTGACTGGGTTGCCCAATCCGACTTTTGGGCCGCGAACATCCTCGGCCTCCCCAAGCTCCGTGAGAAGTGGGACACCATCTACCTGCAGGCACGGCGTGAGAAGCACGCCCAAAGCCCCCGCGTCACCCGCGCCGAAGAGTTCCGCGCCCGCCAGCGCGCTAAGGCCGAAGAGATTGACGCCATGTGGGCCGCACAGCCCCAGATGCTCGCCATTGAGGGGGGAATCCAATGACAACGGTTGGCAGCCTGTTCACCGGATACGGTGGCCTGGACATGGGTGTCATGATCGCGCTCGATTCTTCTGCGCGAGTCGCGTGGACAAGCGACGTCGAACCCGGCCCGTGCAAGCTTGCCGCCGTCAGGTGGCCAGACACCCCCAACCTCGGTGACATCACCCGCGTCGATTGGGACGCGGTGGAACCCGTGGACATCATCTGCGGTGGCAGCCCATGCCAGGACCTCAGTGTCGCCGGGAAACGGGCAGGAATGGCCCCAGGCACGCGGTCTAACCTATGGGCGTCAATGTTCACCGCAATCAAGACAATCCGTCCCCGCCTCGTCGTGTGGGAAAACGTGCAAGGAGCTTTAAATGCGTGGGCCTTTAGCGCATTGGAACCCAGATCGGGACTGCTGGGAAACGAACCAGCTCGACCTACTGTCCGGGCAGCCGGCCGTGTGGTCGGAGACCTGGCCACAATCGGGTATGACGTATGCTGGCGAGTTGTACGAGCTTCCGACGTCGGTTCCCCACACCAGCGTGCCCGGCTGTTCGTTATTGGCTACCCCCACGGCGAACCTTGGGACCTGCGGAGGGCCACAGGACCCAGCGAAGCGGCGCGCGGGTGGCCACTCAGTCACCCTGCAAGATCAGGTCTCGGCAATGCCCAGCACGTAGCAGGCACGCTGTTGCCGACACCGCAGGCCACCAACGCCTCCCACTCATCCGCCGGCTATGGGCCGAACCTCCACGAGATAGCCACGAGTGCCGACCTGACAGAGTTCGGCCCGTACGCGGAGGCAATTGCCCGGTGGGAGAAGGTCACGGGCCGTGCAGCCCCCCCACCATCAACACCCTCACGCCGACCAGGCGGAAAACCACAACTCTCAACACGGTTCGTCGAATGGCTCATGGGCCTGCCCGACGGCCACGTCACCGGCACAGACCTAGCCCTCCCCCGCGAACAACAACTACGGCTCCTAGGCAACGGAGTCGTCCCACAACAAGCCGCACTAGCAGTGCGCACCCTCACAGAAACAGCCCTACGATACGGAGCAGCACAATGATCACCGCCAAAGGAATGCAATCCCTCCTCGAGCACCTCGAGGATGCCGGGTGCCTCATCCCCAAGCCGGGACAACTACAGACATGGGGTGGCAAGATCACCCGCAAGTTCCCCGACGCTACAGACGCCGATCTTGTCCGCGCCGCAGACGTCCTCGACGAAACCCAGGGCTTTGTCCGCCTCGGTGACCTGGTTAACTTCCTGAAGGGCACACCCACCGAGATTGAGCGTATCGACCGCGCGAACCGTCTCACCCTCGTCTCCGCGCCGTCGCACGGCGGCCCGCTATACCCCGACGGCGACCTAACCCCGACCGAGTACGTCACATGGCTACGCGCAGCCCAGGCGTTCGCTATGGACGCACACCCCGACATGACACCCGCACAGATCAACGCCGCCGCCCGCCAACGCGGCTACAACGCCGCAGGCGTCCCCGCCCCGCCCCCCGAAATCACCGCACCCCGCACAACCGAAGCCCCCCAGCTCCGCGCCGTCTGAAAGGACCCCCAACCATGCTGACACCTGAAACCTACGGCCTAGTCATCCCCTGGGAGACAGACAACCCACCGACCGCACACGCCGTCACGCACGCGCTACGGACCTATGTCCCCGAGGATGCACAGATCATCCACATTGAAACCCACGTCACCTCGCTCCGCACCGAGCTACGCGTGAAATACACGATGTGGAGACGACAAAGACCGGCCCTGGACTCCCGTCGCGGCGCGGGGAGCGGAACCGGTCATGTTGACAGCAACGCTACCGCACGCCGCAGCCTCGAGCAACTCATCAACAACCACGCATGAAAGGCGCGAAATGAGTAACAAACGGATCGACCTCATCACGGTGACCTACAACCCCAACGAGGGCGTATCGGCTGCCCTCGTCGGCGCAATCATCACCAACCTGCCGGAGGGCGCGCGGCTTACCGAAATGAGCGTATTGTCCACGGACCACAGGCCAGACGTGGCGGAACTCGCAATCAACTTCACCTACACCCCCGAAAGGACCGAACAATGAACACGCAACACACCCGCGTCATGACCATCACCTGGGCATCCGGTAAGTCTGTGAAGCTCCACGACATCGCCAAAGCGCTCCGAAAGCTACCCGCCGACGCCGAAGCAATCAGCATCGAACCGACCACCGTCGAGTACGTGAACGCATCCCACGTCGGGCTCCGCATCGAGTACACCATCGATACCGAAGCCGAACGTCGACGTGTCATCGATGAGTACCGCAACTACGATCCGACGCGCGCCTTCGCGGACATCGCCCGCGCATCACACAACCTCCCCGCACGCGACTAACCGAAAGGAGCACGCAATGGAACACATGCCCCTACCGCCCAACGCGGTTGCCTACCTTGACCAGCTCGAGGCCGACACCCTCGCACTCATCCGTATCGGACGCGACGGCACAAGCGAAGTCAAGCGGTTCAACATGACATACGGCGACCTAGCAAACGCGCTGCGTGTCATCGCCGACGAACTTGACACCTACGCTAATCGCGACAAGTAACCACAGAAAGGACACCCCATGCCCGCAACAGCCACCATCA
>QWCC01001132.1_pt1 | contig 12653 bp, 10 predicted proteins | sample 1972491 | NCBI WGS metagenome assembly QWCC01 (sample SAMN09866718, study PRJNA288562) | Human oral metagenome isolate term5_saliva, whole genome shotgun sequencing... | isolation source: mouth | host: Homo sapiens | place: USA: California
TATAAGATGTGACAGATATGACAGGAAAAATAGTTTTACCTAAAAGTTGATAAAGTGATGTTTAGATTATAAAGGGTGGTAGAAAGCTCTAAATGAAAGGGTGAGGGATGATATTAGCAGTATTTTGTTAGTATATAATTTACTGGAGGTTCTCTTTTATACTGGTAATCTTATTTTGACGTTGGAGGGTTAATAATCAATATGACCAAGTAAGAAATACTCACTTTTAGAGGTGTAAGTCTCATTTACTAACAAATGGGTATAACGTTCTTTGCTCACCTCTCGTATGCAGTACGTCATCAACATTCATGGTGGTTACAGGTGACTCGACGAGTAGTGAGTATAGGACAAAATACTACTTGTCCGCACCTCGGAGGGCGTATACCAGCATCACTCATGGTGAAAGCTGTTAGCACCATGAGTGACGAGTATTAACACATTGGTTGAGGATGAAGAATAGGATGCTATTAGTCCCTTCTAAATATATCTCTGGTGTACACTTTCTCCTTCACATCATCAAGGCATTTATCATAGCGGTTGGCAATGATAGCATGACAACGGCGTTTGAAATCAGAAAGATTATTCACAACAAGACTACCAAAGAAGGTTGCACCGTCTTCAAGTGTAGGCTCATAGATAATAACTTGTGCCCCTTTAGCCTTAATGCGCTTCATAACTCCCTGAATAGAACTCTGTCGGAAGTTGTCACTATTCGACTTCATTGTCAGTCGATAAACACCAATGATACATTCTTTCTCTTCGTCGGGATTATAGTCTCCACGGTCGTAGTAATCATAATAACCAGCCGTGTGTAACACTTGATCGGCTATAAAGTCCTTACGAGTACGGTTACTCTCGACAATAGCTTGGATAAGATTCTCTGGGACATCAGCATAGTTGGCAAGCAACTGTTTGGTGTCCTTTGGCAAGCAATAGCCTCCGTAACCAAAAGAAGGATTATTATAGAAAGATCCAATACGTGGGTCAAGACAAACACCCTGTATGATATTAGATGTATCGAGCCCTTTCACCTCAGCGTAAGTATCCAATTCATTGAAATAGCTAACACGCAGGGCGAGGTAAGTATTAGCAAATAGCTTTACAGCCTCAGCCTCGGTCAATCCCATGAAAAGGGTTGGGATGTTCTCTTCTATTGCCCCTTCTTGTAATAACTGGGCAAATACATGGGCCGCACAGTCCAATCGTTCGTCACCTTCGGGGCGACCAATGATGATACGACTTGGATAAAGATTATCGTAGAGCGCCTTACTCTCACGCAGGAACTCGGGTGCAAAGAGAATATTATCACACTTATATTTAGCTCTGATATTCTCTGTGTAGCCAACTGGAATCGTAGACTTAATGACCATGATAGCCTTAGGATTCACCTTCATTACGATTTCGATGACCTCTTCAACATGTCGTGTGTCAAAGTAGTTCTTTACTGGGTCGTAATTAGTTGGTGTGGCAATGACTACAAAGTCAGCATCTTTATAAGCCGTCTCTGCATCCATCGTGGCGGTGAGGTTTAAGTCCTTCTCGCTCAAATACTGTTCTATATAATCGTCTTGAATAGGCGAACGCTTATTATTAATCAGTTCCCCCTTTTCTTTAACTACGTCAACAGCCATTACAGGGTGGTGTTGACTCAGCAATGTAGCTATGCTGAGACCCACATAACCAGTTCCAGCCACAGCTATCTTTACGTCTTTAATATCCTTATCCATTGTTTTGTTCAGCTTGTTTGCAAAGATACGTATTTTTATTTGAATACTACAATCGATTATAAGAAAATCCTTGCAAAATCTCTCCTTGCATTTGATTTACTTGCCTCTCAGCTTTTTAGTGTTCTTTTGTTATTGTTTGTATGAAAGATAGAGAGGTGTAAGTGATAGATAGAAATGACTTACGTTCAGTGTAAATCATACTGCAACAGGTAAAAGACGATGATTATAAAAATCCCAGACAACCATTTTGTTGCCTGGGATTTTATGTTAGTACTAATCTTATTTACAGTTTAGATAGATGTTTTGTTTTATCCGCAGTGGAAGTACTGGCGAACAAGTTTTTCCATCATCATCTCCTTGCCCTCTATCTCTTGACGTAGTGTACGGTCATTGTATGAGCGGAGCTGTTTGATGATACCATCAATCATGGCAGGAGAGAACACATCATACTCTTCATAAACCTTGCGTTGACGTTCCAAGCAATCCGCTGATGCAGCACAGCTATCAGGCAGTTGAGCCAGTGTAGCATAGCGTTCAGCATTCTTTGGATCGTGAATGTCACCGTCAGCAAAGGTTCTCTCTGCCTCAGCCTCAGCGTTAGCCATCTCGAAGCCATGACGACAAGCAACGCAAAGACCAGCTAAGAGCTGATAAATATCAGCTGAAGCATCAGGCGAACGCATCTCGACAGTCTGCTTGATAGAGTAGTCGCGTGCTGTAAGTGGCTCCACGTTGTTAGCCTTATGGCACATATCTTCGCCAGAAGTCCAGCCTAATGGTACACGAACAAGCACAGAACGGTTGCTCATACCCCAGCATACATTTGTTGGAGCCTCCTGATGTGGAACAAGACGGAAGTAAGATGTTGGGTTCTTATTACCAAAGGCAGTGATACTTTCTGCCAAATCCATCATACCCGCAATAGCCTTACGAGCGTCCAGTGACAACTTACCATTGTCTAACATCATATTCTTTCCGTCCTTCATTATGCGCATGTGGATGTGCATACCAGACCCGGCTTTGCCCACAGTAATCTTAGGAGCGAAAGTAATATCAAGTCCTTCCTCATAACCTAAGCTGCGGATAACCCATTTAGCAATGAGTAATTGCTCCGCACACTCGTTTGCAGGGACTGGTAAGAACTCAATTTCGTTCTGTTCATAGCAGCGTCCATTCTCCACGAAGTTGCCCACCTCAGAGTGTCCATACTTAATTTTTCCGCCACACTCGGCAATTAGTTGCATAGAGCGCATGCGGAAATCGTTACCCTTAGAGAAAGGTGTACTCTCGTGATAACCATGTTGGTCGTCAGCAGGGAACACTCCCTCATCCTCTCGGATAACATAATACTCTAACTCACCCATAGCCTGAAACTCCATGCCTGTCACTTTCTTAAAGGCATCCATAGCCTTTCGGAGCGTGTACTCAGGTGATGAAGCTAACGGATTGCCGTCACGATCGAAGAATGAACAGAGCATGCAAAGCGTTGGAATCTCTGAGAAAGGATCGATGAAAGCCGTAGAGAAACGAGGCATTACATAGAGGTCACTACTTCCTGCAGCAATGAAGCTGAAGAGTGAAGAGCCGTCAACGCGCTCGCCACTTGTAAGGATTGTCTCCAAGTAGTCGGGGGTGTGGAGCATGAAATTCAATGTTTTCAATCGTCCATCACCAGCAGGATACATAAAGTTTACCATCTTGATGTTCAAGTCTTCGACAACTTGTTTGATGTCATCTTTCGTAAACTCATGTGCATTCTTCCCAAGGTGTGCTTCCAGCCTATTAGCTGAACGCGTAAAAAGGTTATTCTCCATTGTCATAGGTTTTATAAAGTTAGTATTCGATTCTGCTGACAAAAATACATATTAATTTCTTTATTCGCAATTATTTTACATACTATTTTTCTTCACATCATTATTGGTAACCATCTTGTCCTTTTTCTTTTTGTGTCTTTTTCCTATCTATGAGAACCTTGATGTTAGGTTTTCTTTGTACTTTTGTATCGTTGGAGTAATAAAAGGAGATATCTTATGACAAAAAAGAAAACAATAAACCTGTCGAATAATCGTACTGTTAAGAAGGCTTCTATAGCTGATTTGTCGGTTGTAATAGACTTTATTGAACAAGGGAAAGCAAAGATGATAAAAGCTGGCAATCCTAATCAATGGTCAGCAAACTATCCTGCTATAGAGACCATAGAGCGTGACATTGTGCAAGGCGATTGTTATCTGCTTTATGAAGGAGGCAAGGCCATTGCAACATTTGTATTCAAAGAGGGGCCAGAGCCTAATTATCAGCGTATTGATGATGGCAGTTGGCTCGACGACCAACCTTATTATGTTATCCATCGTGTGGCATCTGCAGAAGGTGTACATGGTGTGATGGCAGACGTCATCAGCTATTGTTCGTCGTTTACCTCCTCCATTCGTATTGACACACATGCAGACAATCGTCCTATGCAAGCCTCCTTGGCTCGGTTAGGTTTTGTTTATTGTGGTGTTATCTACGTGGAGAATGGGGATAGTAGACGAGCTTTTCAACGTATATTTTAGCTATCTATCACCGTATTACTTTGTTTCCTCTTTCAGAGTAAGTGGTTGTTTACGTTTTAGAAGTCTAAGTTCTCCTTCCTAATAATAAGTATCGTAATTGGTAGTTAAGTTCTCCTTCTGAATTATTTTCATGAAAAGAAGAATTTATTTACACGAACGGAAATATTTATTTTCATGAAGAAAAATATTTTTCTTCATGAAAATAAATCAAAGAGAGAGTTGTTTGCTTCAATGGTGAAGACGTAGAACAAGTGGTAAATGGTCGCTAAATCCATTGTTAAAACGCATTCCATTATAGTTACGGCGGGGCTTTACTCCACCGTATTTCGTATCTTCTTCTAACAAGAAGGGTGCATCATTGATACGACAACCAGCCACCCACGACCGTAGGTTATCACTAATGAGCATCTGGTCGAGGCTACCCCACTCTCCATGATAACGATAGGTTCCTTTCGCACCATTACGTCCCTGCACCCCTGCCGACACATTAAACAACCCATGTTCGTATGCGAGTAAAAGCGAAGGACTGTCAGCATAATCATTGAAATCGCCCATCACCAATAGTTTCGGTTCAATATAAGTACGACGAAGAGAGTCTATCGCATTACATAACCGCTCCATCACATGTTTTCTAAAAGGTCTGGAATAAAGTTCGCCACCCATTCTACTCGGTGCATGAAGTAGGAAGATGTGTAGCGTATCACCATTTTCTATTTCGCCTTCTACATGCAGGATATCACGAGTCGGACGCATATTCTTCATTGGTTTGACGCGTAACGTATCCGCTTTAATCAAGCGGAAGGAGAAAGGCGAGTACAATAAAGCCACGTCAATACCACGAGCATCATTAGAGGAAGTCATCACATACTCATAACGAGCCTTACGTAATAATGAACGACGAGTAAGATCAAAGAGCACACTATCGTTCTCCACCTCACATAAACCCACTATATCGGGTAGCGACCAACCGCTGCTATCTTCCCCACAAGCAATGATTGCTTGTCCTATCCTATTCAGTTTCTGCCAGTATTTAGTACGTGTCCAATGCCGGGGAGAGTCTGGCAAGAACTCATGGTCGTCTTTTAAGGAATCATGCCGAGTATCAAAAAGGTTCTCGGTATTGAACTCAACAATCGTTAAACGTGTTTGAGCTACTGACAGAAGCGTACTCAACAGAAGAAAGAAGGTTAACAATATGCGCATAGTAGTTTGTACGAATCTGTGCCACTTGATCATAGGTATATGGATTGAAGAGAATCTCTTGCAGCAGATAATCGTCTTCGTTCAATACTCCCTTAGCTATCCGCATGTGTCGTTTGAAGGTCGTACCTGGTGCATCTTGGTGTTTCATCACAGCCGCAAAGACGAAGGTAGAGACAAAAGGAATACTCAAAGAATAAGCTACTGTCTTATCATGTTCCTCGAAGCTATACTCATATATATTCAAGCCGAGCCTTTGGTAGAGGTTCTTAAAGAAGATTCGGCCCATATAATCGCCTTCACTGATGATGATTGCATTCTCTTCACTTAGCTGATTAAGGTTGGCGAAGGTTGGACCAAACATTGGGTGCGTAGAGACGTATGGGTGGCCACATTGATCATACCACGCTTTCAGGTCCGTCTTCACCGAACTGATATCAGACAAGATACAGTCCTTCGGTAATACGGGTAGCACCTCTTCAAACGCTGATAACGTATATTTCACTGTTACAGCATTGATGACAAGCTCAGGTTGAAAGCCTTTCACTTCCTCCAAAGACGTAAACCTCTGACAGTTATAAGTAAAGCGAAGACGGCGTGCATCCTTCTCGTAAGCAGCCACTTCATGGTCGAAACTGAGCAAGTCGATGAAGAAACTCCCCATTTTTCCTGCTCCCATAATTAGTATTCTCATGTTTGCTTGGGTGTTAGGTGTTAAGTGTTGGGTGGTGATGAATTGTAGTGTTGGGTGATAAATGATAGGTGGTGAGTGATTAATGGTGGGTGTTTACGATCACTATTCATCAACACCTAACACCCATCACCCAACACCCACTACCCTACTTATTCACTATCTCCAGCTGTTGACGTACACTTTCCTCATGTATGAGTTCAAAGACTTGAGCAGCAAAGTTAGCATCCATACCACAAAGACTTGCTTGTGCACCACGCTTCTCAAGGATTTCATTGTATCGACCAGCCTGAAGAATGGTCATGTTGTGCTCCTTCTTAAAGGTTCCTATCTCTCGACAAATACGGAAACGCTTGGCAAGTAGACCCATCAAAGAGTTGTCTATCTCGTCTATCTGTGTACGAAGGAAACGCAGCTCTTCGGTGGTTGAGTTATGATCACGCACCACTAAGAGAGAAAGGATATAATCGAGTATATCAGGGGTGACCTGCTGTGCGGCATCACTCCATGCCTTCTCCGGACTACAATGACTCTCAACAATCAGACCATCAAACCCTAAGTCCATCGCCTGTTGGCAAAGGGGCGCAATCAAGTCACGCCGTCCTCCAATATGACTTGGGTCACAGATAATTGGCAGACCAGGTATTCTTCGACGCAACTCAATAGGAATCTGCCACATAGGGGCATTCCTATAGATTTTCTTTTCATAACTTGAGAAACCTCGATGGATAACTCCCAGTCGCTTCAAGCCCGCTTGATTAAGACGAAGAAGTGCCCCTATCCACAGCTCAAGTTCTGGGTTTACTGGGTTCTTAACCAATACTGGGATGTCTACTCCTTGTAAGGCATCAGCCAAAGCCTGCACTGCAAAAGGATTAGCAGACGTTCTTGCACCTATCCACAAGATGTCCATATCATACTTCAAGGCAGCCTCAACATGCTCAGGTGTAGCTACTTCGGTAGCAATCAGCATTCCTGTCTCTTCTTTCACTTGCTTCATCCATGGTAAGGCCATCTCGCCATTACCCTCAAAACCACCCGGTTTCGTCCGTGGTTTCCATATACCTGCACGGAAGATATGGCACCCCTTGGCTGCAAGATTGCGTGCTGTAGACATCACCTGTTCTTCTGTTTCAGCCGAACAAGGACCAGCAATAACTATAGGGCGTTCCTTATCGCTCGGTAGTCGTAAAGGTTCTAACTCTAACTCCATAATTATCTATCTTTTAGTCTTTACTTTCTTAATTGTTCTCCAAAGGTAATATAAATGATGCATATAACCTTATTTTACCAGTCTAAAGATGCAATACGGTCGTATGCTTCCCTCATCTGCTCGTCTTTTGCACATAGAGAGAGGCGCACATAACGTCGACCATTACTCCCAAAGATGAAGCCAGGCGCTATAAACACACGTGCTTCATGTAACACACGCTCTGTCAGTTGTTCTGCATCAACATACTTCTCGGGTATCTTACCCCATAGGAACATACCGACTTGAGCCTTATCATAGGTGCAACCTAATAGTGACATTATCTCTTCAGCGATAACTCGACGGGAGCGATAAACGGCTATGTTATAGTGCTGATGCCACTCATCTGTATTCGTGTTCATAGCTTCGGCTGCTGCTAACTGAATACCTCTGAAGGTTCCTGAGTCGATATTACTCTTCACTTTCAGTATCCATGAGATGAATGTTGGGTTGGTAACGCACATTCCAACACGCCAGCCTGGCATATTATATGACTTCGAAAGGGAGTTAAATTCAATACAGCAATCCTTTGCGCCAGGTACTTGTAACAGGCTCAACTTATCCCCTTCATTGAGAATAAACGAATAGGGGTTATCGTTAACGACAACTATACCATGCCGACGAGCAAAGTCTACTAAGCGTTGATAGGTCTCTCGACAAGCATTCCCACCTGTTGGCATATTCGGATAGTTGGTCCACATCAGCCGAACTCGGCTCAGGTCCATTTGCTCTAATGCGTCGAAATCAGGTTGCCAACCCTTGTCTTCCCTCAAGTCATAGGTGACCACCTCTGCTCCCAATAGTCGGGAGAGTGCTGTGTAGGTAGGATAACCTGGATTAGGAACCAACACCTGCTCGCCAGGATTTACGAAGGCCAAGGTGACATGTAGGATTCCTTCCTTAGAGCCAATGAGAGGTTGTACCTCTGTAGCAGCATCTATCTCTACATCATACCACCGTTTATAAAAGCCAGCCATAGCCGTACGGAGTTCTGACGTACCTATTGTAGGCTGATAACCATGCTCTGACGATAGGCAGGCTACTTCACAGAGTTTATCAACAGTTTGTTTTGACGGTGGCATATCTGGGCTGCCAATGGCCAAGGAGATGATATCCTTTCCTTCAGCGTTCATCTTCTCCACCTCCTTCAGTTTGCGTGAGAAGTAGTATTCTTGCACCTCCTGCACTCTTTTTGCTGGCTGTATCATAAGCTACTAAGTTTATATTGTGTCCTTGAATTCCGTCTACTGAGACATTGCCTCAGTACTCCTTCCCTCTAATTCTCCTTATACTCCCCCAAGATCTTGATACTTTTCACCAAAGGAGTGATGGCATCTATTGCCTGACGATAGCGTGTAAAGTTATCGAAGGTCAAGTCTACATAGAAGAGATACTCCCACTCGTGACCAATAACAGGCAATGACTGAATCTTCGTAAGATTGATGTCATAGAAGGAGAGGATGGTTAACACCTTACTTAAAGAGCCTTCTTCATGTGGGAGAGAGAAGACTATACTCGACTTATCCACCTCTGTCAAGGAGCGAAGGAGGTCGGCTTTCTGTGGATGACAAGCCACAAGGAAACGTGTGAAGTTATGTTTATTGTCTTCAATTGAGTCTTCCAAAATCTTCAGCCCATAAAGTCTTGCGGCATCAGCAGAACATATTGCAGCACAACCATGGCATTGGTTATCTGCAATATAAGCTGCTGAACCAGCGGTATCGTCAGCTTCTACTGCCTTTATAGTAGGATGATTACTAAGGAAAGAACGGCATTGCATAAGGGCTACAGGGTGAGAATGTACCTCAACAATGGTTGACCAGTCATCATCTGGCAGACAACAGATACAATGCTGGATATGTAGACGCTGCTCACCAACGACCATCGTACCTGATTGACGCAGTAGATCGTAATTATGCAACAGGCTCCCTGCAATCGTGTTCTCTATTGCAAGCATAGCAATAGCAGCTGAATCACTCTTCACCTCAGCAAATACATCCTCAAAGGTAGCGCAGCAAGTGAGTTGTATCTGCTCATTTGCAAAATATAGATGGGCTGCAATATCGTGAAAACTCCCATACTCTCCTTGTATAGCTATTCGTTTCATTCGCTTCATCTGTCTGTTGGTTATCAACTAATATGTACTAAAACGAAAACGATCCCACTCTGTATTGAGCGGGACCGTTTCGTTATGTATTTCTAAAAAAACTTTATTCTCTTAAGTTGAAATCTATACGCAACTTCCCGCTTTACACTTTTCTGCAAAGTAAAAATAGAAGTAACGGAAAGATACATTAAGCTTCTTCATATCTTCGATTTCGTTTATATTCGCCTGCAAATGTATTACTTTTATTCTTTACAAGCAAATATTTTGAGAAAAAATTACTTTTTCTTCATCACTATCTTACGTTTTTTGCTATTTCTTTCTTATCGTTCTCTGACAAAGAACACGCTCAAACTCATATCTATTTACATCTATCTTAACACACTAAAACAAGCCTTTCCTATTGACTTAGGATATAACATCACTTAAATACGTCATGCCCTTCTATTAAAATAAGGAAATTCTAAGCAACATATAAACTTTTTTACTATCTTTGCATAAGATAGGCTACACTCGACAATACGAATGCAAGCATTCATTGTACTCGTTTGCACTATCTTTGCATACATAATAGAATGACCTATGAAACAGTTATATGCAATACTGACAGTGGCGATGCTTAGCGTTGCTCTCTGTTCATACGCACAAGAACAGGTTCAAATTCAACTTGTGAACAGCAATGGTATGGAGGCTGTCATCAGTAACTATGGTGCACGTCTTGTCTCTCTTACTGCTCATAACTGGAACGGTAGACTGGAGCCTGTCGTTAAGACATATACTAATAAGGAGGAGTATATGAAAGACAGAACCTTGGGAGCAACACTCCTCTTCTTTGGTAAGAATCATGAAGAGACGCTGTCTGGGAAGATGTGGGAGCTTGTTAGTTCTGACAACCAATCGGTTACGCTACGATATGTGACTTCTGAAGGTGAGAACGGATTAGATGGAAAGTTAAACGTTACCGTTACCTATACCCTATCCGACCAAAACGCACTTGACATAGACTACCGAGTTGCGACGACAGCTAAGACTAACTTGGAAGTAACAAACGGTATTTGCTTTAACCTTTCAGGTGAGATGCACCGCTCCATCATCAAACAGCATCTTTGGGTTGATGCTGTTCAGATGAACACATACAATGCACAAAGACAACTGACAGGTGTTCTTCAACGTATTAAAAATACTCCTTTCGATTTCACTAAACCAAGAGAAATTGGCGAAAGAATCAGAAGTACAAGGAATGGATACGACAATGCTTATCAGTTGCGACACCCTGATAATATGCAGAAGCCGGCTGCCATCCTCTTTGATGCACAGAGTGGGCGTGCAATGACAGTCTATTCAAGTGAACCAACCCTCAACATCAACACCTACGGAAAAGATAGTCAGGGGATTACATTACAACCGATTCACACGGGATACAATAGCGGTATGGAGAAAGTAAGTAATGAACTACAGCCTGGACAGGTACTCCACAGTGCCACAGTCTTCTTCTTTACGACTGATCCACCACTGATTATGCGTACGAAATAACACACAGGTGCTAACGTCATGAGCATAGTTCAGCGTCATACCAACATCTTGAAAAAGCGCTAATTATCATTAAAAGACTTGGTGATTGGCCTTCAAATATTTATATTTGCAACCAAATGAAGAAATATAGTTTCATAATAGCGGCTATTCTCTGCATGCCTTTACATGCACAGAATACTAAAGAGAATCACAATGGGAACACTTCTACAGTGGAACCCATCGAGTCGGCACGTCTACAAGGGCCACGTGAAGCCACTGAGGCAGAGAAGGAATATGCCAGACAAATGGCTGAAGACCGTGCACAACAGGCACAAATCGACAATAATCTACCCCTTATTACGGAGAACGGACAGACCGTTACGCCAAACGACTACTATTATCCGGCTTGGGGATATGGTGTTGGACCATGGAGATTACACAAGGGTCTGAACATCAACCTTGGTGCTTCGGCCTTTGCGAGCTTTGGACATGGTAACAATCATGGTGCTGGTTTCTCACAGGACGTATCGTTGATGTATGTAACAAACCTCTCTAAGAAAGCTACCTTGGCTGTTGGAGGATATGTAAACCACCTTACCTATCGTGGCGACAATTATTTCGTCGGTGGTGTCAATGCTGTCTTTGGCTATCAGTTCAATGAACATTGGAGTGCATACGCATTTGTTCAAAAGGCCTTCACATCCAACAATTTCGGTCAAGCCTTTGGTTATGGCGCCTACGGTTCACCTTATTGGGCAGGCTACGGTGGCTTCGGCTATTCACCTTTCGACTATGGTTATGCCTCAATGGGATACGGATACGGACCAATGGGATGGGCTTACGGCACTGGAGTAAGTCGTTACATGGACAGAATTGGTGGTGGGGTGACTTATCAATGGGGCTCTAATAATCAGAATTCCGTTTCTGTTAGCGTAGAGTTCGACCGTCTCCCAACACAAAATAACGGCTTCTATAATACCAGTCGATATGATTATCCTGTGAGATAAAGAGGTATTACAAATTCATAGAAAACAAATAGAGTTTACTATTTACTATCGTTCATTGCAGAACAAGTAATTAGTAAACTCTATTTTTTATAAGCCTATATCAAACCTACTTCATCCATCTTAAGCGAAGACTATTAAGTACAACACTAACACTGGAGAATGCCATCAACGCACTTGCCCACGACGGGGTAATCTGCCAATCAATGCCGAAAGCATACAGCAGACCGGCTGCTAATGGAATACAAACAATGTTATAGATGAAAGCCCAGAAGAGATTCTCCCAAATCATACGTACTGTATTGCGACTCAACTGTATCGCTTCTGGGATAGCCGACAAGTCATCTCCCATGAGTGTCACCTGTGCTACATCCATAGCTACGTCCGTTCCCCTACCAATAGCAATACTTACGTCTGCCAAAGCCAAAGCTTGTGTATCGTTAATACCGTCACCTACCATTGCTACTCGCTTCCCTTCGGCTTGCAGCTGTCTAACAAGATTCTCCTTATCTTGCGGCAACACCTTACTATGATAGTGTTTTATACCAGCCTTTTCAGCCCAATAGCGAGCCGCCTCGTCCTTATCTCCACTCATCATATAGACCTCAATCCCC
>QWCC01000588.1_pt1 | contig 12606 bp, 7 predicted proteins | sample 1972491 | NCBI WGS metagenome assembly QWCC01 (sample SAMN09866718, study PRJNA288562) | Human oral metagenome isolate term5_saliva, whole genome shotgun sequencing... | isolation source: mouth | host: Homo sapiens | place: USA: California
TTAAATCAAAACATAATTCAAATATGGACGATTATCACGCGGAAACATTTCGTTTGAAGGCGTGAGGTTTAGCATGATGCTAATCCCCACACCTTATTAATCAATGGAGGTTAGCAAGAATGAGAAACTATTGGAACATAGAGAAGAATCTAAATGCCATTAAAGAGTGGCAACCCAATTGTTGGATACAAGTTACATGCCCAACAGACGAAGATCAGGAATATCTTCAAGACACATTTCATATCCCCGACTACTTTCTTTCAGACATTAGCGATACCGATGAGCGTGCCCGCTATGAATATGATGACGGCTGGATGCTCATCATTCTACGTATTCCATACGTAAAAGAGGTACGTTCGCGCACACCATATACCACAGTTCCGCTCGGTATTATCCACAAACGAGACGTTACAATCACGGTATGTTACTACGAAACTAATATGATGATAGACTTTGTTAGCTATCAACAGAAGCGACATGAAGGCTTTACTGACTTCGTAGATATGACGTTTAGATTGTTCCTTTCAAGTGCAGTTTGGTATTTGAAACGACTCAAACAAATCAGTAACCTCATTGAAAAGGCGAAACATAATCTTGATCAAGATGTGAACAATGAGAGTCTAATTGGACTGAGTCGACTACAAGATTCGCTGACATATTTCATCACTTCAATACGTGGAAACGAGAACTTGTTGCAGAAACTAAAGTTCAAATTGCAGGTGGATGAACTCGATGCAGACCTTATTGAGGACGTAGGCATTGAGATGACTCAGGCACGTGAGACAACAAATATCTACTCAGACATTCTCAAATCGACGATGGATACCTATTCAAGTATCATCAACAACAACATGAATACCGTCATGCGAACCCTGACTTCGGTAAGTATCATCATGATGTTCCCCACACTTATCTCAAGTCTTTTCGGCATGAACCTCGTCAATGGCATGGAAACGAGCACGTATGGATTTACGATTGCTATCGTTCTTTCAGTCGTTGTATCAGGCGCTTCGTGGTGGATTTTGAGACGTAAACGTTTGTTATAGCATGTAAAAAGAAAAAAACAATGATTTAATTAGGATTTTCCAGTTTTTTTATTTAAGTTTGCATGATGTTAGTTATTGCATCATGCAATGGAAAACTCAAATCATAAACTAAATCGGTTAAATGATGGACTCTCAAGAAAACACCCTAAAAGAGGGAACAATAAGTGAAGAACAGCAAGTTAAAGAAACATCTGTTCCTGTTGAAAACACAGCAACTACGCTCACAAATTCAAAGAATTATAAGAGCAAAGCAGAAATTATTGAACGACTGAAAGAAATAGTTGGCAATGACGAAAACCCCACAAAGGAGGAACTCGACCATCTAAAGACATCGTTCTATAAGTTGCATATTGCAGAGCGAGAGGCTCAACAGAAGGCTTATCTCGAGGCAGGTGGCGACCCCGATAAATATGTTTTGGTCCCTGATGAAGCAGAAGATGTGTTCAAAGCAGAAATGGGAGTCATCAAAGAACGACGTGCAAAACTCTTCCTACAGCAAGAAGCTGAGAAACAAGAAAACTTGGAAAAGAAGCTCAATATCATTGAACGAATCAAGAATATGGCTTCCTCTCCCGAAGAAGCAAATAAGAATTATAATGAATTCAAAGAGCTTCAACAGCAATGGAAGGATATAAAGAACGTACCAGCAGACAAGGCTAACGAGCTATGGCGTAACTATCAACTTTATGTTGAGCAATATTATGATCAGCTAAACCTTAATCGTGAGGCAAGAGAATACGACTTTAAAAAGAATCTCGGCATAAAGAATCATCTGTGTGAGGCAGCAGAAAAGCTCGCCGAAGAACCCGATGTAATCAGCGCTTTCCATCAATTGCAGGAACTACATCAGCAATTTCGTGAGGTAGGTCCAGTCGCAAAGGAACTCAGAGACGAAGTATGGACACGATTTAAAGCGGCTTCTACGGTCATCAATAAACGTCATCAACAACACTTTGACGAGCTACGCGCCAAGGAAGAAGATAACCTTGTGAAGAAGACTGCACTCTGTGAGAAAGTTGAAGACATCGTAAAAGATGAGCATAAGGGTGCGAACGAGTGGGAAAAACTGACGAAAGAAATCATTGATATCCAAGCAGAATGGAAGAAGATTGGCTTCGCTCCGCAGAAGATGAACGTCAAAATATTCGAGCGTTTCCGTGCAGCATGCGACGATTTCTTCTCAAAGAAAGCTGCATTCTTTAAGGAAATGAAACAGCGTTACAATGAGAACATTGCTAAAAAGCAGTCACTCATTGAGAAGGCTGAAGCCTTAATGGAGAGTACTGACTGGAAAGTGACAACCGACAAGATGATTGCTTTGCAGAAAGAATGGAAGACTATAGGAGCTGTTCCAAAGAAAGTTGGTGACGAACTATGGAGTAAATTCCTTGAGGCTTGCAACAAATTCTTTGAAGCACGCAATGCTGCTAACGCAGGAACTCGTAATGAAGAGCGCACCAATCTTGACAAGAAGAAAGCCATTATCAGCCAACTCAAAGAATTGGTAGAGGGTAGTGTCGATGACTTACAAGAGAAAGTGAAAGGATTAGTCGATGAATATGCAAAGATAGGTCACGTTCCTTACAAAGAGAAAGATAAGCTCTATAAACAATATCACGAGGTTCTTGACAAACTTTATGATGACCTTCATGTCACAACAGCAAAGAGAAGATTAGATAATTTCAAGAGCAACTTGAAGAATGTAGTAAAGCGTGGCGAGGATGCTCTTGACAATGAACGAGGTCGTTTAATGAGACGTTACGAAGGATTAAAGCAGGAAATCAACACCTATGAGAATAATCTTGGTTTCTTAAATGCAAGTAGTAAAAAGGGAAATAGCCTCATAGACGAGATGAATCGCAAGGTACAGAGACTGAAAGATGACATGGAATTAATCAAGCAAAAGATTAAAACTATCGACTCAGAAAACAAATAAGACAGAATGATTTCACATCATAAAGAGATGCATCTAAATGGATGTGTCTCTTTTTTTTAGTCCAATTCCAACCTAAATTGGTTATAATCGGATAAAGCCAACATAGACTTTGATTCGCTTAAACAGCAACTCCATGAAACTTATGCAAGGAGATGCCAATACCATTAGGATGAAAGGGGAAAACATAAGGCCAAAAAAAATTGATTGTCTCACGACAACCAATCTTCTTAACCTTAATAATCTAATACCATGAAAAACACATTGCAAAGATATATGTAAGTTTCATTAATTCCAAATAAAACTACAACAATCTTCTATTCTTTAATACTTTTTAATTAAATATGCAAGTTCTAAGGACTTTTTAAAAGAGAAATGAGTCTTTTCTTCACCTTATATATATAGGTCACTGGATTTTCTTTTGCAGATGTTTCATGGGATGTGAGCCCCACTCTCCATCGTCAACATAATGAAAACCCAAACGATGATAGAGCCGCTCTGCATCTGGATTACCTTTGTCAACTAACAAACCAACAGGCAATCCGAGTGCCTCAGCCTTTTTGCATGTAGCATTCAGCAATGCTGTTGCAATGCCTTTTCCCTGGTAACGGGCGTCAACAGCGAGGCTGTCTACATAGAGTTCTCCGGCTTGAGTCTCGTCATTCATACCAGAATAATCAATGCCAAAGCTATTTAAAGCCTCATCTATGAAGGCTTGACGTAAGGCTTTTAACCGACCACCCTCGTAGCTTACACAACACCCAATGACTTGATTATCATCCAAAGCAACAAGCGTATGAAGAAAAGAATATTGCGAATCGTTACGCTGAACAAGTCGTGTCATCAGCTGATGAAAGTCATTTAGTGTGTGGTTTGGGCCTGCAAAATAGCGACAACAATCGTGATTCATAGCCAACATAATTAAACTTGCGATGTCAGAAGCCTGATGTGGCTGTGCATTTGCTATGATTATTTTTTCTTTTTCCATTGTTATAAAGAGGTTTAACGAGTCAAAGAGAACTTTACACTCAATCCAAAATCGCGTGTAGATGTAGGATAACTATTACTGCTTAACAGCGGAGTATTGTTCTGAAAGTCATAAAAGAAGCTCATTGTCAGCATGCGTGAGAGTGTATAATCAGCTGTAAAGCTCAGCCGAAGTGCTGAGTTTCCACTGCTGGCGTTGCTTGTTTGTGAAGCAATATCACGCGTAAGGGAAGCTTGTCTGCGGAAACTGAAATCGAGATTAAGATTCAAATCATGATTCACTCCATTGCGCTGAGGAGTGGAAATAGGCTGTTGTGTGTCAGTGTTTGACCCCTTCTTATGATTTTTTGCTTTCCGTTTGGTTTGTAAACCGAATAGTTTGAAGTCATTAATACGATATCCTAAGCCCACAACCCAATCTCTACTGACAGCCTCATTCAATTGAATGCTCGTCATACTAAGGTTCAAACTACGAATTGTTCGATACTCCAATTTAGCTGTCATGCCACTATTGAAGGTCATATCTATGCCCAATAATGGAGAAAAAGCCTCGTTAACGCTGACTGTAGAGACATTGAACATTGAATTAGGAATTGGATTTCCCGAGGTTGCATCAATGATAAAACCGAGTCCATTCATGTATTCCTGATAGCTACTAAAGGAGAAATACGAGCCAACAGTATAGATACTGCGATAAGAATGATTGATATTGAAACTGCGAAAGACTTCTCGGAACCATGGCAATTGAACCAATCCACTATAACGTATATTCCAATTTGGGAGCAGTTTAGACAATGAAGGGAAGATAGAAAGGCCTTTACCTTTCATGCTTGTATAGGCAGAAAGGAAGGCAGGAACCATCACATCAGCGTTATATTTGGATATCGTTCCGTTGGAAGGATTAAAAGTTTGTCCTGCGAAAGAAGTTCCTGCAGGATATCGACTGCCATAATATTGCGCCTCAACACGCTGCCGAAAGTCATCAAGAAGACTGCAGAACTTATCAAAACTCTTACTATGATAACCGCTATTTGCATTACCTATGCCTTCAAAAGCACCTCCTATAGAAATCGTTGTCATAGCAAACGTACCACTTTGCATCGTGGGATGGCCTGCATACATATACTGAATGCTGCGTGCTTTGGTAGAAACGCGTGTTGCATTTAAGTCGATTGTGAAATCACGGAAAGGCACAATAGTGGCCCGAAGCTGTAAATCCTCAGTAGAAGTAGTGTTAGCTGGGGTCGCGATAGAATCGTTAATGAGTAGCCAATTGCGACTAAGTGCTTTATCAACATACCCATCTCCGATGACGCCAAAAGCGAAATCAAGTCCTGGAGAAAGTAAACCACTGCCACGAGTCTGCCCAAAAGCTTTCCCAATATTAGGCATAAAACCAGGCAAAGTCATAGCAAATTGATTACGATAGCTAACACTTAGGTTTCTCACCATCATCAATACGCGAGCCAAACTCTGTGCCGTTCGATACCAGTCCAGGCTTTCTAAAGGTGGTTTTACATTCACTGTAACCTTCACTTTCAGTGCAGAGTCAATATGGTTTGTTATGCGTAACCTATCGTTATCAACCTTCTTAAACCTCAATTTGAAAGGATGTCCATCCTCTGTTCGTGCATTCACCACGATTCTTCGGCTATGCTTAGCATGTGAAATGACAATTGTCGTATCAGGTTTCAATGTGATTTCTTGTTCAAAACTGCCTTTATTCTTCGGCAAATCAAGTTGAGTTTGATGCGGTAATTGCTTCTTTTTACCACCCGAACTCTGTCGATTATAAATCGGTCTTCGGTTGAATCGCTCATTCGTTTGCTTCAAAAAAGGAATGTGATTGTATAATCTTTCTAAGTTAAATGAACCATTCACATTAAGGTTTCGATTACTTGTAACCGTATTCCCAAGGCTTATATGGTTCTCGTTCTCCGTTCCTCGCACCCATGTATAGCTGGCATTATATTGTGCATCAGTACTAATCCAATCAAAAACTGGAATTAAATTCAACGGAAGTTGATAGGAAAGAGTGAACGATTGCTGATAATCTAACGGCGTCCCAAGTCGTTTTATGCTCGTCCAAACGCTATCTCGCCACGCATGATAACGGTCGGCATAGAGTGATTTGTTTATAGGCGTGTAGGGTTCTTCTATTCTTGACCGCGTGGCGCTTTGTAAATTCATGTGTATATTGCGTGTCAAATCCCAACGAAGTGAGAAATCTCGGTTCCAAAGAAACTGCTCATTGAATGTCAACGGCAACCGATTGTTCTCCAAACTCTCCATATCTCGTTCCTGGAACTCATAGTAATTGCGCATTAATTCACTGTTGAATCCTACACTCTGTGGTAACCAATTGAGTCCAAATCTCTTTAAGATGTCCCACCACTTTGACCTACTTTTAATACCTTTAAAAGGCTCCCAAGTCTTGTAATTTGGGCTCCAATTATAGTTCATTGCACCCCTCCAATTATCTTCTTTCTCGTAAACGGTTGTCTCACCACTTGTGAAACTATGTGAATGACTATAGGAGAATGAGAAGTTAGCAGGGTCATAAGGCATGGGAGAATTCTTCGTTTGAATTCCTATTCTCACATTAGACAAAGAAAGGTTTGTATTGATTCGTTTCGTAACTGCTATCGATTCTATACTGTCTCGCTCTGCTTTTGAGGCTGATTCTAAAGCATCTTTCAACGATAAATCTGTATCTAAAGGATTATATTTCGGTTTACTTGTTTCATGACTTACTGAGTAATAGAGAGGTGCTGAGACTTTAATCTTGTCGGGAAAGAACTTACCTAATTCCAAACTTGTAGTCACACTATAACTTGAAATGCTTTCTTGTGTCCTGTCAGCAACCTTACTTTCCAAGCCTCCAAAGCCTTCACTGACATATCGTCCCTGTACATTTAGCGTGCCCAAATCAGACAACTGAACATTTAAATTGCCATTTGCAGCCCACCCACCTTTATTATTATACTCCTTCAGACGCAGCTCATTAACCCATACTTCGCCACTCTTTACATCAGAAGAAAGGTTTCTTACTCCGATAATCATCGTCTTTATTTCCCCCAAAGAAGGGTTACCCATGATGGTAACCAAATTTGCTGGGTGGGCATTATCATATGCCGTGAAGGCCTGAACAAAGCTTGCATGTCCCTCAGCCTTAGCCTTATTGCGTTGCAATTTCACGTTGGTCAATAACGCCAAAGGTATGTCTATCATATTCTCTTGAGGCCAAACCGCAGCACGATCTGACGGAGAATTAAGGTTATATCTGCCTGCAGGAGTAAGCTTTAATGGTACTTGATACTCATAGAAGTTATTCTTATAGTCAGATCCCAAGCGTATAAACACGGCCAATTGATTGTCATTTAACTGTGTGTTATTTTGCTCAAAGGCATTCGCATGAATGTACATTTGCAAACGTTTATACTGCCTTAAGTCGACCGTTGCATTCTTATAGACAGCCTTACTCTCACCATGTGACAAGTTATTTACAATGAAATCAAGGGCCTGTTCATTACTTTCTACCAACTGAGGTTGTGTGGGATCTTGTTCCCGATTGATGCCCGGTGGGAGGATATAATTAACAGGTGACTTATCACCATTCTCCTCTAAACTCACCGAACTGACTGCAAGTGTCCCCGAGCCTGTATGATTATCCAACGCATTTTCATAGATTCTCCAATCTCCTCTCACGAGATCCAAGCTCCCAAAACGTAACACAATGGGATGCTTAAAGCCTGTAAGGAACATACGCATAAAGCGGATACTCGTGAAATCGGAAATCGAACCAACCCGTCGTTCATATTCTTTCAGAGGAATACGGAATTGATACCACGTAACCGTTTCAGTCTGTCCATTTCGCAATTTCACGCTTGCATCGCGCTTATCTACAATGAAATTATTCCCTACTACCATATCATTTGGACGCAAAGAAACATGATATTGGTAATACTTTTCATATTCATTTAGCGTATAATCCTGATTGATATCCTCCACATCCGGTGTCGTCTTATACGATGTATCATATCGTTCTTGGCTGGATTCACTATCGGGAGAATTACCTTGTGGGTTATTAATATACTTGTAACGCCGCAGGATGTCGGCCTTCATTCGGTCGTAATCAGAACCTCGAAAATAATGATAGTCGTCGTTAGCTGGGTCATTATAGATTGAATCCCACACCGAAGCACTCACATGTCCCTGTATAGATGAGAGGAAGTTTTGATAGGAAGTATAATGCCGTTCCTCTTCATTATTGAGACCATTCAAGCCTACATCCTGCATCGCTCGAGCCCCTTTAGTCGTTGCAAAGGCATAAGTTACCACATTGGATGTAGGGATTTTACCCCACTGAGTAGTAACATAACTATGCGAACCATCTACCGGCATACCGCTCTCATAGAACTTTCTTCCATCATGAAGCACATCTTCTGAGACTTCACCTAAGTTCAGATAGAAGTCTCCTCCATAATCGTTTGCGTTAGGTTTTCGGTTAGAATAGATGAATGGATCAAGCAACCAGAACTCCACATACTCTATATTTGCCTGTTCAAAATCATTCGTATCAAGCTTTCGCATGAGTCCACCCCAGTGACGTTCTGGGTTGGTAAGCGTTCCATCTTGACGCAAATTAGGGTTAAAATTATAAGGACCTCGCTCATTGGGATAATAGGATATATTAAACACATTCAATGTAGATGAGGAACCATTATAATTATTTATGTCACGTTTTGGATAGAGTTCACGCGTAGAAACCTCACGAACATAGTGATTAGAAAGCTGTGCTAAGTCTCCTTTTATATGTGCAGGCGTCAGTGAACTACTACGTCGTGTGAACAAAGGATCTATCGTATACCAAGCCAATTGCGAGCGATTGAAGCCGCTTGTCAACGTAGTTTTATCTGCACTTTCAGGGAACATTGAGGGCACACTTGATAGACTCCATGACGTTGGAGAGGCGATATCAATCTTATTTGTCGTGCTTTCAAAGTCATCAAGATACGAGGCATTGTCTTGTGTTCCGCTATTCTTTCCTGCCACAAGTTGTGCAAATTCGCCCGTGAAATTAATCTGAGAAGGTTGTGTAAGATGTAGAAACGGCAACTTATTCAACATGTCAGTAAGCCATTGACTCTCCTTTTTCCAATTAATGTTCAAGCCCCACAACGTGTTGTTCAATGGCTCACTGCCCATCGAAACCTTATTTGTCATGGCCTGTTCTGATAGATGTTGCAACGTACCGCTTAGCTGAAGACTGCGTGAAATGTCGTATTCCCAGTTCACACCAAACATTGTTTTGCGTTGCATTCCATAATCATTGTTACTCTCAAGTGACACATTTACGGGCGTGCCTGCATCGAGAATACTCTGGTTAAGGATAGTAACTTCACCGGCACTATAGTCCACACTATAGTCTGATCCCTCTGTTAATCTCATGCCACCAGCCGTAACTACGACCGAACCTTGAGGGATATTATAAGCTCCAAGCGCAATAACATTAGCCGAAGAACCACGAAATTGTCCCACAAGTTCATACTTATCTTTCTCTGCTATCTGCTTTGCTATGGTGCGAGTATTATCATATAATTCGCTAAACACATATTTCTTTGCCTTGGCAACTGGCACACCTTTGCTCACAAGTCGCCTGTAAAGGTCGTCTCCAAAGGGTTCAGGCTCGGGGAGAAACACGCGTCCATTGCTCACCGTATACCCCTCTACATAATCAAAATAGCCATTACTATAGGGACGATTATTATTATCTAACCGGTCAGCACCAAGGAGTTTAACGATTGATTGCTGCTTAACTTGCGGCTCAGGGATATAGTTTAAGTAGACTCCTGTGGTATCACTTTGGTACTTGATATCAAGTCTAAACCGCTCCTTTTCAACCGTATCTCCAAGTCGATAGACATTCTTCATCATCAAGTTCCAGTTGCCTTGCGACGGAACATTATTCGTATTCTTCAATGATTTGACGAACAACGCCTCGTCAACATTCGTTCTATCGGCCGCAAACTCACCCACTTGATAGGTCTGTCCACCATAAGTATACTCGAAGGCTACAGCCACAACTTGGTCTGTACTGATACCCGTATTGAGACTGATAAAGCCTAAAGCCTTGTTCACGGTATACTCAGAAGGGGTCAACAAGCGTGCACTCTCAAGCTTCTCATAGTCATTTCCGCCCGTCAACCCTGCCCCATCAAGCACCGACGAGGTTTGATTGATGTCACGTGCGGCATTAAATGACCCCGTCATTGCAGTGTATTCGGTGTTCGCATTGTTGCTCGGAACCGTCATTCCTAACGTCGACCAATGGTGTGTATTGCTTATATTGGCATTCTCACCCAAGTCTGTCAGTGCCACAATATTACGCGTATTTGCTGTTGAACCCGACTTATTCGTCACCCAAACCTCCACGCGTCCGATGTTAATTCCTGTCTTTACATTCGGTAAAGACAGCATGCCCTCGGCATAATGCTCACGAAAATACTTTGCAAGGAAATAGTGGCGGTTCTCTTCATAGTCTGCCGCGCTGAACTCAAATGGGGTTTACCTGCCTCAACGAGTTTAACAATCTCGTCTTCCTTGCCTTCATACTTCAACTTTAGATTCTGGGCATCAAAGTCAAAGGTTGCATCGGTGTTGTAATTCAAGTTCATATTGACCTTGTCTCCCACCTTTCCATTGACATTTAGATTAAGTTTCTCATCGAAATTCATCGTGGTTGTATGCCGCCGATTGATAGTCAATGCAGGGTTATCTATGTTTTTCATCGTTGCACCAAACTTCAGTTCGGCTGTTCCTTGCGTACGAATCCGCACACCACCAGGCCCAAAAATCTTCTCCGCTGGGCCTAAATCGAAGTGCATATCACTGAAATCAAACTTATCTTTCCCTTTCTGTTGAAATATCTCTGCATTCTTTTTACGGAAAAAAGCATGTTGTTGTTGACGCCCACTCCAGTCTAAATATTCATTAGGAAGCATCATTACAGGTGCCGAAAGATAGGTTCCACCCAGTCGACGCCCAATAAAATAGGCATTTAACGAGTCATTATACGAAACCTGATTGCGCAAATCCTGAGGTGTTTGCAAATCAAGCGCACTGCTATCAAGGTCGGTCCACGTGATGGGTTGCGTGCGTTGAACGCGCCAAAGCGGCTTTTTCACACGCTTTGTTGTATCATTCTGCATCTCACGGCGCTCCTTTTGTGGCGCCACTGCCTGCTGTTGACCACGATTTTCGCGTTGAAAGAAAGGCACACTAACCCCATAACTGACAGCAAAAGCCATCAGCAAGCCTAATAACAGATATGCTTTCTTGTTACTCAACGAAAGAAGTTTGTGCTACTTTAATAGTTTAAGGGCCTCTTTAACCACTTGTTCTACGGGGAGATTTGCCTGCTTTTGCAAGATAGAAACGACCACTTTTGCAATGGGAGCAGGCGAGAAACCAAGCATGGTTAAAGCCGCAACAGCCTCTTCTTTCACGGCATTATTCAACGTGCTTTCAGCCTTTTCACCGCTCACATGCAGTTCATTTGCAATGCCACTTGCCATGATTTTATCGCGCAAATCAACGATGATTCGTTGCGCCGTTTTAAGCCCAATGCCCTTCACTGTCTTTATCATTCGCTCATCACCATTGGCAATTGCGTTGCAAAGTTCAGTCGGATTCATCGACGAAAGCATCATACGTGCGGTATTAGCACCCACACCCGACACCGTAATCAGCAAGCGATAGAGTTCTCGTTCCTGCTTATTCACAAAGCCAAACAACGTGAAACTATCGTCTCTTCCGCCTGTAGTCAGCGCCTCATGTACGTAGAGTTTCACCTCCTTTTTGCCTTGAATGCCACTATAAGTAGTTAGTGAAATGTTGAGCGCATAGCCCACTCCAGCCGCTTCAACGACTGCCAACGCCGGTGTAAGTTCGGCAAGTTGTCCCTTAATATATTCTATCATTGCGTTTGATTTTCCTGTATTTATATTCTAAAAACGCGTACGCGCGCGTTATATTGTATTGAAAACATAATCTCATCAGACTGAAAAGTAAACATCAACTATAGGTCTCACCATGCTAACAAGCTATGGATAAGGTCATATTGAGCCTCAGAACAGCCTATTATTTCAACCCATAAGCTTAAAAAATCGCTCTCCTTTTCGTGGCAAACCATGTAAATATAAACGATTATTTTTAACACTTTAGAAATACTTCTATTAGGCATGCGTAAGATAAATTATTTCCGTTTTTCTACAAAAAATAACAAAAGTCAACCGCATTTAAGGCTCATCGTGATGCAAAATGACTGAAATCACACACCCAAACAAGTCAAATTAGCCCACAAAATGAATGAAATTGAGTCATAATTCAAGTCATTTCGCTGCACCTTTTCACATGATTTTTGCGCATTATCAAATGCACTTTCTGTAATAATTTGAAGGTCAAGAGCATACAACACAACAGAAAATGACAGGAAATTCACATGCAACCATCTCTGGCTTTGAACTGAATGATTATTTTATCTCTATCGTAAAGATAAATGATTAAAATTAACATTTCATACACAGTGGTTGAAACAATAACGTAAGATGATTCTTTCTATCTAAGAATAAACGTCGG
>QWCC01000439.1_pt1 | contig 12592 bp, 20 predicted proteins | sample 1972491 | NCBI WGS metagenome assembly QWCC01 (sample SAMN09866718, study PRJNA288562) | Human oral metagenome isolate term5_saliva, whole genome shotgun sequencing... | isolation source: mouth | host: Homo sapiens | place: USA: California
AGCCCTGCTCTTGGACAAAGTGCTTCAGATCCACCATAAACAGTGCACCACGCTTTGCGACAATGTTGTCCACATTGCGGGGGTCCTTGAAGGGGTTAGAGAACTTTGCCGCAGTGAGACCGTACACCGAGTTGATGACGATCTTGAGAGCAAAGGCCAGTGCCTCATAGTCAACCCCTTCGTCTAGGAAAGGTGCGAGTGCTCCATCCAGAAGTGATCGGGCTGTGGCGTCGTCGTGGTGCTTGATTGCGACTCGGGCCTGCTTGATCTCGCTGAAACGCTTAGTGTATCGGTCTCCGAAGAGGTTGAGACACTCGATTGAAGTGGGATGCATTGACGCAACGTCGAGAAGAGCGACGTCGACGTAGATCCCTTCCTCGGCGTAGACGTACCCGCCTTCGCCAACCTCCTCCCCGCGGTAGGTAGATTTACCGTAAGCGAACTGATAGCCAGGGAATTGCTGACTGAGATCGGTGTAAACGAACTCATTCTGAGGGTTCCTGTTCTTCCCAAAGATAATGTGCTGGGAGTGCTTGTTTGTTGTGTCGTTCGGGGTAAGTCCGGACAACTTGGCAAGCATAAGACGGGCCTGCCAGTCCGCATGAAGGTGGTCAAAGACCTCCTCGGTAGCGATAACGTCGTTATCACAGTACTCGGCCACCTCTTCCCAGCGCTCCTCAGGGACGTTCTCGTCCCAAGGCAACCCGAGCTCCTGGTGGTGGAGCCCAAGCTCGATCTCCCACTTCTTTAGAGACATCTTAGTCGCTGCGAAGTCGTACACATCTGCATACGAGAGGTTGTAGGCTTCAACAAAACCGGCTGTGACGCTGTTCTTGATGATCCGCTCGCTCAGATCGAACAACTTTGCATTGTTGAAGCCGAGAGTGCGGGCATACAAGATATGGTTGTCGTACTTCCGACAGTTGAACCCCACTAGACGCATCTCGCAGAGGGCCTCGATCTCCTCAGGAGTAGGGTTAATCATCCGATGGACGACCGGATTACCCTTCACCTTCCAGTTTACGAGGAACAGGTTCGGAAATACCTCGCAGTCGAAGAATACCAGCTCGCCAGTCGGGAATCCGACGACATTCTCGTCAGGATCCTCATTGGTGAACGGCATCTCCATGACAACCTTGATAGCCGCCTCTGCCTGGTGAGTCGAGGCCATGGCGAATGCCAGGATTCGAGGTTTCAAGTCCTTGACATCATACACCATCCCCTGTTCCTTGGCGTCACGGAGGATCTTAGCAATGAAGTCAATGGACGGCTTGGTCGCTGGGTGGATCTCCTTCCGGAGGTTGCGTTCAATAAGCTCCCGGACCTTCTTCTCGTTGGCCATGGTGGTCTTGTTGATCACTTTGCGCTCCTTTAACGGCAGTCCCTCTGAAATATGGGCCACCGGGATGTTGTTGCAGTGCGAGACTCTCCTCCTTAGAGAGGAGTCTCCTGTGAAGACTTTGATCTCAATGTCTTCATCGTAGAGCCGCGCAAGTTCGGAAGGGTCTCCGTCGTAGATGTAGTGGAGGTGAACTCCATTTCCACCTTGACTGGTCTCGGCGTAGGTTGGGGGCCATTCGGAGGCAGCTTGAAGGTTTCGATTAAGATCCTTCCTACCCTCCTGCTTGATATCAAAGTCGATGACGATGTGGTTCTCAGGGACCTTGACATAGTGGACCTCTCTTGTGTCGATGTCCTTGAGCTTAGTCTTGACATTCACCCATCGATACTGAGGGGTTCCTCCGTCGCTAGCGGACTGGGCTGGGCACTCGGCCAAGACTTCGTCAAGTAGGGATTCTTCGCAATCCAGCGCAAGCGAATACGGCTCCTCTGGAGTGGGTTCGAGTTCTGGAGAATCGAAGAGACTGGCGCGAAATCCGGTATAGACACTGCGTAGTCGATCTCCTCCGGTTCGCATTCGAGAGTGGAACTCATCAAAGTAATCTTTGAGCTCTTCTCGGAAGACGTACCGACTCTTCGGATACGGGATATTACCTTCACTGCAGTACTCCTTGTATAACTTGTAGGCCATTGTGAGAGTGACCTGGTTCTCGCGCTTGAACTGGATGTAGTTCTCCTCAACAAAGTTGTAGAGAACGTTAGTCTTCATCATCATACTCTGAGGAGTATACGCATCATAGTAGTGCTTACCAAGACTACGATACACCTCAAGGCAATGATTGGCGATCTTACCAAGCTCATCACGAATCTTCGTCATGAGGGTCTGGTACTCGCTGGGGTCAACGGTATCCCCAGTTGGGGATATATCAATCAACCTTCGGATCAGCCCTGACTTTGAGTCAGTAATCTTAACTGGCTTGTTAGTACCGATGAAAAGGATCGCGTCGACCCGCTTAGGATACCGTTTAACGCCTTTCTCATTGATAAGAATGGTCTCATGTGCAACGGCACTGTTGAGAAGTCCGTTTGACTCGATCCGGGATAGGTCTCCATCCTGGTCGATGGCCACGAGAGAACTCTTGGCGAGAGTAGAGGTTGAGAACTGATCGCTACGAGATCCAAGAGCCCCCGCATCAAATGTAGTTGTGTATCCCTGGAAGAGAAGCTCGAGGATATTTAAGACTGTCGATTTACCGGACCCCGGGGGACCATATAGTACGGCAAACTTCTGTATCCTCTTAGAGTCTCCTGCCACAATGGAGCCGATAAGCCACTCAAGCTTTCTCCGATCGTCTTCACTGTAGAGGACACCAATGAGGCGATCCCATGATTCAGGATCACCTTCTTCAATGGAGTACGAAAGTCTTGCGGTTGCATAGTCTTCCTTTCTAGACTTAGTATCCGCAAATATGAGCTTTGAGTTAAGCTCCTGACCGTTATCGGGAAGCCTAGACATCCAGGTCTGGAATGTGGTCCAGAGTCCGGTGCTATAGTTAGATAGGGTCTTCACAACAGTTTCGAGCTGACCATTGTGTTTCTTCTGGTAGTTGAAGAGGTCCTGATCCACCAACGTAGCGACGTCAAACTCGTCGGTGGACCAGAGACCCTTCTCCTCATTCCATATGGCTTGGAAGTCTCTCCCCTGGACAAGAATATCCCTCGATCTTCCGACGAGGAACTCGGGGTAGATTTCCACCTTTCCACTCTTGGTGGTTCGCTCGCAGATTCGGTAGAAATCCATGAGGCTCCTTACATATAGTTCTCGTTGACGTAGGCATTCATCTGGGCCCAGATCTCAGCCTTACGCATGTCTCGTGCGCCATGCAGAGGGATAGCACGAAGAGGGAACATGGATCCGAGTCCCATCTTCGTGTACTCCCGTGCATTAATCCGCTCAAGGATGGAGTCGACTTCCTCCTCGCAGCGGGGGTTGAACAGTGTCTCATCAGTGTAGTCGTAGAGACCACAGTTCTTAACCATCTCCCAGAAGTACCACTCAAGGGAATATGGTGTATCGTCATCCTCTAGCATCATGTCCATACGCTCGGCCAAAGCGATGAACATCTCAAGCATCGAACACGTCTGTTCTTTCAACCAAACATACGAAACGTCTCTCGCATCCTTGGTGAACGCACGACGCAAGTCGATGCCGTCCTGTGCACGATTGATATCATTCCCGATCGTCACCCGGAATGGTGTCTGGTGCATAATCTCGAGTAGTTGCAAATATGACTGGTCGGGGGACTCAGCGAACCGAGTATCCCCCGTTCGATCGACAAGCCAGTCAAAATATGAGTTATCCGGTGCAGCCTCGATCATTACTCATCCTCGTAGGGCTCAACTCCGAGGACAGTGTACTCATAGGAATCGTCGAGGAGGGTTACCTCGAAGTCCGCGTGGCGGCTCATGCTTCGGATGTAGATGATGGTGTCGGAAGCGGACACCCCGCTGATAATGTTGTCAAACCACTCAGTATTTTGCATGGGGACTCCACGGTTATCCGCAAAGACGTCGTCCTCCATGTAGTACGTGAGCTCGACATGCTCCTGATGACCTTTAGCCATATACTCCTCACGAGTAATCTGGTAGGCCTCGAAGTGCTGTCGATCGAGGGTTCGCTTCTGGACTACTTCCTGGTCGGAATCGTCCACAGGAGTCGGAGAGTAATCCACAATAGCTTCCGATACCAAATGCTCAGAATCGGATTCGCTACCCTCAGGATCAGCTCCTGCTCCCACCTCCGCTTTGTGCTTAGCTTCAGCAATTTCAGCCAGCTCCTTGTTGATCTCGATGGTTGCTTCTTGGAAGTCTCGCTCGAACTTGCGAGAGAGTGCGACATATACGCCCAGGCCGCCGGCGATAGCTCCGGCTCCGAAATATAGAACTCGTTCAAGCATATGCGCCTCAGATCTTGTCGTACATGACGCCATCGACGTTGAAGTCGAGCGCCCACTTCGTCACGAGTCGGCCGTTAGCGTCCTCGCCCTCGAAGAGACCATCGTGGATGTTGAAGTCAACGAAGTTGTCGCCGTTACCCTTTACCCATCCGGTGATAGCGCCAGCAGGCGTGTGGGGGAACCCGAGCATCTTGTAAACCTCGTTGAGGAAGATGTGCCCACGAGTCTGAAGAATATCGTTGGCGTACTGCTGCTGGCACTTCAGGTGAAGCGCCGACAGGTCCTCATCGGCAGACCAGTTGTGGTTGGTCTCGTCGAAGATGACACCATACGGAGAGGTGTCACCGTACTTGAGAACAGACTCAGTGGTCTCGCCGTCCACCACGAGCTCCTCAGTGGGAACCGAGATAGCCTCGAGGACAGCGTCCTTGCCGAACTTAGCCTCAACCTTCTTCTTGTAGGACTTGAAGGCTTGGTCGACAGCAGCGTAAGCAGCAGCCAGAGAGGCGTTCCGCTGGAGCATGATACCGTGACCGGTAGCCAGAGCAGCAATCGAAGCAGCGCCCAGAATCAGCGCAGGAGCATACAGCTTTCCAAGCTTGGTCGCCATTCGAGTGTACAGGACCACCTTGTCGTGAGCGGCGTCCTTGTCGGAGAGCTTGCCCTCCTCCTGGGCCTCATGGACCTTGACGAGAAGAGAAGCCTCCTCAGCTACAGTCTCCTCGAGCTTAAGGGTGGCCTTGGAAGCGAGAACGGTGGTCCCGATGAAGCCGGCAGTACCGGCGACAGTCAGGATGGTCGGAGCGTGCTTACTGAGCACCAGAGAGGTCCGACCGATGATACGGGTTGCGAAGGAGAGATTCACTTGATCCTACCAGCTTTCTTGAGTCGAAGATAGATTGCGATTGCCTGGTCGTCTTCCATGCGCTCAACGCGCCGACGCCATTTGTCTGAGTATGGATATGCGGCGATCAGTGCAAGCCGCGTCTGTTGAGGTGTCATCGTGATGTAACGTGATCAGGTTTGGGAAGCTGAAGCATGTAGCCGTGCCTTGAGCGAATTACCGACATGTTCCGGGCCGAAGCCCAGCCCCAGTTCTCATCGGTATACTCGGTCGTGATACCACAGAGGTCGTACAGGTCTGCCACGGTGGCGAGACCATATTCGTCGACCAGGTCCGCAAGGCGGTCGAGAACGAGGTAGGCTTCATCCCGCGACTCGAGCTCGATGTCCGAGAAGTCGTGGTAGCGGCGATTTCGTGGAGATGCATCTCTGCGGTTGCCTGGAGCTGAGCCCGGACGAGAGTAGGAGCCGTAGGAGACTCGCGTCCCACCCGAACTAGAGCCGCGTCGAGGAGAGCTCTCTCCAAAGAGCATACGTTCGATACCCTGAGAAACCATGTCAGAGATGAGGTTCTTGAATGCCGGGATTGCAACATCGTAAACAAGATACTCTCCGACATTGTGAATGTCCTCTCCAACGAATGCGGATACGGCCTTGGTAGCGAAGCCTTGCTTCTTCTTGGTGACTGGTGAGGAGGTGACCTGCTCTACCTTTTTGCGCTCCTTAAGTTTGGAGTTAGAAGGGAGCTCGGGTCGGATTGGGGCATTTGCCATCGTGTGTCCTTTCGAGTTTTGAGGGGGCCCAGATTGCTCCAGGCCCCCTCGAGAATATGATCAGCCGATCTGCTCAGTGATCTCCTTGTACTTCGGGTCATCCTTGAGGGACTCGAGCAGCTTGGTCGGGAGAATACCCTCCATGAGCTCCTTGGCGAACTTCGGGTCAGAGGCGATCTTGTCGAAGAGGACCTCGTAGACGGGTCCGTCAATGAAGTTCTTCGTGATCAGATCAGACTTGACGAAGCGATCGCCCTGTCGCTCGCCATAGGCCTTACCAATGATGTTGTCGGTGAACTCAACGATCTGGAAGAGGTTCTCGTCCGCCTGAGTGTTGGTGATGTACTCCTGGAATGCGTTGACGCCGTTATACTCCTTCGTAAGCTCGAACACCTCTCGACGAGAAAGGTTGAAGTATAGGGTGTGAGTGGTAACCTCGTCGTCGAAGAAGGACTTGGCGCGAACGGTGGTCTTGAACATGAGTATCCTTTCGAAAGCCTATATCCCAGGTCGGGATATAGGTAGTTCACTTGGTGGTGGGTTCGGTCTTCTCAGAGTCGTCCTTGGAACTGGAAACGATGTCGTTTCCGGCGAGCCAAACGGACTGGTTCTGGGTGTAGGGCAGAATGAACATGATGGGTCCTTTCAAGTGGTGGTTCATTATACCCGTAGTTTGCTACGCGATCTTGAAGTAGTTCTCCTTCGGAGCAACGAGGAAGTCGACGGTCAGAACAGGGTTTCCCTTTGGGTCAAGCTGTGATCCGAACTCGACGCTGAGGGAGTTGGGCTCAGACCATCCGACGAGCTCTCCTGCGGCAACAGGGGGGAGCCCGAGTCCGGTGTAGAACTCGTTGAGGGAAGCATAGCAGTCTGTGTTGAGCTGCCCGTTGATGTTATTCTCGACTCGGCGGATAGTCTCGATGTCGGATCGGAAGTACCGACCTGAGAATACGTCATAGCAGAGGACGTCCCCTGAGGCGGCCACGAGAACAGTGCCGGATACAGGCTCTCCAGCATCCTCGAGAGCCTTCTCTGCAACGCAAGTCTTAATCTTCTCTCGGTCCTTCGGTTTAACCACTTCCGCCACAGCGTCACGATACCTCGCAAACGCCTTCTCGCTACCTGCGTAAGCGAGTGCGAACGCCGCACCTCGAGCGTATTGGACACGGTTAGCTGCGACGATAGCCACCAGTGTCGATACCCCTGCGATAGCAGCGGGAATGTAGCAGCTGTACGAGACAGTAAACTTCTCTTTCCAGTCAAGGTCCTCTGGTGAGCGGAGGTTCTCCCGACAATAATCTGCTGTTCTCTCAATGGCGAGCGTGGCCCCACGTGCCGTGAGTACTGCCGTGGTGACCGTCCCGATACATGCCGCAGCGGTGAGGATAGCAGGTGCGTTTTTCTTGAGTAGCTCCGTACCTGTAGTGACATTCACTTGTACTCCTTTCGCTCAACCCTCTTGAGTTTCGGGTTGAGCTTGTAGTTGTCTCGATTGTTCAGGCAGCTTAGGATGTAGCTCGGCTCAAACTCCCACATGCCGTTCTCCTGAGGGAACTTGCGGAAGTCGATTGAGTCTGCTGCCATGCGGCGAAGATACTCGCGTCGATCGTCGCCTCGCTGGTAGGATCGGGCCTCGACGGTAGGTCCGTCTGCCCCGAGGTAGAGGATCTTCAGTCCGTCCCCAACCACGATATCAGAGTGTCGACTGAGGAGCTCGAGTGTGCCTCCGACTGTGAGAATGACAACTCGATTAGGCCGGTCGTTCCGTCGGGAAATCTCATCACGCGGAACTCCGTATCGCCAGCCTCGGAAGACCTCACAACAGATAAGATCTCCTCGTCGTTCCCACTCTCCAAAGGCACCATCCTTGAGGAAGTAGTAGGTAGAAGAGTCTTCTCCCATACGTCGAGGGCGTGTGGTGGCAGTTCGGACAGCATGGTATCCATCATTCTGAACCATTTTCTGTTGAAGGGTTGTCTTGCCTGAGCAGCTTGGACCGAGAAGTATGGTCAGCATTGTGTGTCCTTTCTATCAGACAAAAGCCTATATCCCAAGTCGGGATATAGGTGGTGTTTACCAGTGGGCAGAACGGATGCGGCGGTTCATGTGACGCTGCTGCATATTCAGAACGTACTTCATCCGGGTATTAGCCCCGCGTCCAATAAAGCAGGATGCGAGGATAACACCCATGATGAGGAGGGAGTTCTGAATAACAGAAACGGTGAAACGGATGAGCATTGGAGGTTCCTTTCGTAGGGTCTTCAATATACTCATGGTTTCTGTCGCGGAAAGCCTATAGCCCTTGTTAGGGGCTATAGGTGAGAGTCAGTCGTCGGAGTCGGACTCGGCGGCGTCGATCTCATCGATGTCATCGTTCTCGAGTTCGTCGGACTCCTCGATCTCCGGTACCGAGCGCACAGTCATGAGGGTCAGAGCGGTGCCTGCTGCGATAACAGCGGCTCCGGCAATGATCTTCTTAGCATTGCGCTTGATAGCGGGAACGAGAGCGTCCTTGTTGAACTTGAACTCGATGACGGGCTCGGCGGTCTCGACGTTGGTGTCGTTGGTGTCCATGGTGGTTCCTTTCGAGTAGAGGGGTCTCATATAAGGGTCAGTTTTTCTCGCGGATCTCTGCCTGAAGCTCCTTGATCTCGAGTACAGACTTTACCTGAGCCTTCACGAGCATGTCAACACTGGACTTCAGCTGGTCTCGCTCATGATCTGCCTTGGCGAGGAGGACGATAAGTCCGATCAGGGCGATACCGTAGGCGATAGCAATGGCGGTGATAGCGTGAGCAAACATGTGTATTCCTTTCGAAAAAGCCTATATCCCAGGTCGGGATATAGGGGATGGGTGGTCGAAGTCACTTGGAGAAGCACTTCAGAGCGAGTCGCTCGAACTCTTCCATAGTATCGGTGTCTTTCAGGGCGTCGTTCTCTTTCTTGAGTCGAAGCGAAAGCTGACGGTATTTCTCAGTCTTAAGCTTCTGCTCTTCATGAGCAACAGCAAACCAGATAGCCATAATAGTGGTCAGAGCGAGGGCGATGTATAACATTGGTGGTTCCTTTCGTAGGTCTTCAATATACACATAGATTCCCTCGCGGAAAGCCTATACCCCTTGGTAGGGGTATGGCTCCGTATCAGAATGAGATACGGTTCTTGAGTTCCTGGATCTTTCGGGCTTGAGCCTGATTCGTCTTGATCAGCTCCTCAATCATATCCTGGTTCTTGAAGTTTGCTTCCTTGTAGTCTTCAATCTCTTTCCAGAGACCAACAGCAAGAACAAGGTTCTTCCCGTCATTACGGGATACCTTATTCCTGTACTGGTTCTTAAGAGAGTTCAGTCGGAAGTTAATAGCGACAGAAATCAGAATGGCAATCGAGAGGGCGATGATGGCGATGGTCATGATGTGTCCTTTCAAAGCAGGGTTTCAATATACACAGAGTTTTTATCGCGCAAAAAAAAAGAAAAGCCTAGATCCCATGGCGGGATCTTTGGCTGAGAGTTTAGTAGGGATCAGATTTCACGAGTCTTCTTGCCAAACACATCGCCAATCAGCAGCAGGGTGCCGAGGATGACGAAGGGGAGGGCAATGAGAGCAGCGAGGGTGAACATTGTGGTTCCTTTCTAGGGTCTTCAATATACACCGTGTTAATTTTGCGACAGATGTTACTAATGTGACTAAAAAACTAAACGCCGGGAAATTTTGGCGTTTAGCTTTTGAACTCACAGATAGAGTCGGTCGTACTCAGCAGATCTCAGTCCAGTTACAGCAAGCTCCTCGGCGTAGTCGAGGGCGGCCTGGGTAGCAGCGGGAGAGAGGTTCATGAGAGTATCCTTTCTAGGTCAGGGTTTCAATATAGACCCCGTTTTTCTCGCGTTGTCAAAAAAAAGATAAGCCCAGCCCCCCATGCGAATTGCACAGGGGGCCAGGCGGATCTCAGAAGGGCTTGACCTTCATGATGAGGCCGAATGCCTTGGAGGAGACCACTGCAAGTCTCTCGTACTGCAGAACTGCCACGATTCCCAGAATCGAGGTGGCTGCACCGAGCACTGCGTCGGGGCTGAGCTTCTTGCTTTCGCCAAGGGCTTTGGCTTTAGCAAGGGTCTCAACATTTCGAGCAATGGTGGTGTAGTCCTCGGATGAGGGATCGTGAAGTTCCGCTTCCTTGAGAGCGGCTTCAATGGTTTCCTGGATTGGGTCGGTCTTCATAAGTGTCTCCTTTCAGGGTTCAATATAATGCAGGTTTTTCTCGCTTAGACCTGCTTGACATCCATGGTGACCTTACCGTTCCGGAGCATCTCAGCTACAGGCTGCTCGAAGGCGGCGTGAATGTCCTGGTTCTCCGAGACGTGAAGAGTCCCCGAGACAGTGTTCCCGGTGTACTTGGCGGAGGAGACTCCCAGCAGAACACCCAGGAAGGTGTCGACCGCGGCAATGGTACCAGCAACCTCAGTCGGGTTAGGCAGGTTCCACAGGGCAGCCAGGGTCAGATAGAGCGCAGAGGTAGCCGGAAGGGCAACCAGGGCGACCCACTTGAGGATGTCATAGGACTTGTTCTGCAACTTATTCTCCTTGAGGTGCTTAGCCATCGTGTTTACTTCTTCTCGTGGGTGTGCGGGATGAGGGGACCACCGGGAGTCGCTTGACTTCCTCGACAATCCTTTCGGCGAGGCCGTTACCACCAAACTCGGCGTAAGGCTCGTAGAGGTACTTCATGAAGTCCTCATACTCGTCGAGAGTTAGTGACCCCCGGTGGATGTATGTCTTACCAACATACACGATTCGGTCATGCGCCATACCCAGCAACAATCGCGTATTTGCAGATCTACGCTCTTGACGCTTCTGCAAGTATACCCAGAACCCTGAGGATCCGAATACAGATAGGACAACCGCGATTAGGATGTCCAGCGCTGGATTGAAGCCGAAGTGCTGCATCATTTCCTTACGAAGTGATTACCACATAAGGACGCACGCCGTAGCTGTACGTCACCGGTGCGGCGTTGACAATACCCGTGGAGTCCAGGAAGAAGGCGCTAGAGGCGTTAGCGATATCCTGGAGCCAGATTGCCTCCTTGGCGGAGGTGATGTACTGCGGGTTAAGCCGGAACATAGGAAGCTGTCCTTGCGCGGCGACAGAGAAGTCATACCTACGCTGAGTGTAAGACTGCGCATAAGACTGAACCGGCTGACCAAATAGCATACGCTCAGTGAGCAGAGCTGCCTGAGAAGTCCCCTCCCAAGCCCAAGAAGTAACCAGACCATCCTCGGCACCATTCGATACACGGTGCCACGGCGAGTTCAGGTTCGAACCAAACATAGCTCTGAGGCGGTCGATAGTACTCGAGATAGCGGGAGCCTTCTTAAACAGAATCGAACCCATGTAACCATCCGAGGTAGAACCAGTACCCCAAGGAGCCTTCACAAGGGAAGTATCTGGGATAAGGATCATATGTGGACGATCCCAGGCCTGTGGTCCGATATTTCGCCAGTAGTCAAACCCAGCTACACGCCACTGGACACCCCAGATAGTCCAGTAGTCGCCCACATAGATGCCCTTGAAGGTACCGTTTCGAATAGCCGCCTGCTGATCCGAGGAAAGTGTCGTCCCCAGGTGATCCCCTCGCCAAATCGAGTTGTGGATACCAGCGTTACCCTGATCCAGCATCTCGTAAATTGTATTACGGTTACTCATCTTGGCGTTGATGTTATTGATATCCCCGACCCAAGAGTTCAGGGCCTTGATTGTCCGATCAAGTTTGTCCTTGGTAGCGGTCATATCTGTCTTGAGGTTGGCGATATCAACGTTGACGTTTCCGCCAGCAGCCTTGTTCAGAGCGTCTCGAACCGAGGCGAACCAGGTATCAAACTTCGACTGAAGTTGGTTCTGAAGTCCGTCGACATTCACCGTCATATTTGGTCCAGAGACCCAAGGGCAGGTGGATGTTCCTGCTAGGTTGGTGATCTCTGCGTTGGAGATGCTTGTGGCACCGCCGTACACGTCGACCATAGCGATCGGTAGATAGCTATAGCCAGACCAAGACGGAAGCTGAGGAGGCTTTACCTGGGGACCCTTAGGGGCGGGTGTACCAGGGATAGTGGTAACCGACCCCGCTCGAGCACTGGCGTTGTTATTGACCAGAAGGCAAATATAGTCCTTTCGGTCATAGCTCGGGTGCGCGGGTGAGATGTTCACCGTCTCGAAGCTGGTGAGCTCGATATACTTACTACCGACCCAAGCTTTACCAGTGTCGATTCGAACGGACATACCGTTTCGGTTCGAGGTACAAAGAAACTGATTCCCCACATTGGCGAATACGCCCTGCTGGATGACTCCATTGAGTAGTCGTCCAAAGTCTTCGGCGTCATACTTTCGGTCGCCGTTTACCGAGTTATAGAACCCGGATACAATTGCCATTACCTGCTCCTAATCGCTCGGTATACGGATTCACTGTTGCGCTCGACGCTAACCCGGCTACCTTCACCAGTCCACTTCTCGGCGTAGCCGGTGAAAGAGGGTTGAAGGGTATAGCCTGAGGAGTCCCAAGACTCGGTTACCTCGGTGAGCTGGAGGTCAATTCGCCTTTGCTCAGCGTACTTCTCCCAGTTGATGGTACCATCTGGCATACGCATCTGCTGTCGAAGGTTAATACCAGGGTCTGGAATATAACGAAC
>QWCC01000781.1_pt1 | contig 12570 bp, 4 predicted proteins | sample 1972491 | NCBI WGS metagenome assembly QWCC01 (sample SAMN09866718, study PRJNA288562) | Human oral metagenome isolate term5_saliva, whole genome shotgun sequencing... | isolation source: mouth | host: Homo sapiens | place: USA: California
AGCGGTGGGCTTATTGACCTCGACACCATAGACCAGGGGCTCACGGAGGATCTGCATCATCGGCAGGCCTTGCTGTGAGGCGGCCTGACGCACACGCTGTACTGTCGTGTCGCCGATGCTGCGCTTGGGGTAGTTGATGATACGCAGGAGCGCCTCTTCATCCAGCTCATTGACCAAGACACGGAAGTAAGCGACGACGTCCATGATCTCCTTGTGGTCGAAGAACGAGCGTCCGCCATAGATACGGAAGGGGAGTCCTACACGGCGGAAGACCTGCTCGAGGGTACGGCTCTGCGCATTGGTGCGGTAGAGGATGGCTATCGAGCTGTAGGGATTGCCATCACGATGAAGGCGCTGCACTTCGTCGGAGACCCAGAGGGCTTCGAGGTCACCCGTGAGTGCCTCATGTACGGTGATAGGCTCACCGATAGACTCCTCCGAGAAGACATCCTTGGGGATCTGGTACTCATTATTCGCGATGATCTGCCCCGCAGCCTTGACGATGGTCTGCGTGGAGCGGTAGTTGCGCTCGAGCTTGAAGGTGCGGGCGTTGGGGAACGTCTTCTCGAAGCTGAGGATATTGTCCAAGTTCGCCCCGCGGAAGGAGTAGATACTCTGGGCATCATCGCCGACGACGAAGATAGCACCCTTGTCCTGCATCAGCTGGCGCGCGATCATATACTGGGCGAAGTTGGTATCCTGATACTCGTCGATGAGGAGGTAGTCGATGCGGTCCTGCCAGAGCTTCAGCACATCGGGGTGCTGGCGGAAGAGGATGTTGATCTGTAGCAGGAGGTCATCGAAGTCCATCGCATTGGAGCGCTTGAGCTCAGCCTCGTAGTGCTGGTAGATCTCGTAGAGCTTCGGCAGGCCACTCTTCGCATCGTACTTGAGGAAGTCGGTGTAGGAGGCATAGGCACTGGCGGTGATGAGGCGGTTCTTCGCCGAGGAGATGCGGTTGTGCACGACATTGGGCTTGTAGACCTTGTCGTCGAGACCGAGCTGCTTGATGATGGCTTTGATACGGCTACGGCTGTCGGAGGTGTTGTAGATCGAGTAGTCCGAGGTGTAGCCAAGGAGGGGAGCATGCTGGCGGAGGATCTTCCCGAAGATCGAGTGGAAGGTGCCCATGTGGATCTGCCGAGCTACCGAGCCGACGTGGCGGGAGATACGCTCCTGCATCTCACGGGCGGCCTTGTTGGTGAAGGTCAGCGCCATGAGACCTGCGGGGTGATAGCCCGAGTCTAAGAGATAGAGGAGCTTGTAGACGAGGACACGGGTCTTGCCGCTACCTGCGCCGGCGATGACCAGTGCGGGGCCATCGTTGTAGACGACGGCGGCACGCTGGGCTTCGTTGAGCTCACTGAGGTAGGGTAGGTCGAGGGTATCACTTGCACTCATGACGAGAGGGGTATATATAATAATGTAGGGGAAGGCCGATATGCCGAGCTCTTGCTTCGAGAGCTAAGGGCTTCTTTTGCCTCGCAAAGGTACAGCGAATCTCTCCATAATATATAGGTATGAGCCCCACAATGCGGTCGCATTGCGGGGCTCACTGCTCTTAGGGCGTCGCTATCTCTGAGCTACAGCTTAGTGCTGCATACTACGATGGCTGTGCCAGTCTCTACGCAAGCGATGGAGGAGACGACGCGTGAGGCGTACCCCTTCGGGGATAGCTCCGACGAGGAGCATGAAGAGAAAGAGACTGGGAAGACGATCCTTCCAAGTGTCACCAGCGGACTCTGCATAATAGAGTAGCCAAGCGAGGAAGGCGTAAAGGATAGTGAGTAGGATTCGCTCCATAGGCATTATAAATTGTGGATTCAGTTGAGCTGCATAAGGGGAGCCTGAGGGCAAGCGCGCATTTGGTGCCAAGGCTCACCCTGCGAAGATAGTACATTATTATTATATAGATGCTTATCCTATAGAGCGCCTTGTCGTTAGAGCCTCTTCGGCAAGGTCTGCTGACCTATATGAGCCTGTTGCAGCGAGTCCTGTCCTCTATTTAGAGTGCTAAGGCATCGCACGCCCAGTTCCCCGATATACCTCTCCGAAGTGATATACAAGCCCTTCGCCTTATCGCGCGTATTCCTCTTATCCAGCGGAGGGAAAAGTGTCCTTCTCGTGAAGGAAAAAGCGCCTTCACGTAGTGGTTTTCCTCTGTCTATGTACGTAGTCTTAAAGACCAGGCACGTCAGTCCAAATATCCACGTACGTAGATATTAGAGCCACGTACGTAGATCAAGCTTATCAGCCACTCGTCCACAACTTTTATCCCTACGCGTAGCAACAACCTAATATGAGTCACTGCTCCGACCTATATAGATCGACGTCGTGACCTATACTGGTCCGTGTGATGACCAATACTGGTCCGTGTGATGATCTATATAGGTTCGCCCACCGATCAATATAGGTCGGTAGCACTCCCTTATGCGAGGGGTACGATAGACTCATAAAGAAATCTCTTGGCTTAGGGGGGGGGATGAGGGGGCTGTCAAAGGCGAGACAGAGAGCCGATTTATTCGTAACTTTGTGTACTATACATTCTTTCACGGTAGGCTCTGCTCGGGTCTTCCTTTCATTTATTAGATGCAAGACTTAGATATTCGTGGTGCCCGCGTGCACAACCTTAAGGACGTGGATGCTCATATCCCTCGCTACTCGCTGACGGTCTTTACCGGCCTGAGTGGGAGCGGGAAGTCCTCCTTGGCATTCGACACCATCTACGCTGAGGGCCAGCGTCGCTATATCGAGACGTTCAGCTCCTATGCCCGAGGCTTCCTTGGTGGAGGTCTCGAGCGCCCTGACGTCGATGAGATCACAGGTCTCGGCCCCGTCATATCTATCGAGCAGAAGACCACGAACCGCAATCCCCGCTCTACCGTCGGGACCGTCACGGAGATCTACGACTTCTTCCGCCTCCTCTATGCACGTGCAGGTACGGCCGTATCGTACCTCTCGGGCAAGCCTATGGTGCGCTATACTGAGGAGCAGATCCTGGAGCTCCTTCTGGAGCGCTACGAGGGGAAGAAGGTTCTCCTACTGGCTCCCGTCGTCAAGCAGCGTAAGGGGCATTACAAAGAGCTCTTCGAGCAGCTCCGTAAGAAGAGCTTCCTCACCGTCCGCGTCGACGGGGAGCTGCGAGAGATCACCTACGGCATGAAGCTCGACCGCTACAAGCTCCACAGCGTCGAGGTACAGACCGACAAACTCACCATAGCGGAGAAGAACCGTGACCGCCTACTTGCCAGCCTTCGCCTGACCCTCAAGGAGGGCGATGGCGTGATGATGCTCCAGGAGATCGCCACAGGCGAGGTCGCTTACTTCAGCCGCCATCTGATGGACCCCGAGACGGGTCTGTCGTACAATGAGCCCGCACCGCACAACTTCTCCTTCAACTCGCCCAACGGCAGCTGTCCGCGCTGTAAGGGCCTCGGCGAAGTAGAGATCGTCGAGGGCAGTGAAGAGGACTTAGTCCTGCTGGACGACCGCTTCACAGAGCTGCGTGGCGTACCCCTCTCTTATGATGGCCTCGGTGCCTACCTCATGGCACAGAGCGAAGAGGAGGAGAGCCCCCGAGGTGCAGAGAAGTGGATGGCACAGTTCACCCGCGCAGAGGTCTGCCCCGAGTGCCATGGTGGACGCCTGAACAAGGAAGCCCTGCACTACTTCATCGGCGGGAAGAATATCGGTGAGGTCGCTTCGATGGAGCTGACGCACCTGGCCTCTTGGCTTGAGAGGCTGGAGGATAAGTTGACGGATCAGCAGCGTACCATCGCGACCGAGGTACTCAAGGAGATCCGTACCCGTCTGTCCTTCCTCCTGGATGTGGGCCTCGGCTACCTCTCTATGAACCGTATGACCGCCTCCCTCTCAGGGGGCGAGAGCCAGCGTATCCGTCTGGCGACACAGATCGGTACCCAGCTGGTCGAGGTACTCTATATCCTCGATGAGCCGAGCATCGGCCTCCACCAGCGAGACAATGTGCGCCTCATCCATTCGCTGCAGAAGCTCCGTGATCTGGGGAATACCGTCATCGTCGTCGAGCATGACAAGGATATGATGCTCGAGGCAGACCATATCATCGATATGGGGCCGAAGGCAGGTCGCCTCGGTGGTGAGGTCGTCTTCTCGGGTTCGCCCGAGGCTATGATGCGTGCTGGCACGCTGACGGCACGCTATATCAGCGGTGTCGAGACCATCGAGATCGCCCCTGAGCGTCGTCCGATGACCGAGCGTCAGCTCCGCCTGACAGGTGCGCGTGGCAATAACCTCCGTGGTATCGATGTCAGCCTCCCACTGGGTACCATGATATGTGTCGCTGGGGTATCGGGGAGTGGTAAGAGCACGCTCATCAATGAGACCCTGCTGCCTATCCTCAGTCAGCACCTCTATTCATCGCTGAAGGATCCGCTGCCCTATGATAGCATCGAGGGGCTGGAGTACGTCGACAAGGTCGTCGCCGTAGACCAGTCGCCTATCGGCCGTACGCCCCGTAGTAATCCCGCGACTTATACGGGCGTCTTCACCGATATCCGTAACCTCTTCGTGGGGCTTCCCGAGAGTAAGATGCGCGGCTACAAGCCTGGGCGCTTCTCCTTCAACGTCTCGGGCGGACGCTGTGAGACCTGCTCGGGGAATGGCTACAAGACCATCGAGATGAACTTCCTCCCCGACGTCTTCGCTCCCTGCGAGGCTTGTCACGGGCGTCGCTACAATAGAGAGACCCTCGAGGTGCGCTTCAAGGGCAAGTCCATCGCTGACGTCCTCGATATGACGATCAATGCGGCGGTGGAGTTCTTCGCTCACGTCCCCCATATCCTCAAGAAGCTTCAGGTCCTGCAGGATGTAGGCCTCGGCTATATCAAGCTCGGGCAGTCCTCGACGACCCTCTCTGGCGGAGAGAGTCAGCGTATCAAGCTGGCCTCCGAGCTCGCTAAGCGCGACACGGGTAAGACCGTCTATATCCTTGACGAGCCGACTACGGGTCTGCACTTCGAGGATATCCGCGTCCTCCTCGGCATCCTCAATCGCCTCGTCGATCGTGGGAATACCGTCATCATCATCGAGCATAACCTTGATGTCCTCAAGAGTGCCGACTATATCATCGAGATCGGTCCTGAGGGTGGGAAGGACGGTGGGCAGCTGCTCTTCGCTGGTACTCCCGAGGCTTTGGCAAAGGTCAAGGACAGCCCTACGGCACCTTTCCTCGCCGACGAACTCAAGCTTGCTGGCCGTAAGAAGGCTTCACACAAATAAGTATGTTGTATTGAATAAACCCTTACCCCTAACACTATAACCACCACACCCATGAAACTTGGAAACCGTTTATCCAACAAGATCTGTCCCGACAACATGACGATCGAGGAGTGGCAGGTAGCCCTCCGCCGTGAGAACGCACGCGAGAGTGACTTCACCGTGGAGCACCTCGACAAGAACCGCATCTGGGGTGACTACCTCGTCTGTAGCACCACCGGCCGCTACCGTGTCGCCTTCCGAGGCGTACAGAGCGATCGCAACTTCTGCTCCTGTCTGGACTTCCGTACCAATGGCCTCGGTACCTGTAAGCACCTCGAGGCGGTATCGCTCTTCCTCGAGGAGCACGTCCCAGGCTACCCCTGGGCTGGTCTGAGCTATGCTGCCGAATACTCCTCTATCTATGTCAGCTACAAGGGCGGGCGTAGCATCCGCCTTCGTGTAGGCGATGCGTACCGTGCCGAGTACGAGCGTCTGAAGGAGAAGTACTTCTCTCCCGAAGGGATCCTCCCCGAGAGCAACTATCACCTCCTTGAGCAGATCTGTGAGGAGGCACTGGCGATCTCATCCTCTTTCCGCTGCTACGAGGATGTGCAGGAGTTCGCCGAGGAGTGTGCCCAACTCAGTCAGTGGAAGACCGAGCTCAGCTCCGCCTATCCCGAGAAGGCTATCCCCTGGGATAAGAAGCAGATCAATCCCGCTTACTCCGAGGTCGAGCACCTGCTCTATGACCTCTGCTTGAATGGCTTTGGCTTCATCGTCGGCCTCAAGCATCCCTTCTACATGCACCTCTTGGCCCGCCTCGTCGAGGAGGTCTATCAGGGTGAGGTAGAGCGTAACAAGGGCTATATCATCGTAGGGAATGAGACCGATGTCCTGCTCTGGCAATCCATCCTCCTGCAGTACAGCGAGTACATCCATCTGCCCGTGCAGGTGGTCTCACAGCAGACCTTCCTCAAGCAGCCCATACAGCAGGGGGCGAAGGCAACCTTCGTCTACGTCAATGATGCCGACTGCTTGAAGGAATGGAAGAACCCCGTCTCGCTCGCCATCAAGCGCCTTGAGATCAAGCATCTCTACATGCATGTCGAGACGCTCCAGCACTTCACTCCCGTGCAACTCTCCTCGATCCTGCAGCACATCAATCCCTTCATCATCGGGCCCTTCTACAAGTTCATCCACACATACCGCCCGATGTTCCCCCTGCGTGAGCGTCCTGATTTCCTCCCACCAGAGATGCAGGCCTTCACGCTCTTTGTGACGCAGGTATTGCTCTCGGCTCCTATTCTCCCCTCAGGAGACACGCCCTCCCCAGCACCTCTGCCTGTCGATGAGCTCCTCACCCCCGAAGCTCGTGTGGGGAAGTTCCTAACCTTGCTGGGAGAAATCCTCGAAGATCCGAAGGCTACGGAGCTTCTGCGAGAGCGAATCACCAGTAGTGCGACCTTGCGGTAGCTTGTCTAAGTAGTCTATTTAGATTACCTTTGCACTCAATTTGTTAGGGTGCTGTGGGCGGAGATCTCACCTCCTTGCCCGACCCGACAGATATTACGAATAAGCATAGTATACATTAAATAATAAAAGACGAATGGCTGTATCGATTAAGCAGACCTCCGATGTAGCAGCTGTCATCACCGTCCAGGTGAGTGCAGCAGACTACCAACCCCAAGTAGATAAGGCACTGAAGAACTATCAGAAGAATGCTTCTATCCCTGGCTTCCGTAAGGGCCACGCGCCCCTCGGCCTCATCAAGAAGCAGGTAGGCACCTCGGTCAAGGTCGAGGAGATCAACCGTGCTGTCGTCAGCGCTCTCTTCGGCTATATCGACGAAGAGAAGCTCCAGATCCTCGGCAATCCCCTGCCCGTAGAGGACGCTAAGGAGTACGACTTCGCTACGGAAGAGAACTTCGAATTCTCCTACGACGTAGCCCTCGCTCCTAAGATCGAAGCTAAGCTCGAGAAGAAGGACAAGCTCACCTACTACCGCATCGTCGCTACCAAGGAAATGGAAGACGAGCAGATCAAGCGTATGCTTGAGAACGCTGGTAAGCAGGTCGAAGCTGACACTGTAGAGGACAACGACGTCGTCTACGGCCGTGCCCTTGAGCTCGCTGATGGTCAGCCTAAGGAAGGCGGTATCGAAGCTGCTCAGGCGCTGATCCTCCCCCGCTTCACTAAGAGTGAAGCTGAGAAGGCTAAGCTCATCGGTGCTAAGCTCGGTGATACGATCACCTTCGAGCCCTTCGCACTCTACGACGGTCAGGTGCCTGAGATCGCTTCACTCCTCCAGATCGAGAAGGAAGCTGTCCCCGCCCTCGATGGTGTAGCCTTCTCCTACCAGATCACGAAGATCTCACGCCGCGAAGCTGCTGAGCTCAACGATGCCTTCTTCACCGAAGCCTTCGGCGAAGGTAGCGACATCCGCAGCGAAGAAGCTCTGCGTAAGAACATCCAGGAGAGCTTCGCTGAGCAGTTCGCCACCGAGAGTGACTTCAAGTTCACGCGTGACCTGCGTGCCCTCCTTCTCAAGAAGGCTGGCAAGGTAGCTTACGATGAAGCTCTGCTCAAGCGCATCTTCCTCGCTCGCAACGCTGAGGCTAAGGTCGAAGATCTCGATCGCGACATGCCACAGATCCTCGATGACATCACCTTCGACCGCATCAAGGGGCAGCTCCTCGAAGCTGCTGGTGTGCAGATCTCTGATGAGGACCTCAATAAGTTCGCCCTCATCGTAGCTAAGAACCAGTTCGCTATGTACGGCATGACTTCTGTGCCCGACGAACTGCTCGAGAACTACGCTCAGAGCATGCTCAAGGACGGGCGCACGAAGGAGAACCTCATCGACCGCGTCGCTGACTCCAAGCTCGCTGCTATCGCTAAGGAAGCGATCACCGTCACGGAGAAGGAAGTATCTCCCGAAGACTTCAACAAGCTGATGAGCGAAGACACGAAGGCTTAAGCCTCACAGTCCTCCCAGCAGATATATAGATAGAAGCCCCGTCGCAGATCCCTGCGGCGGGGCTTTTTGTATCGTATGATATGGAGAGATTGGTATTTAATAAGAAGTTTCCTACCTTTACCATCAAGATAGACATGGAGAGACACACCGACACACCCACCCGATCCTCTCCGACCAACGCATTACCCTCACCGACGTACCTCCTCCCTATGGCTGAGCGATAGTCTTAGACACATTCCCTGAGTACCTCTTCATTATAAAGAGTAGGCACTCCGAGTAGACCCGCACAGCCATACCATCCTCTCTCAGACCCTCCCTTCCCGCCGCGAACACCGACCTACACGAGTAGGGGAGAGCCTTTAGCACACACCTTGATGTGTATCTCATCACCCTTCAGCAGGAGGCAGATGAGGTCCACTCCACCCGTCGTCAGATCCCATCCGTTTTACCTTAGTTACCCAAAGACGCAAATGAAGAAGAGTTTACTCTTACTCCTATTCCTAACTCTTTCGATAGGAGTAGCATGGGCTCAAAAGAAGCAGATCACCGTCAAGGGGATCGTCCTCTCTGTGGAGGACAAAGAGCCCATCGTCCCGGCCTCAATCCAGTCTGTAGACTATCCCAACATCGGTACGCTGACCGACCCGAAGGGACGCTTCACCCTTCACCTCCCCGAGGGAGCTCGCACGCTACGTGTGTCGAGCGTCGGCTATGCCAGTAAGGTCGTCACCATCACGGGCAAAGAACTTCGCATCCTCCTGGACAACGATGAGCAGTCCATCGACAAGGTCGTCATCGTAGCCTACGGTACGCAGAAGAAGCAGAGCCTCGTCGGGGCACAAGCCTCGATCAGTGGCAAGCAGCTTGCAGCCCGACCGATCTCTAATGCCTCGAACGCACTTGCCGGTGCTGCCGCAGGGGTGCAGGTCACGACCTCATCGGGTCAGCCTGGCTCCGAAGCGGATATCCGTATCCGTGGCTTCGGCTCGGTCAATGCCTCCTCAGCCCCTCTGTACGTCGTCGACGGTGCCGTCTATACGGGCCGTATCTCGGATATCGCTCAGCAGGATATCGCTGATATCTCTGTGCTGAAGGATGCTGCTGCTACCGCTCTCTACGGCTCCAGTGCAGGTAATGGGGTCATCCTCATCACCACGAAGCGGAATGCCGGTCAGTTAGGTCAGCCTCACTTTAGCTTCTCTACGAGCCAAGGCTTCTCTGTCCGTGGGCTTCCTGAGTACGATAAGATCGGTACCATGGACCACTACAAGGTTCGCTGGCAGCAGTGGTACAACACGCTACGCTATAACGAACGCAATAAGAATAAGACTGATGAAGAGCTCGGTACGATCGCAGCCCTCCAGACTTATCAAGCGCTGAAGTACAATCCCTATAGTGGTATCGACTCCTACTATCGTAAGGACGCCAATGGGGTCTATCAGCTCTCTAAGGGTGGCCCTGCTAAGGGTGCTTATCCTGGTATCCTCCTTCCTACCGGTGAGCTGAACCCCGAGATCAATGGCCTCCTCTATGGCGATGACCTCGACTGGTACAATGCCTTCTACCGCACGGGCCATCGTGGTGAGTACACGCTCAGCGGAGGTCTCCGTACCGATAAGCTCCAGTCGTACCTCTCGCTGAACTACCTCAACGAGCGTGGATTCATGATCGAGTCAGGCTACAAGCGCTACAACCTCCGTGCTAACCTCTCGTATGATATCCGCCCCTGGCTGACGCTCGGTACGAATATTGGGCTGACGCACACACGCTCCGAAGGTCCTCGCTCGCTCGGTGGTACTTCTGCCAATGGTGCACACTTCTCTCAGACGGTCGCTCCTATCTATCCTATCCATGTCCATGACCCGCTGACGGGAGCATACGTCCTCGATGACCGCGGGAATAGGATCTATGACCACAGTGTCCCCCGCCCCTATCGCAAGAACTACAATACGATCGAGCTGGCTTACCTTGACCACAATGAGTCGCTGCGTGATGCCTTGATGGGCCGTGCACATCTCGATATTAAGCCTATTGATGGGCTTAAGCTCTCACTTCAGGTAGCCTACGACCAAACGAATAGCCGCTCTAAGGTCCGATTCAATAATAAGACGGGGGATAATCCTCAGGGTGTGCTCAATGTGGATGTAGGTCGTGGCACGACTCTGACCTTCACACAGCTCGCTAACTACACGAAGAAGCTGGGTAAGGATCATGAGTTCGAAGGGCTCATCGCCCATGAGAGCTATGATCTCGAGAACTTCGGTATGTCGGGCTCAAAGGAGTTCCTGAAGTTCATCGTCATCGATGAGCTCTCCAACTATACCAAGGTACGCTCGGTCAACTCCAGCACCGATGTCTATCGCAAGGAAAGTTACTTCGGTCGCTTCAACTACAACTACAGCGACCGCTACAACCTCTCACTTGCCTACCGCCGAGATGCCTCCAGCCGCTTTCACAAGAACAGCCGTTGGGGGAACTTCTGGGCTGTCGGTGCTGGGTGGAATATCAACTCCGAGAAGTTCATGAAGAACGTCTCTTGGGTCAACCGCCTCAAGCTCCGTGGCTCCTATGGGCAGACGGGGAATGACGGTCTATCTGGCTACTATCCCTATCAGACGACCTACAGCTCCAGCAATAACCTCGATGAACCTGGTCTACGTGTAGCACATGTCGGGAATACCGACCTGACGTGGGAAACCCAGATTACCTCTGACGTAGCTCTTGAATTCGGCCTCTTTGACCGAATTGATGGTACGATCGAAGTCTTCAACAAGGAGTCGAAGGACCTGCTCTTCGAGTATGAGCTCGCTACCTCGACGGGGGTCGGCAGCATCGACCGTAATATCGGTAAGATCCGTAACTATGGTCTCGAGCTCGAGCTCGGTGCTAAGATCCTGCGTATCGGCGACTTCTCTTGGAGCCTGCGTGCTAACGCTACGTGGCTGCGGAATAAGATCGTCAAGCTCCCTGATCTCAATCGTGAAGAAGGGATCATCGTCGGGACGAAGAAGTATATGGAGGGTCACAGCCTCTACGATTACTTCGTCTACGAATACCTCGGGGTAGACCCTGCTGATGGTAAGGCTATGTACCGCCTCGACCGGGAGAAGAACCCCGATGAACCCGGCCTCGAAGCTACGGGCGAGCGCGCTACCTACACGAAGAATGGGGAAAAGGCTCGCAAGCACTATGCGGGCTCATCTATCCCTGATGTCTATGGTGGCTTCTCCACGAACTTCCGCTACAAGGATATCGGTCTCAACTTCGTCTTTGCCTATCAGATCGGCGGTAAGTCTTATGATGGCCTCTATCAGAGCATGATGTCACGTGACCTCACTTCGGGGACAGCTATGCACCCTGATCTCTATCGTGCTTGGCGCAAGCCTGGGCAGGTCACTGACGTCCCTCGCCTCGATGCTGACCCACAGAACTTCTCGACGATGACCTCTGACCGCTGGCTCATCTCTTCGACTGCCCTTGCACTGAAGAGCATCTCGATGAGCTACGACCTCCCCAAGCACTTTGCTAAGAAGCTCGGGGTCGATGGTGTTGGCCTCACCTTCGCAGCTGAGAACCTCTTTATCCTCTCCAAGCGCAGAGGGCTCAACCCCTTCAGCGGCTACACTGGTGTCCATGGTACTGTCGGCTATGCTGCCGCCCGCACCTTCACTACGACTCTCAATGTCACCTTCTAATCTTTGCCTACGATCATGAAGAGATTGCATAAATACCTTGCTATAGCTGCTGGTGTGACCTTGCTCACGCTCCCAGCATGCAAGAAGGACTTCCTCGAAACGTCCTCCACCACCTCACTGGGGGACAAGCAAGCTGAAGGGACCCAAGAAGGGCTCTTGGGGATCGTCAATGGGCTACATAGTATGATGTATCTGGCTTGGGACTTCTACTATACCCTCATCCAGCACACGAATATCGCTATCCGAGGCTTCAAGAATACCCTGACCGAAGATCAGCGTAAGGATAAGAAGATCCGCTACTCCGCTGGGGAAGCCTACGCCTTCCGCGCCTATGCTTATCATCAGCTCGTCCAGCTCTATGCTAAGCGCTACAATGCCTCGACGGCAGCCAGTGATCCAGGGGTCGTCATGCGTACCGATGAAGCGACTAACGCTCAGCTCTACGAAAAGGCTCGCCGTGGTACGGTCGCCGAAGCCTATGAGCTCATCGAGTCGGACCTGAAGATGGCTATGGAGACGCTCAAGGATCTGGATCAAAATAATTCGCGCAACCACCTGCGCTACTCGACGGTCTGTGGTATAGCCGCTCGCGTGGCTCTCTGTAAGTCCGACTGGGCTGCAGCAGAGACCTATGCTAAGGAGGCTATCGCAAACGCTAAC
>QWCC01000485.1_pt1 | contig 12528 bp, 10 predicted proteins | sample 1972491 | NCBI WGS metagenome assembly QWCC01 (sample SAMN09866718, study PRJNA288562) | Human oral metagenome isolate term5_saliva, whole genome shotgun sequencing... | isolation source: mouth | host: Homo sapiens | place: USA: California
ACAACCTACTCAGACGATTGCTTCCATTACTGATGGTAACAAGTACTCCATAATAGGTGAGGGCATTTATGAGCGCATGTTCAAGGATAGCAAACTGTCATTTGGGTTGAAGCATACGCAGATGTACACTAATAACACGTATGATGGAAACATCCAAAGTCAGGTAAATATGAATACAGCGGAGACCTACGCTTACACTGAATGGATGTCAAAACTGGGCAAGCTAACCTATACCCTCGGTTTGGGAGGGATGCGTATTTACAACTATCAGCACGATAAGAAGTTATCGAAATTCATCCTTCGTCCAAAGCTCTCCCTCGCTTATCAACCTTGTAGTAACGTAACTTTAAAATATCAAGGATACGTTTCGGCTTATGCTCCTTCACTCTCCGACATGAGCAATGTGTCACAGGATATCGATGTATATCAGCTTAGGAAGGGTAATCCTAACCTAAAGTCTGTAACCTTCGTATCGAATGAGTTGACCTTAAACTGGGGCACAAAATGGTGCGATTTATCGTTATTCGGAAGGTATAGTTACGATTCTCACCCTATCATGGAAGAGACTTATATTGACAACGGAAAGTTTGTTAGGACAATAGATAACCAAAAGAACTTCCACAGAATTCACAGCCAAAGTACAGGCCAGATACAATGAATTATGGGGTGAAACTCTTACCAAAGGAGAAGCGAATCACTCCATATCAGTAGGTTATAACAAAGACAAATGGGCGTTAAATCTTATCATGGTATTACCTTTCTCTAAACAATACTCAAATGAGACGGATAACTTGTCACGCCTCGCTCCTAATCGTCAACTGGCTTTCTCAAAGAGTTTTAGACGAATACTTCTGCTTAACTTCACATTCAATTTGAATTATGGAAAAGGCAAATCAAGCATCAATAAACGTATTTCCAACTCTGATAATGATCTCTGGAAGACTAATTGCCTCGTTAGGACAAACTGATGCACAAGTACCACACTCAGTGCATGCGTCAGCGTCAATCTTGTAGATATCGCCCTCAGAGATAGCCTCTACTGGACACTCATCGATACATGTACCACATGCGATACAATCGTTGCCAATTACGTAAGCCATAATATAATGTCTTTAATGTTAATAATGTTTTTGTACTATAAATAGGCTTCTATACCTACTTCTGATGGTGCAAAGGTAAAAAGAAAATCGTTAATACCTAAAGATTATGAGATAAATTACAAATATTTAGACGGCATAAAAATAGAAAAAGGGGGCTTTTCAGCAAGCCTTTTCATAGAATAATTACGCCTCTTACAGCTTATTATATCTAACATAAAGCACAGCATACTAACATCTTACATCACATTCAAACAATCTCTCACATTCCCCTTTTCCATCTCTCTCAACCAATATCTCAAGCGATAAAGATTGTATTGTAAGATTTTACTAACAAAGTATTAGAAAACAGAATACCTACAAGTAAGTAGGTACACAGACAATAAAAAGGAGGTAAAACACGTTTAAGAAAACAAGATGAAGAGAATTATATTATCATTAACTCTGCTTGTCATCGCCCTAACAAGCGGTGCTCAGGAACGGAAAGTACAGAACCGTCCCTATACAGACTTGCGTAATTTCCACTTCGGTGTACTTGTTGGTACACACTTGCAAGATATTGAATTGAATAATGTTGGACCTCAAATGATTGACTTAGAGGATGGTGCTGGACCTGTGGAAAAGACTGTCTCTGCCGATCAAGACCGATGGGATGCAGGCTTCACTGTTGGTGTCTTGGGCGAACTACGCCTCAACCAAACCCTCCAACTACGCATTGCTCCTGCCATGTACTTCGGTACTCGGCACCTTACCTTCCGCAATCTTACAGACTTAAACAGCCTCGGCGAGCCTACAGAACAGGTGCAGGAATTGAAGACCGCATACGTTTCTTGTGCCTTCGACCTCATCGCTGCGGCTCCAAGATTCAATAACCACCGCCCTTATGTCATGTTAGGTCTTAACCCAATGATGAATCTCTCGGGTAAAGACAACGACTATCTAAAACTTAAAAAGAGTGATTTTTTCCTCGAGGTAGGTCTCGGCTGTGATTTCTACCTACCTTACTTTAAGTTAAGACCAGAGCTAAAATTCATGTATAGTCTCACTAACAGTCTTGATAAAAACCATTCCAAGAACCTTAGAGACAAGCACATGCTCATGTACACCAACGCTGTTAACGAGTCACGAACTAAGATGATAGCCCTCACATTCTACTTTGAATAACCTTTCGCAATCTGCTTTTACACCCCTATTATCCGTTCAGAGGATTAGTAAAAAAGCCCGATTATGGATAAAGAAAGCCTTTTAAAATCTATGTAAATTTGGAGTTCAACTTCAAAATTACATAGATTTTGCTTTAAAAACACCCTTTTCTCTTGTCTTATCAGTATATTTTATGTAATTTTGGAGTCGTACTTCAAGATTACATAAAACGATGGATAAGTATATACACCGCCAATTGGAAGGAACCATACTAGAGGCTTCTCGATACTTCTCAGTCATTGCCTTGACCGGACCAAGGCAATCGGGAAAGAGCACACTACTATCTCAACTGTTCCCACTATACGATAAGTACAGTCTAAAAGACCTCTACTTATTAGATTATGCAGAGCATGATCCCATCGCATTCCTTAGTCAGACAGACAAGGGAATGTTTATAGATGAGATTCAAAAATGCCCTCAGTTGCTTGATTACATACAAGGGATAGTGGACAACGACCCGTCTAGACGCTTCCTACTATCAGGTAGTTCTAACTTTGAAGTGATGCATAATCTATCCGAGTCGCTGGCTGGAAGGGCTGGTGTCTTCGAACTTCTCCCTATGTCAATACCTGAAGTTGCGGAACAAACAGACTTTAGCAGCCTCAATAACGTCCTATATAACGGATTCTACCCAGCCATCTGCTCAGGTAAAAACATAGCCAAGTTCTTCTATCCCTCATACGTTAGGACTTATTTAGAAAAGGATGTTCGAGACCTCTTACAAGTAAAGGATCAACTGTTATTTACCAAGTTCATGAAGTTGTGCGCAGCCCGTATTGGATCCATCTTTAACGCTTCAGAACTAGGCGCGGAGGTTGGAGTTAGCTCCAAGACCATCGGTCATTGGCTATCCGTCTTACAGGCTTCTTACCTCATAACACTTCTCCCGCCCTACTTTGAGAATATATCAAAACGACTGGTGAAAAGCCCTAAGCTCTATTTCAATGACCCGGGATTGGCTTGCTACTTACTTGATATTGAGACACCGCAACAGCTTGATCGGGATAAAATGCGTGGTGCCATCTTCGAGAATATGATTGTTGCAGAAGCCCTCAAGCACCGTTATAACAAGGGACTAGAGGGTGGTGTCTTCTTCTATCGGGACTCTAATCAGAACGAGGTAGACCTTCTTATAAAACAAGAAGGTGAACTTACTGCCATCGAAATAAAGTCTGCTATGACTTATAGCTCATCTTTTGAGAAAGTTATCTCACAATTAGATGGATGGATAAAAACACCTATTAAACAGAAAGTTATTGTCTATTCGGGGGATTATGAAAACCTCAATGGCAATGTAAAATTAATCAATTACAAGCATATAGCAAATATTTTCTGATAGAAAAGAGGTCTATTTCGATAAAACAGAGTATATTTGCAACATTATTAACAGCAAACTATAACAGAGCATGAAACAATCTTTTATCTTTATCGCAGCCCTTTTCTTCAGTCTAAACATCAGTGCGCAGAAAGCGGAGAAGCAAGACTCTCTGAACATACCAGTCATTCTGGTGGATGGAGTAGAGGTCAGTAACATGGACAATATAGCTAAAGATGACATCCAAAGTGTCACCGTCATCAAGACTCCAAGCGTCACGAAGCTGTTTGCACCACGCTTGGGTGGAGTGCTATGTATCACCACTAAGTCTAAAAAATACCTCCAACAGATTATCAAGAAATACGAAGAAGACAAGGAAAAAGCCGCTAAGAAGAAAGAAGATGGTAAGATTTATATAAGGTAAAGACGATTAATTCTTGTTGAAATAATGCCACCAAAAGGGACAGATAACCTCATCTGTCCCTATAATTATATACCTGTTCAAATAGAACTAACTAATAGGTGATATTAAAGAGACGCTCTCTTCACAACAAAGGAAGCCTCTCTTGAGGTGGAAGAGAGGCTCTCCTTAATACAAGGAAACGCCTCCTTTAAATGGAGAACACAACATATAGTACAGGATGACACACCTTTTTACTCCTTAGAAAACATCACTACCCCCTCTTGTTTCTTACCATCCATCATTATCTTAAGCGGTTTTTGGAAACGAACATGGCGCACCCATTGTGTTTCCTCAACAGCAGGAAGAGCATCAAGAACGCTCCGTTGATAGAAACCATCGCCCTTATAAGGATTGATAGTGAAGTAACCTACACCAAAGGAAGTAAGGTTTTGGAAGAAATGAGTACCTTGGCTCGGGTCAACGCGGTAATTCTCTAGTCCCTCTTCAACAATGATTCGAGCTGCAGAAATGTGTGACCATTTGACAGGAATACCCAACCATGGATCACTCGAACCCCATCGACCAGGACCAACAAGGATGTAGTTAAGGTGCTGATCAAGGAACTTTTGGTTGATACTTTCTATTTCTGTTGCAATGATAGGATTATCTTTTGCAGTGAAAGAGCTATCTGTTTTGACATAAACAACATCCATCACATCATCCGATATACCATGTCCAAGAGAGTTATGACTGCGTAAAAGACATTGTTCATCAGGTATAGAAGAAAGGTTCTCATCTAGTCGTTGCTTTGAATCAACAATCGGTCTGATCTGAAGAAGATACAACTCTCCTGTCTTATCAGCATTTAGATTGACTGCAAACTCTATCTCCACAGGACGTCGCATAGCGTCAGCACCATAGCGCATAGCCATCTGTAGTAATTCTGGTAATGGAAAAACTCCTTGTTGAAGAACGCCACAGCAGGATATAATCTTTCGCCCTTCATAAAGTCCATCATAGATTGTTTCGTCATCAACAGAATAAGTAGAAGCAATATAAAGGAGGCTTCCGTCAGACTCAGCATCTTTGAGATTGAGTTTGAGAATATTAAAGCCATCATCCACTTTAAAGTCTTCCCCCACATGCTGCATATCGAGTGCATAGAATTGAGTTTGGGTCTCTCGGAGGGCTAACTTCAGTTCACTTAGTTGTAACACATGCTGTGGATGATACGGACAAACACGTAGAGTTTGACCGCCATCAACGATATATTTACCTAATCCTAGTGCCAAAGACACGATTCCTTCTTCGGTTTTCTCCTCCCCTATTGGATAATAATTTAAGGAACGAAGAACGCCTGAAAGATTAGGATAGAATCGATTATCATATTTCTTACCGACCACTTGCTGCAAGATAACTGCCATCTTCTCTTGGTCGATAACATTACTTGTTGCGGTCATATAGGCTTTAGAGTCTCGATAATAAACAGAGGCATAAACCGCCTTAATAGCGCATGCCAACATACGTAACATTTCGTATTTATCCTCTAGATAAGGTATCATATAAGTGGAATAAATACCTGCAAATGGCTGGTAATGGCTATCTTCTAACAAGGAACTTGATCGAACGGCAATAGGCGAACGAGTCGCTTCGAAGAAGGCAAAGAAGTCGCCTATAAACTCATCTGGGAGTTGTGCCTGAAGGAAAGCATGGAGTATTTCATCATCGGTGGCATCGCTTAGTGCAATTTGATAAAGGTTGTTTCTCTCCATGAAACTATCGAAGACATCCGTACAGAGAACGACAGTCTTAGGGATTTGAACCTTTGCATTTGAATATTGATTGAAGTCTGGATGCCGCTTGATAACATTATCCAAGAAGGCTAAACCACGCCCCTTGCCTCCTAACGAGCCATCGCCAATACGTGCAAAGTGGGCATATTGATCGAATTTATGCCTATCGAAAAGGGCGACAACACCTTCATTTCTCATGCGACGATAGGCTACTATGGCATCAAAGATAATCTGTCTGTGTGCATCAACATCTTGTAACTTATGCCAAGTGATGTCTTTTAGGAAGGAAGAAACGGGGAATATGGCACGAGCAGACAGCCAACGACTCACATGATTGCGTGAGATATGATAGAGCATGGAGTCTTTTGGTATCTTAAAGATATTGTCTTGTAAGTCTTTTAGGTTACGGATGCGCATGACCTCAGCACGTGTTTCAGGATTACGAAAGATGAAGTCACCAAAACCCATGTGCTCTTCAAGAAGATGGCGGAGGTCAACACTCATCTTCTTAGAGTTCTTATCAACAAAACGGAAACCTTCGTTCTCTGCTTTCTCACGGTTATCACTCTCCGAACTCTCTATGATTAAAGGTAGATACTCATCCTCTTGATGAATAGCACGGAGCAACTTTAAACCAGCCTCAGGGTCTTTGACAGAATGAATTGGTTGTCCCGTGGTAGATTGTATACCCTCTTCTTCATCACTAAGAGGGAATCGCATATCGGAAATAACACCTAAGCAATTATCCTTATAACGCTGATAAACATCCCAGGCTTCCTTATAATTGCGGGCAAGAACAACCTTCGGGCGACCACGTTGACGCAAGGAAGCATCGTGCCGAGTCAACGCCTCGGTAGCAAAGTTTTGACTTTGTGTAAGGATATAACTATATAAGTTAGGTAGAATAGACGAATAGAAACGGATGGAATCTTCGACAAGTAAAATCATCTGGACACCTACTTCACGAATATCGTGCTCTATGTTCATCTTGTCCTCCATTAACTTAATGATGGAAAGAATTAGGTTTGTATTACCTAGCCAACAGAACACATAATCAAAGATACTTAGATCTTCATGTTCTATTCGCTTCGTTATGCCATGAGAGAAAGGCGTGAGAACAACGCAATGGATGTCTGAAAACTCTGCTTTCACAGCTCTTGCCACATCAAAAGCATCGTTATCTGCATTGCCAGGCATACATATTACAAGGTCAATATCTACTGTATTCAATACTCGAGAAGCCTCTTCAATGGTCGAAACTTGCGTAAATGTTGGTGGATAACGCAATCCCAGCTCCATATACTCATTATAGATCTTCTCTTCAACACGCCCATCATCCTCTAACATAAACGCATCGTAGGGGTTAGCAACAATCAAAACATTGTAGATACGACGCATCATTAGATTGACAAAGCTTACATCTTTTAGGTAAAAGTTGCTCCATTGAACTGGTACTTGCTCCTTCATCGGCTTGAAACTTAATTTTCTACAAAAATACAAAATAAACACAATCCACCCTATCTTTTGGTTATTTAAATGATATATTTTTTATTACTTTGCACATTCAACATGCCTTTGACCTCGCAACAGAGGTATCAAAAAGAAAGGAGAGAACAAAAGTTTTTCGATTTTCATTTGGTTATTTGATAGAATATGGATATATTTGCTGCACCATTCTAACCGAATGACACTAACTAACATAAACAAATAAAGTCAGTTTACTATGGAAGTCGAAAAAATCATGCAAGCGCTGGAGCAGAAGCATCCAGGTGAGTCTGAGTATTTACAGGCAGTTCGTGAAGTTCTTGTCTCAGTACAAGATGTCTACAATCAGCACCCAGAGTTTGAGCGTGCTAGCATCATCGAGCGTATCGTTGAGCCTGAACGTATCATCACATTCCGTGTGCCTTGGGTAGATGATCAGGGCAAGGTGCAAGTGAACATCGGTTATCGTGTTCAATTTAACGGTGCTATTGGACCTTATAAAGGTGGTTTACGTTTCCACGCATCAGTAAATCTTAGTATCTTAAAGTTCCTCGGTTTCGAGCAAACATTTAAGAATGCACTCACAACATTACCTATGGGTGGTGGCAAGGGTGGCTCTGATTTTTCTCCACGTGGTAAGAGCGATGCTGAGATTATGCGCTTCTGTCAATCTTTCATGAATGAGTTATATCGTCATATTGGACCTGATGAGGATGTACCAGCAGGTGATATAGGCGTTGGTGGACGTGAGATTGGTTATCTCTTTGGGCAATATCGTAAGCTAACCCACCAATTCCAAGGAATGCTCACAGGTAAGGGCAGAGAATGGGGTGGCTCTATCCTCCGTCCAGAAGCTACTGGTTATGGCGCTCTCTACTTTGTTCATCAGATGATGGAGACACACGGACTTGATATAAAGGGTAAGACCGTTGCTCTCTCTGGATTTGGTAATGTGGCTTGGGGTGCCGCTAAGAAGGCAACAGAACTCGGTGCAAAGGTCATCACATTGAGTGGTCCTGATGGTTACATCTACGATCCAGATGGCATTAGCGGTGATAAGATTGAATACATGTTAGACCTTCGCAATAGTGGTAACGATGTTTGCGAACCATACGCAGAGAAGTATCCTGGAGCACAGTTCTTCAAGGGGCGTAAGCCATGGGAGCAGAAGGCTGATATCTACTTGCCATGTGCTACACAGAACGAATTGAATGGTGAAGACGCTGATAAGATTTTAGCTTATAAGCCATTGTGTGTTGCTGAGGTTTCAAATATGGGCTGTACCGCTGAAGCTGCTGATAAATTCACCGAGGCTAAACAACTCTTTGCTCCTGGCAAGGCTGTTAATGCTGGTGGTGTTGCTACATCAGGTCTCGAGATGTCACAGAACTCTCTCCGCCTCTCTTGGAGTCCGGAAGAGGTTGATCAGAAGCTCCACTACATCATGAGCTCTATCCATGAGCAGTGTGTGAAGTATGGTAAGCAAGCTGATGGTCACATTGACTATATTAAGGGCGCAAATATTGCAGGCTTTATGAAAGTAGCAAAAGCTATGCTTGCACAAGGTGTCGTATAAATAAAACCAGTCATTCCTCCCCCTCTATTCCAATCTTTATAGATGAGAGGGGGATACAAACTACTAAGAGGAGGCTGGTTTATTAATTGATTATTTATGAATACATTCAGACTTCTCTTGGTAGTTTTTTTATCACTACTAAGTAGTATTAAATTGGCAGCACAATCTTCGCTGCCAGATGGCAAAGCATCTTATTATAGTAACGGACTACATGGTCGTAAGATGAGTAATGGTGAGCGCTATGATAAGAATGCTTTTACTTGTGCACACCGAACCTTACCTTTTGGAACAAGATTAAAGGTTACAAACCCAAGGAATGGTAGGTCTGTAATTGTAAGAGTTACTGATCGTGGTCCTTTCGTGCGTGGTAGAATTGTAGATTTATCCTATGCTGCTGCTCGTGAACTAGGCACCTTGGCTAGTGGAGTTGCTTATGTAAAAGTAGAAGTGGTACCAAAAGACACAGAAATCCCATTCATGAAAGAGTCAAAGGGTATCGAGATGCCTGAGGTGGAATATGGAACTGCAGGTGTATGTTACGAGTTTATACCAGAATGGGAAAAGCAAGAAGAAGATAAGCCAAAGGAGATTGAACGCAAAGTGGATACGCGAATTGATCGTAAATACATCACGCAACAGGTGAAGAGTGAAAAGGCTCAAAGTGCAGAAGCACGTAAGAACCTTCAAAGTTCAACAGGTAGATCTTCGGCACAAGAAGCAAAATCTAAGGGAAATAATTCCACTGCACGCAATACACAATCATCAAATAATCAGCAGCAGGGCATACAGCAGAGGAAAGCAAATACACAACAAAATAAGCAGAACACACAAAACCAGAATGCAAAGAATGGTTCTAGTAGTAGCTGGACGAACTTCTTTAAACGAATCAAAGATGGTGTAACAGGCTTATTTGAGTAAGTCGTAGACTTTCTAAGGCATAAGGGAGAATATTCTGTCAAGCAGATGAATAAGGGGGATATATCCCCGCAAATAACGGATATAGATGTTAATCGCGTATCCCCTTCTGATTCACATTGCTAGAAGAATACTACAGAAAGAAAAACATAACCCAAGGACTTAAACAACAACTGGGATAGACGTTATCGCCTATCCCAGTATCTGTCGTATCAAAGCTAATTATCAGGTGTTAGTCATATATCACAATATATATTCAATCAGTCGTATGATCTATTTACTTGTCTTAATGTTGAATTCTGTTACTTTACTTATACTCTTTTGCCCTTGTAAGACGGTTACAGCAAAGGTTGCCACACCTGCCTTAAGACGCTTATCAGCCTTCACAATAGCTGTATAACGAACGCCCTTACCTGGCGCAATACTCTCTATGTGGACTGATGGACTAATATAAATATGCTGATTACCACTTGTTTCTAATACTGATGGTTGTACATCCGTGATCGTCTTATCACTATGATTCATCACTTCAAAGATAATCTTACCAACTTCATTGCGTGATAAAACGCCATCCTGATTATCATCAACAAAACGTGCATTGATTATCTCAATGTTCGGAACGTACTTATAGTTACCTGCCAACAGCTCCACGCTTGATTCTGAAGGGGTCTTACTCTTTGGTTGAGCAGCACTATAATTGCCAGTATAATCACTTCCTTCGAAATCATAAAGACGATCATCACCAGAATTAGAAGCACTGAAACCGCTACTATCTACACGATTTGGAACAGCATAAACATCTGTTTGAGTATCATTTCCATAAGTAGAACGCTCTTTTTGCTCACGTGCTTTACGCTGCTGTACCTTCTCATAATGATCGTGAACATCATCCTTAGCACGCTGATCAGCCTTCTGACCCATTGCCGCACCAATAACAGCTCCACCAGCCATACCAACTATTGTGCCTATATCTGAACCTCGACCGCCACCAGCAATTCCACCGATAGCACTTCCCAAAATACTACCCAACGAACCACCTGACATTGCACCAGAACCAGCATAGGTTCCACAACTACTCAGCAAAATAGCTGCAGATATGGGGAGGATAAATAACTTCTTCATACTTGCCTGTTATTTTATGTTTGCAAAAGTAAGAATTACATTATAGTTCAGCAAAGACATTTCCCTACTTGATGAGGGGAAAACCCTAAAAATTCTAAATAGTTTATCCATCCTTCTGATTGTCAAAACATAAGAGATACATTTTTTATTATGATTCTATTGGAAGATATAGCATCAGATGATCAAACGCAATATAACGTTTACCAGCCCAAGTGATAATACCAATAGCATCGTTCAACGTACAGTTTCTCAACTCTTCGTGCTCAGAAACAGAGACTTTATACGACTTTCCATTCTCATCTTTTACGTAAATAAAATCTGGTGTAATAGCTTCTAAACCGAGATAAAACGTATAGGAATAGTCCTCAAAATCATTTACCACCTCCATTCCCTTTTCAGTTGGAGCTATCCAATCATCTTTTGCACGTGTTAATTGCATCGGACGAAACCAAGATACATCCATCATAAATGACTCAAATGCTATCTTCGTTGGACTATCTCCACCGAAGAAAACAAAGTGTGGATAGGTGATATCATCCTTTGATAACTTGTCGTTATTCAACCACTGCAAGACAGAACGAGGATGTTGCACACAGGCATAATCCTCCTCATTCCGATAGAAACTTATAGTAAACTCTTGCTGATGCAGCTTACCTCCCTCGCCTTCCTTCTGAAAATAATGACTAAATAGATAGCTTGTCGCTAATTCTTCCACTCGCCAGTAGTCTGGTTTCTGCTCACTATGATGCTCACCTATCCAATAACCATCAAGATTGAGGTATAACTGGTCCCACTGACCACGCCGACCAGTCTCTGCAACTTGCTCTGCGCTGGCAAGGACTGATAGATTACAAAGTATGTCAGCCGTAAGTTTTACCAACCGAATACGCGTCAATTTCTCTTCCGCTTCCTTTAAAACCTTATGAAAAAGTGTCATCCTCGGAGTCTGTACAAAAAGTATATTCCGATGACATACACGTAGCAAGAAGTTATAGACCGACTCATATTGTCCCTTCATCTGCTTCGCATCGCCCTGTCGTGTCTCGACTGACAAGGGCAGTGCACCGAGTAACATCAATAGAAAAACCGCAAGACAATAAGCATCTTCTTCCTGCAATCGCAGTAGAAGTTCTTGTTTCTTCGTATCCTTACGTTCTGTTATCTCATCATCAAAAACACAGACATTGACAATTTGCTCACAACATTCTGTCCTCACATCCCTATCTTCTACATTCCCCAGCAAGGGCTTATACCTCTCTATCAGTCTTTCCGCCAACCCATAAGCGTCTATCAATCTATCAAGAGAGATTCCCATTTCATCCTCCCACTCACGCTCCAACTCGTGATAAACAGCCTTACGCAAAAAGGCATCTTTCCCTCCAACACGACCAAAGGAATTGTTTCCACTGCCCGCCTTTCCTATATGTTTCCACAACTCTTCACCACTATTATATAATAGTCTGAGCCGATACACTGCATTTAGTTTTGCCTTTATTGCCTCGTCTTCAGTATCAGTCTTAACAGACTTTCCGCACGTCTTAGCCTCCTCAGTACTTAAGTTGATAGTCTTATCGTCTATATTCATATCTCTCATTCTTAGCTTTGTCATCTTCTATCTG
>QWCC01000451.1_pt1 | contig 12379 bp, 8 predicted proteins | sample 1972491 | NCBI WGS metagenome assembly QWCC01 (sample SAMN09866718, study PRJNA288562) | Human oral metagenome isolate term5_saliva, whole genome shotgun sequencing... | isolation source: mouth | host: Homo sapiens | place: USA: California
AGACTGCTCGCCACCCGACTTGCCGGACTCGCCGCCCTTGGAGCCTTCGCCGCCAGAACCGGACTCGTCAGAATCGCTGGACTGGCCCTCACCAGAACCGCCGTTGCCATCCTTACCGCCGCCATAGCGATTCTGCAACTCTTCCAACATGCGAGCCAATTCCTCCAACTTATCCCGGTCCAGAGACAGGGACGCGAGGTATTCCTCCATCGTGCGCGACCGCTCATACCCCCACTTTGACGGGAACACAAACGTATCCTCATCCTCACTATGGGCGACACCCATATCCAGAAGAAGCTCGTTGATCTCCATGTCGCCCGCAAGGTTCATCATGCGGTGCGCGTGCTCGAACGTTTTACCGCACTCGTCGGCGCGCTGAAAATGACGGTTCGCCACGTGCAGCGCCTCGTGGGCGAGAGCGAACGCCCTCAAACGGTTATCCCACTTGTAGAAGAACTGCAACCCCAACCCTACGCGTGCGCGCACGTCCGTGTACGCGGTCTCGCACGTAATGTCCACGAACGGCATGAGGAGAGCGAAGATAGGGGACAGCGGGTACAAGCCATAGCCGCCCTTATCCTTCGGGAGAAGCAAAGACTCGATGGTCTTGCTCCATACGCTGCCTTCCCACGGGGACAGGCGACGATACCTGGAACCCTGCTCAGCCATGCTGCGGGCGTTCTCTTTCGCCCACGCCTCAGCTTCCTTAGCTTCCCGCGCTAGAACTTCCCTCGTAGTCGCCATAGCGAGCACTCTCCCTTGTTCACATCATCCGTCATATTCAACAGGACACCATGATAGCACACGCACAGGCAAGTGCGCTACAGCAAAACCGTGCGCACAATCAATACGCGGGCCGGGCCGCGCAGCGCCAACCGGGAGCGCAGCAACCGCGAGAGTACGCACGTCACCCCGTGTACGCGCGAAAACAGGGCGGGCAGGCGGTGCGGGGTGATTTCGTGTCGCCCCGCGCCACTCTCGCCCCACTGTTTATGCAGCTCTGGATGCCGCCTTCATGTTCTTCGCGTCCGAAATATGCGGGCAAGCGAGCGCGCGAGCGAGCGCGTTCACCACCAGGCGGCGCTTCACCCTACCCTCAGCGTCACCGGCCGTCACCTCGTAGGCGTGCTTCTGAGTCTCCGTAAACACCTTGCTGACGCTCTTGCCGAGTGACGCGAGGGCGCTACTATCCAAACGGCCACCCACGCCCGGCACCTCCTCGTCGCCCGACAGGACAGGCAACAGGAGCATGATATTCAGCAGTTCCTCGGCGGTCACGTGTGTTTCTTCCACGTCATCGACCGCGAGGCGGCCCGCTTCCCTAGCGACCGCGAGACGGTTGTCCGCGCCATCCTCGCCGACAATGCGCGGCCACTCGCTCAGCGTGTCAGGGTTAGCGACCGGCTCGCCGTTATCGTCGAGCGTGAACGCGTCGTTAATGAACTGGCGAGCGTCAAACGTTTTCTCAGCTTCGCGGCGGCGCGCAAGGAACTCACGGAACGCGAAAGCGGCCTTGAAGCCAATCATGCCACCCGCATACACGTGTTCCAGCTCAGTGTCCGGGCTACCATCGTCCAGGAGGGACGTGTGGGCGAGCTTGGTGGCGAGGCGGTCCCACGAACGGTATGACGGGAACGCGTGCGCGGCAACCATGTCGTTAGCCGGGTCCGACGCGAACCCAAACTGCGCCGCGTTAACAGTTTCACCCATCGGGTCATGAGGCGCGTTCGCGAACCCAGGGTTTTCGTCCACAAAGTCAGCGATAGCGCGGCGCATCCACGCCTCGCGCTCGCCGACGGTCTTACCCCACGCGCGGCGCACACCATCCAGCCACGCGCCCAGCGGCATGTGATAGCCGACGAGGCACAGTCGGTTCGCGAGCGCCGGAGCCATATCGTGATACTCTGAGCCGGTATCGCGATCATTCATAGCGCCCAGGATGACTGTTTCCTCCGGCATGGTCTCCCCGTTCGGGAAGCGCCGGTCGGCCAAAATAGTGAGGAGGGAGGACACGACATCCGGGGGAGCCGTGTTCAGCTCGTCCAGGAACACGACGACGCGCTTGCGCTCCATGACGGTGCGCTGCCACTTTTCGACCGCGTACTCCACCTGGCGCACCTCATCCACGGTCCCGTCCGGGCGTGTCACCGTGAAATTAACGAGGGTAGGAAGCCCAGTAATGTCGGTGCGGTCCTTCTGGGAGCCGACAATCGTAATGACTTCATAGCCGTGTTCGGCGGCGAGCGCGTACACGACCGCCGTCTTACCCTGGCCGGGCTGAGAGATGAGGACAACCGGCGTGCCCGTCGGGTCATTAAACTGACCCCTCACAGCGCGGTAAGACACACTCTTATCCATACCCTTGGGCAGGAACGGGGTATTCTTTCCCCCAGTGGCGGCACTCTTGTTCTGTTCGGCAGTCATCTCTCGTATCTCCTCTTGGTTGGTGGCATCTTTTTGCAACAAAACACATCATAGCACACGCTCACGCTTGACGCGCGGCCAACATGGAAACATGGTACCATAACGTGTCAGAAAAGTCGGGGGGCGCGTCACGTGCGCGCCTCCGACAGGTGGGTAGCGAGACGAAACACGCGAGGGTAGAAGAGGAGCGCAGAGAAAATGAGGTACGCAAAAGCTGTCACCGACGAGCGTGAGAAATACCGGAAAGAACAAAAAGCCATCTACGAGGGGCGCATAACCGCGCGCTCGGCAGACGGTACACTCATGACCCCTACGCAAGCGTTCGAGGACGCGCAAGCACGTTACGTGGACGCGTGCGCGCCAATCATCGCGCAAGCCTACCATGACGGGAACTACGACGGTTTCTGGCAAGCGCTCTCCAACGCCACTCACACCGACGATTGGATCTATTACAAAAACGCCGCCTTCCACATTATCGAACAAACCATCATGCTGACAGGGTTGCTCGAACACGGCATTAGCGACGGCACTCTACACGAAGCGTCATTCGCGCGCGCTGTCACCCGCGACACCATTAAAAACAGTTCCGATCACCCGAACGGCGTGCATCGCCTGCTTGGTCGCCTTTATGCCTGGGGAGACTTTAACGCGCTAAAAACGAGCGACCCTAGCTTCACGGCTGCACGTAACACTGTGGCGCTCGGCAACCGCATCATGGAAGAACTCGCCAATAGCTGCACCAACGACGAAGAACTGCTAAACAACGCCCTGAAATTATGCACCCCCACCGGCCTTGCCGAGCACGCGTACCTGGCGGGCGCAGACAACGGTGACGACAACATCCTCACCCGCATAGGCCGCAAGAACTTTCACAAAACAACCAGCAACTTTATGGTAGAGGCTGCAAGCTACGGCATCATTTACGCGCTATGCGGTGACGTGCAGGGCGCAGCCGCAAGGTGGCGCTCCATCATCAACGACGCAGAAACAAACGGGGATGAGGCGCGCGAGATCGAAGCGAGGTGCGCTCACATGAAACTCTGTGGCGCACTCATGGAACGTGGCGTGCTCCCAGCAGACGATCTCGCTACCCTCATTGACACATTTGAGGCGACAAGCCTCATGCAAGTGAAAACACGACTTTTCGGCGGCAGCATAGAGCCGCGCAACATGCGCATCCGCGACAGGAACGCGAGCGGCACCAACGTCCGCGACATTTACACGGACATCATCAAAGTGGAGGAGCTAATCGACATGGCCGCGTCGCGCATGGAAACGGCCAGCAAATAACAGGACAGGACAACAACCATGAACGACACGATGAGCGGCGACTACGTGAACGCGATCACCGCCGAGCGAGCAGCATACCAACGCGAGTACCTGCGCGGCGGCCACGGCACATACAAGGAGGAGAGCATAAAGGCGGCGCACGCGAGAACGTGCAGTCGCATCATCGCGCAAGCGTACCGTGCGGGCGACTACCCGGACATGTGGCGTGCGCTCTCAAAAGCCACACGCAACGACATGTGCGTCTCCGGCACAATCACTAACACCATCAGCAGCCACTTTATCAGCATAGCCGGATGGAACGAGCAGCTTATTGACGCGGCCGCGTTCGACTGCGAGGCTTTTGCTCGCGCAGTTCACGACGACGCGGCCAGCACCCAGACCCCGGGAATACCCGCGGGCGTATGGCTTCTCCTCGACCACCTGACCGGCAACGCCAACAGGAGCAAAACGATGGCGGGGCTGAACGCCGCCGCAATCGGAGAACACGCCGCCAAAGAACTGACCGCCAGCGGGAACCTCCCCACGCTCACGGAACACCCACGGCGCTACTCGGATAGCTTCTCGGGACTCGCCGTGAGCGCGTACCTCGCAGGAGACCACGCCACCCGCGACTTCCCCACCCTCACACAAGTAGGGCATATCATCTTCCAGGGAAACACGGAAACAAGGTATGACGTGTACCCCGCGAACTATGGTGTCGTCCGCGCGCTATGTGGCAGCGTCCAAGAGTCGGCATCCCGGTGGCGGCAAGCCATTACAGACGCGGAAGAACAAGGCGACACCGGCAGCGAGGTAGCGGCCAGGTGCGCCCACATGAGGCTCGCCAGCGCCCTCCTAGAACGCGGCGAACTCACCCCCGGCGACCTCGCCACCCTCATCGACACATTCCAAGAGCAAAAACTCATGCGGGTGCGCACCAAGAAGGGAACCTACTGCCGCACCATGCGCGTCAACGACAACCGAGTGATGTACGACACGGTACCGTTCCACACAATCAACGTGGAGAAGCTCATCGACTACGCGGCCTCGCGCATGTCCGTCAGCTAACCTCACGCCGACGTGTTACAATGGGAAAGAGAGACAGCAAACAGAGAGAACGGCAAGCCAATGACCACGCAATACGCAAGCGCTTTTACGTCCGAGCCAGAGAAGCTAGTTCGCGACACTTTTTTCTCCATTAACGACACGTACCAGAAGGTCATCAAAGCGCACGGCGAGTGGATGCAGGCTGCGCTTACTGTCGGACACGGACATTACGACCAGGCGAGCCTCGAATACCAAGAGTACGAGCAAGCCGCTCAACGGCTCAACGACGCGAAACAACGCCACCACCAGGCGTGCGTAAACACGGTCAACAACGCCATCCAGCAAGGGGACGCGCAAACTCTCTGGAGCGCCATCACGTACGCCCTCTCCAATAGTTTCAAGACCACTAACGGCGAAACCAACACGAGCACGCTCATTGACCACGCCAACTGGGAGAGCATGATGCTCATGGGGGACAGCCTCTACGACTGTGACGCGTTCCGCAGAGCAGCATCCGCGCTGGCTGACGGCGCGATCTACGATCCGAGTACGACGCTCCACGGCCTCATCAAACAGCTCAGCGAAGAAAGCGAAACACTCACAGCAGTGAAGGCTCTCGCCAGGCGCGAGACGATGAAAACCCTCATGCGCGGCATCATTGAGAACGCGGCGCGCGTCATCCTCGAAAACATGAGAAAAGCGAGAAAACCGAACGCGCTTATCCCCACGGAGCACAGCGTGTTCACCAACGCGTGTGTCTGCGAACACTTCATGTTCGCGGAAAGCAGCGCGGCTGCGCTGGGCCGCCTCATCATCTGGAAAGACACCAACGGACTCATGCTGCGCTCGATCACGGCAGGAGCCTACCAGCTCGACACATGCAGCACTGATGCGCTCACCGTAGCAGCCGAGCGGTGGCGCAACATCATTGATAACACGGATGTAGACACTCCCGAGCACCGTGAGGCGCGGTACGCCCACACGGCCATCGCCGCAACACTCTTCGCCCACCGGGGCACAATTACAACAGGCGACCTGTCGGCACTCATCGACATGTTCAACGAGCAAGACCAGGCGCGCGAGGCTGGGAATGTAGCAGCCCTCACGCTCAGCTTCCATGATCCGCTCTCGCCTTACGAGTCCTACGTCAACAGCGCGGAAAGCCTTATCGACTATGTTGCTCAGCGCATGAGCGGGGCAGAACGAGCACAATAAACTGCGCCACCGTGCTAACCGGCCGCGCGTATGCTACAATAAGAACAAAGATCAAACAACAACCGTGTAAGGGAAAGAGAGAGTGAGCCACCGTGAACAACAACACGATGGACCAGATTGACGCAGAAGCCCACGCCGAGCGCCTAACGGCCACGCTTGCCAACGATGGCGTAGACGCGTTCTGGCGTGAACTCGCCAACATGCTCGCCACGCGCACCGACAACGGCAAGAACGCGTGCGCCGACCCACTCACCAACACCATCGGCAGCAGCGCAGCACGCAAGCTCACCGACGCGGAACTGTTCGACTGTGACGGGTTCCGTGAACTCGCCTCCGTGAGCGCATCCAACATGGGTGGAATGACGCGCACGCCCCTCGAATACATCTTCCAGTACGCGACAGACGACAACGCTGTGAACCGTCTGGCTCGCGGCGTGCTCCACTACGCTGCCGACACCATCCGACGCGGAGCGAGCAACATGACCATGTTCGCAGCTGACAACCCCACTACCACAACGCGGCTCGCCGGATACTACGTTACAGAAGCGGCCACAACCGACAGTGAGGGCGACGACGCGCTGACGTTCAGCGGCGAAATGCTCACCCTCTCGCGCCGCCAGCGCACAACCGCGCACGGCGACAGCTACGGGCTGGACGCGCACGACACGCAGGCGCTCACCCGCGTCGCACACTACTGGGGCCGACTGGCCGAGCAGCGCGAGGACGATGGCGACAAGAACGGTGCCGCGCAAGCCAGGACAGCCCACGCCATCGCGTGCTCTATCCTCATGGGGCGTGACGCGATCACCCCCGACATGCTGAGTGTCCTCGTTGAAACAATGACACTCGGCGGCGAACAGAACACCTGGTACGACGGTGAGGACGCACTGCCGATTCACCTGTACGTGCGGGATGCCAACAGTAGGCTCGGTGAATCGCTGAGCACTGTGGAACAGGTCATCGACTATGCGGCACGCCACATGGGCGGACAGTAACAAGGGGCGACACCGCGAGCATCACTCGCTCTTTTATGTCGCGCGCAACAAAAAAGAGGGGGTGAGCTGGCGTGTCGCGGGGCAAACAACAACGAGAGAGGACGTTAGCGTGAACCATATCAAGTGGGACTACGAGCAGACTGTCGGCATCATCCGGGACGAATACACGACAGCCCAACTAGAGCTGCGTTCTCTGTCGTCGAAAGCAAGCGAATACAGTGCGTTGTCTGCGCGCGTTGACGACCTGCGCAACAAGTTCATCAGCCGTAGCATGGCGTTCATTTGCGACGAGAGCCGCATGGACCCTCCGCGCATGTGGAGCGCCTTTCACCTGTCCATGCTGGACGCTACCAAAAACGAGAACAACAGATGGGGAGACGCAATCGGCGACACCATCATGCGCTACATGGTGCGCGCGTTCGCGTGGGACCGCACGCCAATCGACGCCGACAATACCCTATTCACCTGCGACGACTTCCACAAGTACATCAACCTGTCCTCCTATCTTGACGCGCGACGAACGTTTACGCCCGGACTGCACACAATCGTGAAACTCCTCAAAACGCGAGGCGGTATGGCAGCGCGGAACGCCGATACCATCATCCGGCACACAGTAACAGCGGCGGCACAAACAGGCGACGACCCAAACATGTGTCACTACCTGCAACTATCCGGATCTTTCTCATGGCATCAACATATCGAAGAATACATTTTCTCAAATCCAAGCGAGCAGGCAAATATTCAGGCGCTCCTCGCCCGCATATACCTACGATCAGTCGCAGACATTTCAACCAACCTATGCCCCGCCATCGAAACAGCCGACACAAGTCGGCTCATTGAAGCCGCGCATCTGTGGCGGCAAGCTATCGCAACACACGTGACGGACGGCAACACCCTCTGGGAATCTGACGCTCGGACAGCGCACGCCCTCGTATGCTGTGAACTCACAAGAAGAAACCACATCACCGCAAGCGACCTCGCTGAACTTGTTGAAACAATACAAAGCAAGCGCACATTCCGCGTTCTCACGTTGAACACGCCATACGGGCGGCAACACGCCTACGACACGGAAACCCTCATTGATGCGGCGAGCGCGCACATGACACTCTAAGCACAAGTAAGAAACAGAGAAACAGTGAACCCATACAAAGAACGCATCACGCGGCTACGCGACATCTACAACGGCGACGCGATAGGAGCAGGCATACCGCTTCACTACGAGCCAGGAGCGGAATACTACGGAACGTGTGAGCTTGATTATGAAGCACACGTGAGCGCGTGCGCCGAAATCGTCACTGACGCGTACCGTAACGGCGATTACGCTCACATGTGGGAAGCACTCAACGAAGCGTTAAAACCACGAGACGACGACCACGACGAGCTGACCTGCGCTATTCTCACCGAAACCATCAGCAAACTACAATGGAACACGCAACCCATCAACACCAGCGTATTCCACAACGACGCGTTCACTAGGATGGTTCTCGACTCACTAGCACCCCTCACCGCCGAATATGAGGCGATGACACTCGAACTCGTTATCGAAGCCCTGGGAGAGGGCGACGACACTGAGTATACGAACTCGCTAACGATCATGGAGCACGCGGCGCACACCATCCTAGCCCGAGCACAGCCCATCGGCGAGCGCGACATGCAACGCGTCACGCGCTCTCTCCCATTCCTGCACCATCAAAGCGTCGCCGACCACATCGCGCGAGCGCCAGGCGAGCCTGAAACCACCTTCACCAAACTGGGAGACAAGATACTGTGCGGCGAAGCGTCCGCAGATGAAGAAATCGGCGACGACGGAATCTTTTTCATAAACGACGACACAAACAGCGTGTGCGAAGCAGCGCAGCGGTGGCGAGACACCATCGCGCGGGCGGAAGAACACGGCGACAGCGAAATGGAAGCGGTGGCGAGGCGCGCACACGCTTACCTCTGCCTCGCGCTCATGGACAGGCGCAGTCTCCCCCACAGGGAACTAGCAGCACTCATTGACACGATGCAGACCCCCACCAGTAGCGGAGGGATACCAACAATCGTCATAAGCCCCGAGGTGTGGAGAAACACAATCACCACGGCAGAAGAACTCATCGACTACGCCGCCGCGCGAATGAGCGCAGAACTCTAACAGCAACCGCGCGCACAGAGACGCGACAGCAGCCCGTGAGAGACAGTCGCGACTCTCACTCGCGACCATTGCGGTACAGTCAAATAGGAATAAGGGGCACCCCACGAGAGTGAACGCGAGTTAACGCGCACTCCCGTAGGGTGCCCCTGTTTCCACACCAACGGCACTGCATACCGCCGCTTGCTCACGCCGCCACGGCAACCGCAACAGTCACCCCGACAGTGTTTGAGCCAAAGCACTCGCGGCGGCCAGCGCCCGGCTCTTTCACGTGGCAGAACTGTTCACACGGACGGCGACACAACGTCAGCAACACCTGACGCATCCGGCGCGTCGCCCACGCGCAAATGCTTCACGCGGGCAACAATCTCTTTCCGCTTCCCCTCCACCACGGGACGGTCAGCGAAAGACCCCAAATAGCCGCACACCCTGCGCACCACGCTGATCTTCTCCTCGTCGCGCTCCCCGCACTCCGGGCAGTAGAAGCCGCGCACGTCGGCCGCGAACTCGCCCGAATAGTCACACTCGAAACACTGACTCACCGGCTGATTCACGCCAAAATACCTGACGCCCGCAGCGACCGCAGCGTCCACGATAGACTCCAACGCGTCCGGATTCTTCAACAGTGTTTCCGTCTCCACGTAATCAATCGCGCCGCCAGTCGTGTACGGCAAATACTGCGCCTCCACACGCCACTTCTCGAACGGACTCATGTTCTTACGCACGTCCACGTGAAAACTGTTCTGATAGTAGCCCTTCGCCGTAATGTTCTCCACGTCACCAAACAGGCGGGTGTCCAAGCGGGCGAAACGGTCACACAGGCTCTCGCTCGGCGTACCATACACGCCATATCCGCGACCGCTCTCAGCCTTCCACGAGCGCGCCAACTCATCCAACCTGCGCACAATGCTCACGCTGAACTCAACCGCTTCACGGTTACCATACCAGTCTCCTCCGTAGAACCTTGCCACGGCCTCGTACACGCCAATGTACCCCATGCTCGCGGTCGCGTAACCGCCCTCCACGAGATCACCCACCTTCTCAGACGGCGACATGGCGACGCCCGCAGCGCCGGTCACGTAGTGGATGGGGGACTGGCTGGCGGTCGCCTCACGCACCTGGTCGAAACGCCAATCCAACGCCTCGCGAACAATACCGGCGCGAGCATCCAACAAACGCATGAACTCGCCCGTGCTCTCGGTCTGCATGGCGATACGCGGCAGATTCAACGTCACCACACCCACATTAAACCTGCCGTACTCCACCGGCTCCCCCGTTTCCGGGTTCTCATAGTAAGACAAGAACGACCGGCAGTTGTGAGACACGACACCGTTTAGGTCAAAGTAGTCCGTGTCGGTTGTGAGATCGTATGAGGGGCCGTCGTGTGCGCATCCAGTGACGGACGTGACACGCAGCGTTTCCCCAGACGCCGACGTGAGACGGTCGCCCGGCATGAGACTCCCCGCATACAAGCGACCCTTACCTTGCACGGGCAGCGGGTGATCGTCCGTGAGCGTCAGAACAATCTTGCGCTCGCTCATGTTCGACTCAGCTTCCGGCACCACCTTGACACGCACCCAATTGTTGTTGTAGTTCTTCACCAGGCGCAGCACGCGAGCACCCTGCTCCGTGCCGGTGTGCGAGTCCGCCACATCGAGGTCACCAGAGGGGACATCCACGTACTCGTCCACTCCGTTAGGCTGCTTCTGGGCACCGTACTGGCTTGCCGCCCACTCCCATAGCTTCTCACCTGTCCACGTCGCGTATCCGCCGTCACCGCCCATGCGCACGCGCACGGTGTGGTCGCCAGCGAAACACCCCATGCTGGTGGGGTTGAAACCGAGGTCGCGCACCGTGTTATCGACCGACTGGAAATCGGGGTAGATGCGCTTGGACGCGCAATACAGGGCGAGGCGCTTCACGTCATAGTTCGGGTCGCCAGCACGCATATTCACGCCTTCTTTCAGCATGTACACGAGCTTCGGGAACACGGGCGTCTTACTCTGCGCGCCGTACCCGTTGATGCGAACTTTCAGAATGGCTTTCTGGACGACGCGGCCAGCCCACGACGTAGCAAGCCCGAAACTGATAGTCACGAACGGTGTCTGCCCGTTGCCCTGCACAGTGTTCAGCGCATACTCGACGCCTTCCATACTGTCGTACACGATGCTTTCCGTGCGCTTCTTAGCCTCGGCGACGCTCATGTCCCAAATCTTCTCACCTACGCCAGCCGCCACCCTGTCGCGCTCACCGGACGCAACTAGGAGAGCCACGCTCTTATCCAACGGCTCCACCCCGGCGACACCCATCTCAGCAGCGACGCGCGTCGCGTTTTCGAGGGCGCGCGCCAACTCACGCCGGTACGTGTACATGACGTAAGGCTCCAACACCTCATCGAGCTTACTGTAGGTCTGCCCACCGTACTGGCCGACACTGACCTGCGCGGCAATCTGCGGAATCAGGTCTGTCGCCGTTTCGACGCTGCGCACACGGTTGACGCGCGTGTTCCCGATAGGAAAGTCCTCGCGGGAGAGAATGAACGGCAGGTCCACGAGCATACAGTTAAACATGCCTCCCGGCACCGTGTAATCAAGATCGTGGAAGTGAATGTCGCCGCTCACGTGCGCGGCACTCACACGCTCGGGCAACCGTTGCAGCGCGTAGAAGCGGCTCACCTCACCTGCTTCCAGGTCGCGGAACGTAGAGAACAGGCGCGCGTCCTTGTTCGCGTTCTCTTTCGTTTTCGTCTCATCCCCGCCGAACAGGCCACCGAGGCGCTGTTCAATCGTCTCCCCGCCCGCGTTGCCGCCAGCATTATTGCCGGTAGGGGTAATGAGCGGGGCGGGCAAACTGTTTTCGTTTCCGCTGACCGCACCCTCGTTAATCGTCACGTCACCGCAGCTTGCCTCGATCGCCTCGCCACCCTTTGCGGTGGCTGTTGCGCCGCCAGCCTCAGCGCCCGCCACGATAGCGGTCACCTTGGTTGCCTCGTCAGCGTTTACGTTACCCATCTTTTCCATTGTCCCCTCCCGAACAAACAAGCAACTCCCGCAACCACACTTGCTACGGGAGCCGCACACCTCAATTGACACCACGGCGGGCGCAAGCCGCAAGATCCGCGCCCGCCAACCCAAAAATATCCACCCCGCAACACCCCACTCCGGGACTAAAGCCCCGGAAAACGAGACCACACCCCACGAGGACGACCCGACAAGCGAACACCACCCGCCCGACAGAGTGAGTGAAACACGCCACGCGTTGAGAAAAGAAACCGGCAACGGCAACGCGCAACAAAGAC
>QWCC01000590.1_pt1 | contig 12370 bp, 7 predicted proteins | sample 1972491 | NCBI WGS metagenome assembly QWCC01 (sample SAMN09866718, study PRJNA288562) | Human oral metagenome isolate term5_saliva, whole genome shotgun sequencing... | isolation source: mouth | host: Homo sapiens | place: USA: California
GAGTTGCGCTTCTGATTGTTCCGTATCATAGTGCAGCACTGCTAGCCCTTTAGGATTGGGCGTAACCTCAAGCCCTAGTGTTTGTTCTGCATCCAATCGTTCAGCTCCTAACGTGCCAGCAAGTATAGCTGCGATGTAGTTACTTTTGCCTGTTCCTTCTCCACCAGTGATACAGAAGAGATTGTCTTGTGTACCGAGAGGAACGCCATTGACAGCAACCACTGACTTTGAAGCATCAGGTGGATTATCATAGTCTATTTCACACGAACGTAGCATCATCATAGTTTGCGTGTACATTTGAGAGAAAAGCTTATTGAGTAACTTACGAAAGTCCTCTTCCTCATTACCTAGTGCAAAGTAATCGGATATATCTTTTTCGGTCTTTGTCCCTTTTAGTGGTAATTGAAGCTGTTGTACCTTGTAAGCCTCAAGCAGATTTGCGTGTCTATCAGATTCTCTTACCCCTGTCTCATCCGTATCATAGAGTAAGATAATGTGTCGAAAGCGTAGCTGTAAACTCTCTATAATATTCTCAGGTATTTGTGCTGTTTCACTATTAAAGCATATCGCATGGAAGTGATGAGCAGAGAGGGAGAGAACATCCTTTTCTCCTCCAGTGATAAAGAGTATATCTCCTTTACTTGGAGTAAGGATTGGGCATTTGCCCACCATAGAGAAAACGCATCTTTGGACTATTGGGGCGATAGATTTTGATGTATCCATTTCCTATATACGCAAATATGGGTTCTGTTGGTGTAGCCCTGTTCTCAAATTGTTTTCCCTCTCTTGTTTGACTAGAATAGCTTTTTAGAGCACGAACCCGAAATCGCCTCAGTGTTTCCTCATAAATGCCATAATGAGCCCAATAAGTTTTAGAGCACGAACCCGAAATCGCCTCAGTGTTTCCTCATAAATGCCATAATGAGCCCAATAAGTAAGAAGTGCAGCATCGAAAGGTTGTATCTCAAAACTATAAGGTAGCTCGTCAGCCTTTTCAGCATGTTTTGTTTGGCATTGAGGAGAGATAGGGGCTGTCGGTTTCGTTTTTGCTGAAACAAACTTGTGCAGTTGCTTAACATCATCAAGAATATAAAGATCTAGGTCTTGGATTATTGTTTGAAGTAGTTCTGGAAAACTAGTCTTAAGGTCTATGCCTCTCAACTTGGATACGAACCAGAAGCAATCCCCCGCATAGGAGGGATTGCCATGGTCATAGTACTTATAAGTCGAGGACCTTTTGTCATAATAGATATGGCAAGAAGCTCGCTTATCATCGTAGAATGAACTACGAAAGTTACGATGCAGATTGACCTCGAAACCTAGATAATGACAGAAGACTCTTAGTCCTCCGTCTGTTAATGCTAGTATTCGTTCTTTGTCTATCATGGTTTGTCTTTTTGTTCTAAACTAAGGCAGTTGCACAGTATCAGTTTATCCTTGTAGCGAAGTAGGTGCTCCAACAATTCGTCATTGCGGATACCCGATATGCGTAGACGATTGCATCTAGCGCAGATGAGTAGTGACTTATAGAAGTAACGAACATCTCCACTCTCCGTATAGCGGAAGCGAACAATATTCTTTTTACGCCAACGGTATAAGGTTGATTCTGATACATCCAAGGTATCAATGATATCCTTGGTAGACATCTCGAGTTCATCGTCGATGTCTTGAAGCAAGTGCGTTGTGCGTTCAACGTACTGCTCAATTCGATTGAGACGGTCTATCAAGTCTTGGTAGACACTGCTCTCCATAGAGATTACTTCCATTACATTAGATGTGTTTTAGTAAAATCAATATCATTCCCCCCTTCTTTGAGAAGAAGGTTAACAAGACGATTGAAGGTTGCTTTGTGGTAGGCAGATATTTCAATCCTACCCACAGGTTTGGGTTGCTCATTTGCAAGTAGTGCAAGTACGTCGTAGCATGAGAGGTCTAGAAAGCTCGCATACTCGAAAAGCGTGTCAGTACTTGGGGAATTTCCCTTAGACTCCCAGCGAGAGATTGTACTTGAGGAAACACCCAGTTTTCCTGCAAGATACTCTTGAGAGATGCCTTTTTCCAGGCGATTTTCTCGGTCTTGCATCAGATGCAAAGTAAGTATTAGTAGGAATGCAATAGGGCTGGTATAAGATAAAGGGAGGACAAAATTTGAGCACACAAAAGTTAGTTTTTAGCAACTATCAAAGGACACTGGTGCACGGTGCAAGACCCTTTATATATAAGGGCTTGCACCGTGCACCAGGCAGTGTAGCAGAAAAAACTGTAAATAATTATGAGAGAATGCTTTGGTAAATGGTTCTTTTTTATGTACCTTTGCACCAAAGAAAAGAGAGCTATTACGCTTTCAATAGCCCGTCAGAAAGGTAGTCATAAGGTCGTCAAAAAACTGCTACATAATTGCTACACTACCACTTGACTGAATTTACTAAAGGACTGTAATACAACGAAATAAGAGAGGTTCGTTCCTTTTCCTCTCTCTCCGCAAACAAGGGTGTAAATCAGCAACTTATGCGATTTACACCCTTTATTACACCCGAAAATCTTACTTGTCAAAATGAAGCGTCGAACTTGTGGTGAAGATGTGAACTTCCTTGCATGCCCTAGAGATAGCGACATAAAAATCCTTTGATGATTTCATCTTGTCGGCTTCAATCAAGACGACCGTATCAAATTCCAAGCCCTTTGTTAGCAAAGTTGTCCCTATGCAGCGTCCTTCTATTCTTCGTCCCACCTGTCTTATGCGATTTTTGTGCTTCTTCATCTCTTCCAGAACAGATGTAGCATTCTCATTTGCCATTTTGAGGCATCTAAATACAGATGAAAAGATATCAGCTCTTTTAGCTTTCCACCTTAAATCAGATTTTATCATAGTGAATAGCTCTATCAAGGTACTATAAGATGGGCATTTGATAATAGAAGATACAACATTTGACAGTGCTTCAGCCTTAACTTTCTTTGTATTGTCATGCTTCACTTTGATCCTTTTCTCTGAAATCCAATCAGCAATATCAGATTTTTTAAAAGACAAATCTTCCAGTATATATAAAAGTTTCTTATAAGGCTTTTGAGACCTAGGAAGTTTTTTTATGAGTTCGTCTAATGACTTTGCACACTTATAGTACGAAGTATCATCTATTGCCTCAATAAGTGCAAATTCATTCCGAAAATCAATTTGGGGTTTAGCAGTACATCGATCGAATATTGTTCCTCGAGGTATTCCCTTGTAATCGATATAACTAGGGAAGATAACGAGTATACTATTACTCCTTTGGCTTAGAACGTTAAGAAAAGGGCCTAACTCCTGTAAGAAAAACTTTTGTCGCTGTTGCGTCTGTGTATTATAGATGAAACAGCCAACCTCATTGTTTGTAACAAGATTGACATTTCTGTCTTTAAGTAAAGATTGCCTCATACCAAGAATGAGTTGACCTAGATCCTCTTTTCCTGCATTCTTCCATCTCCACGGAGTTTGAAGGAAATCATATCGCTTAAAAGCCGATAAATCTTTCTCAAAATCTACAATAGGCTGAGCAAAATCAAAGATGCCTTGTAAAGGGTCTCCTAGTAGATGGGTGGGTAGTTCCTCTGACATTAACATGATGATTTTATGCTGGTCTAATGTACAATCCTGATACTCATCTACATATAGATGAGAGTAACTTTGAGTGACAATACGCATAACCGCAGGTTTAGAGAATAAGTGTTCAGCAATCTCCACTATTTGTTGAAAGAAGTTCTTGTCTTCTTGGCTGGGGACTTCTGTTCTTTTACATAGAGTTAGAACATATCTCTGAAGGAATCCGCAGATGGTTTCAATGGAGTATTTTTTAGGAGGGATACCTTGTTTTCGGAACTTCTTCTTCAGGGAGGCAATACCTGCATGCGTATGCGTAAGAATTAGTTGAGGCTTGTCTGCTTCAACAGAACTGACCATTTTGGCGATGCTATAAGTTTTCCCATGTCCAGCAGGAGCAATGAGTAAGCCCTTTGGCTCTGAAAGAAAGTTCGTAATGTTAAGTCGTTGTTCCATTTATGATAGCACAAATATTTGATAACGATTGGCCTTTCAGTGTTCCTCTACTAGAAAACCAAATTTCTCCCAAAGCCTCACCTTTAGAAATGTCCTTAAACCAGTTTTGCTGTTTGGCTTGTTGTCCTATATTAAGACGGAATTTTATTTGTCGAATCTCATCAAGTTCCTTTAATTCATTGATACTTTTCAAGTCGAGAGACTTCAGGATATTCAAGTTGCTATTGAGGTTGATAGCTAGCTCTACCAATCGGCAAACATCTTTCCAAGATAAGTCTTGGCTTAGTTGCTCTTCGATGCTAAGTCCTTCTTCACATAATATGAGGCGAACTCCTTGTTCTTGGGCTTTTGTTTGGATGTGCTTAAGCTTTTCAACGTCAGCATCTGCAAATACTGTCACATCGTATCCCAATTTTCGGAGAGAAATTGCTTGCTTGTAGAATTTATCACCACCGCCCCCATTGCAAATGGCAATCCCTTTAACAGTGAATCCTCCCTCTGAACGAAGTTGAGTATCAAATGATCTCAAAATTCCTTCTTCAGTCTTTCCTTCACAACAGATGATTCTAGTCGCAAAGAAGGCATGAGGTTGAGTCCTTAGTATAGGTTGTTCCTCCTCTGTAAAAGCGACTAAGCTAACTGCTCCTTGATGAAATAAATATACCTGTGAATAGTCTGCTTCAACTAGCACATATGAAGAATGTGTGGTTACGATAATTTGCCCATCTACTCGACCTTTCATATCACGTATTACCCTAACAATCCTGTCAGGCTCTAACCCTTGCTCTATTTCGTCAATAAGGACTATACCTCCAGCTTTGGCTAAGGCTAATTGGATAGCTATCGAGAGTAGTCTTTTACTCCCCTTCCCGTACATCCCTAAAGGTCTATTTTGACCATCATGAAGTGTAATATTACTCTCTGTGTAGGCATTTCCTTTGTATTCCAAAGATGTTTTCAAGTCGTCAAACCCTATCCCTAAATACTTTGCTTGTTGTCTGATTTCAGAGGCAACGTTCTCAAACTCTGGGAAACTGATATTAGATGCTATAGATCGGTAGGCTTGACGAACAACTTCTACAAGTTTCTTCTCAATTGTTTCTGGCGTATCTAACTCTTTTTTAAGTAATGCATACAACGGAGAAAGCTTATTGTATGAGAAATGATTATCAGCATAATCTGCTATCATAAACATATCAAGGAGAGCTCTGTCTCTATGGCTAATCTCTATATCATCTTGCTCTCTATCATTCACTACATACCATTTAGGCTGTAGCGTATCATCTACAACCAATTTTATAGTTAAGATATCTTCCTCTTGAACAAATGGTTCTTCACCGCTCTTAGAAATCTCATCTATAATTTCTCCGTTAACAAGTAGTCTTTTATAGAGCCCATACTTAGCATCGGAAAGTAGTTTATCAGGGACACAACGTAAAGAAACTTCTATTTCTATGGACTTAGTTGTATCCAAGTTATAGAAGTCTGTATCTGCAAATGTATTATTCCAAGCAGGAGAAAGTACTAGGGAGATAGCCCTGAGAATTGTTGACTTTCCCGAATCTCCTCGTCCGATGAGAACTATTAGGTTTGTATCGCCGAAGCATTGTTCAAACTGTTTAATACCTCGGAAATGATTGATTTTAAGCTGATGAATACGTGCCATACTTATTTCATTTCTTTGATTGAACCCTCGATGAAGGCTATTTCCTCTTCAGATAGTCCATACTTAGCATATAGTTGCTGATCTATTTCATCTATAGACTTATTCCAGTCTATATCTGGTTGCACTGTAAAATCCTGTAAGGGGACAAAGCGATAAGTTTTACTCGTTGCATGCTGGCTTGCTTTAGACAAACTATGCATAAAACGGGCAAAACGAGTTTTCAAATACTGTACCAATGCTTGAGCTGAATTTTCATCAAGAGACAGGTCTGCACCAACTATCAAGAAAGTTTCTGTGGCAACAGAATTAGGTTGTCCTACAAACGCATTTAAATTATCATCATTCAACTCTGTTCCAATGTTATTAGCATAGGGCATGAATACCTTCCATTTATTTATCCATTTAGAGTTACTCTTTACCGTTGAAGGAGCAATATATCCGAGACAAGAGGAACGACCATAGCAAACAATCGTATGCTTTCTGGTTGGTTGTTTCTTAAACATTGTGGTATCTCTTGTTATGTTACCATCTATTCCAAAAGGACGTCTTGCAGATACTATGTCGGATAATGAAGCAAAAGATGAACACCCTGTTACCTTCTCCAATATGGAGATTGCCTCTTGATGGCGTATAAACATTTCTAAACCATCAGTTTTGATAGAACGTGCTTGAGATACTATATCCTGGTTTCCTCGGTTAGAGACTACTTCTGGAAGGGTAAGCGTATTGTCAAAGTTATTGTCTCTGACAATAAAGCAAAGACCTCCACGGTTGTTTGTATCGGGGAAGACCTCATCAGGACGTTGGTAATCATATAGAAGTTTGATGTGCTTATCTGTGAGCATAGAAGATCTAAATTCATCCAACCCTTTCCCACCCGTATACCATCGAGCTGGCATAATTATAGATGTATAGGTTGTTGATACCTCCTTAGCGATAGTTACAAACTCTTGATATATCGGTTTTGCACTAGCAGCTGCTCCACCATCAGCTTGTTGATAAGGTGGATTTCCTATTACGAGATCAAAGTTCATATCTTTGAGTTGTTGTATTAGTGATTCTTTGTGCTCAGGCTTGAGCAATTCGTATGCGTTGAAGTTTGAGATTACCAGATCAGTGTCAAGACCTAGCAGGCTATATACTTTTCGGGTAAATTCGTAGCTTACGCTTGATGTAGGGAGAGCATAGATGTTTTTACCTATCTCAGTACCATATTTGGAGATGAATGCCCTTGTGAACTCTCCTTGCTTAGACGCAATATCTAAAATCTTCGTTTCGTTGGTTATCGCCTCATCACCTAGAGCATGGATCATTTCAAGAGCTACAGACTGAGGGGTTACTATTTCGGATGAAGAGAGACGTCCAAACTTAGCCATAGCCACCTCAACACGCTTCATTGGCGTGAGTGATTCATCTCTCATTAAACTATTTAGGTTCTCAATCTTGTAGTCAAGACCTCGCAGAGAGAATACGTTGCTCTTCTGTTGCACAAGTCTAAGAAGAGATACTTTCAGTCCTACATGCTCTGCGATGCGCTTGTTCTCTTCACTACCTACTATCGATGCAATGATAGCTTGAAGTGAATCGACAGGACTCTCGGTGAGGAAAGCATAGAAAAGTATTTGAGCATAGTAGGTAGCGAGCTTCTTGCCTATTAGATTGTCCGTCTTCTCTTCTTCAGTCTGTTGGAATGTCTGATGGTTATCTGCATCTGAAGGACGTTCTTGTTCTGGGGTATCTTCTGAGGTATCTCCAAAGTCTAATTCCATCCCTTCTCCAGATACAGCCTTAATCTCAATGCCCTTAGATGCATCAATAGGATTCAACTGAGATATGGCATTCCTCAGTGTTTCATCGGCAAGGAGCGAATAATCCAATGGGATATCTGTCGCTTCGTCCATCACACTGCGGTTTGCAGAATAAGCTCGCACAGCGTCCATCACATCAGTAGGACTCACACGTTGTAGCCCATTACAACCGACGGTTACAATAGGAGAATATTCAAGCTCTCGTTCGATACGCCTGCGTAGATCCTCATTGCCTCGTTGCTCTGTATTGGCATTGTAGATTTGGGAACGTTGCTCTTGTAAACGGAACATGCGATTGGGATCGAAATCAACAAGAAGTGTCTGTGGCTTCATGTTATACTTGATACTTTCCCCATTATCACTTACAAGAGTGCGGATGTATTGGTTCTGTAAACGGAATACAGCTTGATCGTATTCTTGAGGAGATGCAGAGTCTTTAAGGTATAGCATCGTGTCCCATTCTTTGACGGTACTACCAGTGAGCATACGATTGACAGTAAGAGTAATTGTCTTTGTATTATCTTGTTCGTATTTCTCTATTTGGCTTTTTACAGATTCCGTTGTTGGATATAGACGTTCACTTTCAAGACCAGCGATATTAATGATAGCATAGTCACCAAGATGATTAAAAGCATTCTTGTAAGCCTCAAGCAAAGCTTCCATCGCATCGCAAGATGCTCGATAGGGCAGGACAAACACCATATGCCTACACATCTTCCCTTGCTGGATTTCTTCAAGTCCTAAGAGAGAAAGAATCTGCTCATCTGCTTCAGATCCATCAATAGCTTGGAGTAAGCCTAATATTTCTGTTTCGTGAATAAACTTACGATGTTGTTGCCCCTTTTTGTCTTCTGAAATAGACTGAGGACGCATCAACTCAGACAAGTTACTCGAAATTCCATCTTTACGTAAATTCTCCAAACGCTCACGAGAAGATTTATTTGGCAAGAAAGCAAATCGCACCATTTGAGGAAATCCATAGTATGGATTGTCCCACTCTTTGACATCATCAGAGAAGAGGTGTTCTTTGTCCCACTGAGCTTGTGCTTCTACAATGTCTGAGAATTGATAGAATGCAATTATATCGTCTTCGGTAAATTCACTTCCCATCAAGATTCTATAGGGCGTTCCTGATAGATGAATGCGCACTCGAGACTTCAACACTTTGAGTTCTAAGTTTTGCTCATAGGCTTCAGCTGTATCTAAGCCTTTAAGCTCAGCCTCGAGATCTTTTTTCTTAGATAGATTGAGTACACGACCATACTCTTCGGCTCTTGCTCCATAATGGCTTTCGTCAACAAGAAGCAGGTCAATTTCTCGTTCAAACAACGATCGGTGCTTAGTCTTGATTTCTTCCCCCATTAGGTCTTGTAAGGTCAAGAATACTACCGCTTTCTTATTCTGCAGCGTAGTATTTAGTATGCATTCATCCTGTAATAAGACATCACTATCCAAGAAGACATAGTCAACAAACTTGACATGACTCTCTACTGTACGCTTCCACTCTGTCTTTACATCAGCTTTGGCGGAGACAACAACAACTAGCTTAGCCCCCATTTCAAGGGCGCAACACATTGAGGTGAAGCTCTTACCAAAGCGCATCACCGCATACATCAACAGACTTCTTCGCCCTTTTTCTAATGCAGATTTAAATCGTTTAATTGTTTCTACCTGGTTTGGACGAGGCTCATAATTTTCATTGCGCTCATAGACATAGTTGATAGGAATACGCCCATTCTCAAAGGAATAATAAGTATACTTCTGCAGTCTATTCTGATAAGCTTGTTGAATATCAGAGATTGCTAGTGCAATATCGTCTTCCGTTGCGCCTAGAAAGAATTCATTCGAGAAATATAAATCTTGAGTTAGATTATCTCGAAGCAATCTGACACGACCACACTCAGTTTCTAGATATTGATGTACTGCATAATCTCTGAAGTATGTTGATTCATTGACCTTTGCCTTTTCAATATACCGTTTTTCTAGATCCGGGAAATGCCGTCTCCATTCCTCCAAACGCTTCATTACAGGTCTATATGTATCCCCGACCTTTAAATAATTTGGTATGGTGCCTGTAGAAAAAGCATATATGTGTGGGTCTACACGACCAATAATGAGCTGTTGTATTAAAGTAGTATTTTCCATTATCGTTTCTTTGTATAAAGGGAACGAAATTCAATTATTTCGTGTTTCTCCCAATCCATAATTTTTACAGGTATACCATTATGCTTCCTCGGATTATTTGTTTTGCACCCTTCACAAATGACCAGTTTTTCTTCGTTGAATAGATCGCTATCATCTTTATCGATGACACCATGTTTACAAGAGTTTGGGATAACCATCTTCAAGCCATCCATTTGAAATATGTTCCAAGAAATAATCTTAGCAATATCAATCTGCTTATCTATTGAGGGGCATTCTCCCCAACGTTCTTCATAATACTCCAGGAAGCTATAGAAAAGATTCTCTCTTGCTAGTAGCACATTGTCTCCTTGCCAATCATATCCGTAAGTTGTTTGAAAGGACTTAAGAGTCCACTCCAACCAATCACATAGATTTGATACATTTTCATTGACAATCCTAATTTTTCGGTCCAGTAATCCGATTCTCTGTGATAATGGGATTAGCTCTCCTGAAGTAGTATCATAGCGACTTACCAAGTATGGAGCTTCTCCACAAGTAATCTCAAGGCAATTACGTAAAATATAATCTTGCCAAGTCACTCCTTCGGCAAAGCGTATAGGTTCTGAGCAAGCACACCAAACATGCTTGCCATCCACGTAGTCTGACTTATTGAAGTCACTATCTTTCGCTCTATAACTTTCGTCGCCAGCATTGCACATATCGTTACAGACCCAAGCTGGTGTAAATATTTCTGCTTTTTCGATGGTACGTTTCTTTTTCTGAGCCTTTGTTTTTAAGATTCGAGGCATAATGACCTTGCCATAATATCCTGTTACAGAGTGAGTCTTAATAATATCATTAACTTCAAAACCTTGTCCTAATTCAGAATAGTCAGATGAAGCCCAAAAGATATTTTTTTCTGTAGTATGATCCTTCAGGAGTTCTGTTAGTATTTCTTTAGGCAATCTATCTTCAAGTATATCTATCATTTATTTATCAAAACTTTGGAAACGCTATGAGTTCAGTTTTTATGAGAGGAGCATGGTTTTCTTTTCTAAGACTATTACATAAGCCTGTTTTTATCGCTTACTTCTACATAGCTGTCGAAAACTCCTACCTTCAGTCTCCTCTTCTTCAAGCGGTTCTCCTAGAGATTGACACGCATTCTCTGTAGTCCCACTCTATATTTACCTACAAAAATACAAACTAATAGGCAGGGAAAAGCATAAAAGGCTGGATATTTTACATATACAGAGTAGCTTCAATGAAAATGCGAGTCAATAACAGTCTATTTCACTGTTTTTTCTCTCTCAAGATGCTGGAGGACTTCACTATTTATCATTATTCATCACTCTTTATCACTAGGTATTGTAAGTCATTAGACTAGCCCATACTTTTGCAGTGTCAGAGCCTTTCAAAAGGAATCGCGAGGGCTCGAAAAACATCATAAAAAACAAAGCACCATCAATGCATAAGAAACAATTATATGCTATGACACTACATGAGTTACTAGGCAAACCTGTGTGGTAGATGACAGGAGAAGAACTTCTATTTCTGGCACAACACGGAAAAACACACGATGAGGGAGAGGTCACAAGAAAACTTCCGCCAAAGAACAAAAACACTTTGTCTATGGGCTTGCTGGACTCGCTCGCCTCTTCGGTTGCAGTTTGCCCACCGCCAATCGCATCAAGCAAAGCGGAAAAATCGATAGAGCCATCACACAAATTGGTCGAAAAATCATCATTGATGCAGAACTTGCTCTCGAACTCGCAGGGCGCAAAGTAGGAGGACGCAAATGAACCCTCCAACTGCAACCATCCAGCCACCGCTTAATCTAGAAGCAATGTGGCAAAACTCCTTGATTCGTGTGAGCGACCAACTGACCATTCCTCCTGTGGTGCTCCGTGTCGATAAAGCCATCATTGGTACACTCGGCAATTTCAGCGTCTCCACGGGCAAGGCGAAAGCAAAGAAGACTTTCAATGTTTGTGCCCTTGTGGCAGCTGCGCTCATCAATGGACAAGTGCTAGAATATCGGGCTTCATTTCCAGAAAGCAAACGCGACATCCTCTATTTCGATACTGAACAAAGTCCTTATCACTGCCAACTAGTGATGCAACGCATCTTGTCCTTGGCTGGGCTTCCCTTAGACCAAGACCCCGAACATCTAAAGTTCAGTCATCTCAGAGCCATCGCAGACCCCAATCAGCGGAGAGCGTTGATTCGCTATGCCATCTACAACAGCCCCAACCTAGGTCTAGTGATTATTGATGGAATAAGAGACTTGATGCACGACATCAACAATTCTTCCGAAGCCACAAACCTTGTGGGCGATTTGATGCAATGGACCGGTGAAAAGAACATCCACATTCAAACCGTGCTGCATCTCAATAAAGGCGACGACAATGCACGCGGACACATCGGCACAGAACTCAATAACAAAGCCGAAAGCGTGTTGCTCATAGCCAAAGACACGAAGGACGCAGACCGAAGTGTGGTATCGCCTGCTGTGATTCGCTCCAAAGCCTTTGCTCCCTTTGCCTTTAGGTTGTCCGAAGATGATGGGATATGTCTTCCAGAACTAGATACCGAATTTTCCGTTACCAACTCCCCCTCCTTTTCTTACCAAGAACTCAGTAGGGAGGAACATCGTAAAGCTCTGCAAGAAATATTCAAAACCGACACAAAACTAGGCTACGGAGCACTACTCACTCGTTTGAGCACAGCCTATCAATCCAT
>QWCC01000454.1_pt1 | contig 12334 bp, 6 predicted proteins | sample 1972491 | NCBI WGS metagenome assembly QWCC01 (sample SAMN09866718, study PRJNA288562) | Human oral metagenome isolate term5_saliva, whole genome shotgun sequencing... | isolation source: mouth | host: Homo sapiens | place: USA: California
TGAAGGAGAAGTGGGAGTGGGCGACTCCCCTGCGCAATGCCTTCGAGCGCCGCATGGCGTTGGTGGAAATAGACGTGCTGGTTGCCATGATGCTGGGGCTCAGCTTGGACGACCTCCTCTTGATGTATGAATTGCAATTCCCAGTGTTGCAAAAGAAAGAGAACGACACGTGGTATGACCGTCATGGGCGCGTGGTGTTCACTTGTTCAAAAGGACTGTCGGGTGTAGGCGTGGACAGAAAGACGTGGAAGAGCATCCAAGACCTGACGGAGGGCGAAACCTACACGCACACGCTCACCAGCGAACTCTATGCTGGCGAAACGATGGTCTATGAAGCGCCTTTCACGCGCTGCGACCGCGTGGAAGACTATCGCAGGACTTGGCAATGCTTTGAAGCGCGATTTAGTTAGGCGTTAGTTAGTCTTTAATTAGTCTTTAGTTAGTCTTTAATTAGTCATTGAGCCTTTCCCACCCTCTCCTTGGCTTTTGGCTTTTTTCCCTACCCTTTTCCCTATCCTTCCATGGGGTTGTGGATTTTTCTCCCTCAAAAAGATTCTCCATCTATGCTACCTCTACAACAAGCGCGCGAAGTGCGCGACTCGGTGATTGAATATATCAAAGCGACTTTTCGATTTAAAGAAGAAAAGGTGAGCGATGCCTTTTATGCTTTCTTGGAAGACAAAAACAAGGGGCTCTTCAAAGGGCCGTATATCTCGCTGAAAACGCCTTTTGTCTCGGCTACGGCTGAAGAGAGTAAGGACGTTCCACTGGATATCGCTCCGAACTTTGCGCCCTATAAGCATCAGCTTCAGGCTTTTAGGCAGTTGAGCATGAAAAATGGGCATCAACCTGAACCTACTCTCCTCACCACAGGGACGGGCTCGGGAAAGACGGAGTGTTTCCTCTATCCGGTGCTCGACTATTGCTACCACTGCAACAAGACGAGCCACCAACGTGGCGTGAAGGTGATCATTATGTATCCGATGAATGCTTTGGCGAGCGACCAAGCGAAACGTCTGGCTGAAACGATATGGAATGATGAACGCTTGAAGGGGAAGGTGACGGCGGGGCTGTTTGTGGGTGAGGGAGAAAATGCGAAGGATTATCCTCGCAACATGGGCCCCGACCACATCATTGAGCATCGCGACACGATTCTCCAGACTGTGCCGGACATTTTGCTGACGAACTTCAAGATGTTGGACTATGGCTTGATGCGCCAAAACTTTATGTCGCTGTGGGAGGGGAACATTGACACGGAGCAGAAGGCGCTGCGATTTATTGTGCTGGACGAACTGCACACTTATGATGGCGCACAAGGCACGGATGTGGCAAATTTGCTGCGACGACTGAAGTTGAAACTTTCGTTGGGGGCAGGAGCTTTGTGCCCTATTGGCACGTCGGCCACCATCGGCAGCGGTACGGACAGCAAAAGGAGGTTGTGCGAATATGCCTCGAACGTGTTTGGCGAACCTTTCGACGAAGGGAACGTGATTGAGGAACACCGCATTGAGGTGAACCACTTTATGACGGCTGATGAGAAGGGCATTCCCGAGGGGACGATGCTGAAGACGTGTGTGTTTCAAGCCACTGACACGGTGGAGAGCTATCTGGCACGCCTGCGCAAGGTGTGGCTGGGGAAGCAGGAGATGAGTGCTGTGGAAGTGGGCGAACGATTGCGCCGCATGACGATAGTGTGCGATTTGCTGAATGCTTTGGCGGAGGGTATGCTCACGCTGGAGGAGTTGGTGGAAAAACTGAAGATTAACCCTGAATTCAGCAAGTTGTTTTCGAAAAACTCGGAGAAGACTTGTCTGACGGCAATAGAGAATTTGCTGGCACTGGTGGCTTATGCTAAACGCGTGTCGAGCAACGGCAGGGAGATTCCGTTTCTTTATCTTCAGGTGCAACTGTGGCAAAGAGAACTGAGTGGGATTTTGCGCGAGGTGGACAATAAGGTGTCGTTTGCGTGGCGCGGTAGTCTGACTTCTGATGCGGAGAAACTGGCTTTGCCTTTGTATTTTTGTCGCGAATGTGGGGCAAGCGGTTGGCTGAGCGCAGAAAAATCGAGTGAAGATGGATATGAATATGATGTGTCTGACATCAACAAGAAGTTTATGGATGGAGACCATCATGTGAGATTGCTCAACACTTATGACAAAGCGCACAAACCAACTGATGAATATCTGACGAATCAAGGGAGATGCGAAGAACCTTACGTGCAGAAACAGACACTTTGCAAGAAAGACAGTTTGGACAGCGAGAATATGCAGTTGTGTGTTTGCGCTAAAACGATGAACAGCAATGACAAGAAGAGATTTCTTCGCGATTGTCCGGAATGCAACGGCAAAAACACGATTTGCGAAGTGGGTGGACGCACGGCAACGCTGTCGAGTGTGGCTGTGAGTCAGGTGCTGTCGAGCGACTTTGACCGTGCGGACGAAAATAACCGCAAGGTTTTGGTGTTTACCAACAGTGTGCAAGATGCTGCGCACCATGCGGGCTTTTATGAGGCGCGAACTTTCCGCTTCTTGTTTCGACAGTCGATGCAGCAATATCTGAAGGAGCTGAAAGCGCCTATCAACTTGGTGGAGCTGCAGCGGGGCTTTAAGGAATACTGGCACAAAATGCTGCCGAATGAAGAGGATTATTATCATCGTTTTTTGCCGGCAGACTTGGCTTCGCACATCGATCTCTCGCTCAACTATCGCGAGGGAGAGGGCTTTATGCCTAAATTTCGAGAGGAGTTTGAGTTGCGTGTGGACTGGGAAATCACAAGTGAGTTCGGATTGTCGGCGCAATTGGGACGCACGCTGGAAAAAACTGGGGCTTCGGCTTCCTTTTTCCGCAAAGAGAGCATAGAAAAGGTGTATGAGGCGATGGTGGAATGGATGAACGCCAACAACATGGGGGTGCAGGCGAAGCAGAAAGAGGATTTTCTCCACTTTGTGTATGGCATTTTACACCGTATGCGCATGCGTGGGGCTGTGGATCATCCGTTTTTGGCGAAATTCAGAACAGAAAATCTCTCAACATTTGGCTTGAATTGGGATAGAGATGGGCGACATTTCCTCAACAAACGTCTGGGGGGAAGTATGCAATTGCCAAGACTGCTGACGACTACCCACAACACCAAGCAGGCACTATTGCTAGACGTGGTGACGAAACAAAAAGATACGAACCAGAATTGGTATAGCTTGTATTTCTTCCAACAGTTTAAGGACATTGGGGTGAGCAGCAACATGAGTTTGTTTAACGACTTCATGAGAAAGCTGCTTGATGTGATGGTGGAGGTGGGTTTGCTCAACAAGCAATGTCAAGGCGATGGGAATTATGCCATCTGCCCTGAAGCAATATGGGTGAGCCCGACGGCAAAACATTGGCAGTGCAACAAATGCGAGTCGAGACTGTGTGTGGCTCAAGACGATGAACTAGCGGAAGGGACGCACTGTTTGAACTATAGGTGCGAAGGGGTTTATGAGAAGGAGGAGAGTCCGCAGCTGAATTACTATCAACAGGTGTATAATCGCAATAAGTCGCCTCGTGTGTATGCGAACGAACACACGGGGTTGCTGGATCGAAATGTGCGTGAGCTTCTGGAAAAAGATTTTAAGACGCACCCGAAAGCAGACTCTACGAATGTGCTTGTGGCTACTTCTACGCTGGAAATGGGTATCGACATTGGTGACCTGAATGTGATGGGGAATGCAAATGTGCCTCCGAAGACGAGCAATTTCCTTCAACGCGTGGGACGTGCTGGACGTAAGGAGGGTGCGGCCTTGGTGCTGAACTATGCGCACGCTGGACAACCCCACGATATGTATTATTTCACCTACCCTCTTGAGATGATGCAAGGTGAGGTGAATACGCCGGGGTGCTTCTTGGAAGCGAAAGATATCTTGCGCCGACATTTTCTGGCTTTCTGCATCGACTCCTGGACGAACCACGATAAGAATAATGTGTTGCCTACGAAAATTAAGGATTTGTGCTTGACGAACCAGGGGGTGTTTGATGAGAAGGGTTTCATAGTGAATCAACTTGTCTCGTTTATTGAACACAATAAGGCTACGCTCAAGTCTACTTTTGCGTCTGTCTATGGACCTCAGACGCAAGAGGCTTTGGAGAGTTTGTTTGAGACGATTGATGATGGCAGATTTCAGAACCAAATCAACAATGAATTTAGGTTGCTGCAAACGCGCTTGTTTCATTTGCTGGAGGAGTTGAAGAATTATAAGGCTGAGAAAGAGAAAACAGCGAGCAATGATGATCATTATCAGGAATTGGAACGCTTGATCAGTGCGACGAACAAACAGAGACTGCAGATTGAGAATGAGCAGTTGATAGAGTTTATGACTAATGCGGGGCTTTTGCCTAACTATGCTTTCCCAGAAACTGGTGTGAAACTGGAGGCTAATGTGTATGTGGCGCATGAGAAAGAAGACGGAGCGAGTAAACGGGCTGAGCCTAAGTCTTTTGAACTAATTCGTCCAGCTTCACAAGGCATCAAAGAATTGGCGCCTGGCAACTACTTCTATACGCAGAAGTTTAAACTCAACATTAGTGGTTTTTCGACCTTCGACTGGAAGGAGGCTTTGACTTCTATGCGTTTTTGCGCGGAATGTGACTGTGTGGCGCTGAAAGGTGAATCGGGATTTGAGAATGCTACGTGTCCGAAATGTGGCAGTACGTCGTGGAAAGGGAATGAACACGAGGTGCTGAAGTTTACGAATGCTCGGAGCATCATGTGGAGCAATGATGCTGCGCTGGATGACTCCAAAGATGATCGGGATGCCGAAAAATATGTGGTGAAGCGCCATTTCATGTTTCATCACAATGGGGCGACGTCTTCTTATGTGATGCGAAAAGCGGGCTTCGGCATAGAATTTTGCAACAACGTGAGTCTGTTTGAAATCAACTATGGCATGACGTTGCAAGCTGGCGACAAAGCGGAGGTGAATAAGGATAATAATATGTCGAAAAATGGCTTTATCACCTGCAAACATTGTGGTAAGGCGACTCACCTGTTGTCGAAAGCCAACAGTGCAAAGGAACAACACTATCGCTTCTGCCCTCGTTACGAAAAATCGTTCGAGGAGGACGCTCAGGAAGAAGTTTTTGAAAAGCTGTATCTCTACCGCCATATGCAGACGGAGGCTATCAAGATTCTGCTTCCTGTGCAGATTACGGATAATCTGTCTTCTATTGAACTGTTTAAGGCGGGAATAGAACTGGGACTGAAGGCTTATTATAAGTCTTCACCAGAACATATTCGCATAGACTCCTACAGCGAGATGAACATGGCAACCAAAAGCAAAGATCATTATCTGGTGATGTACGACACCATCCCTGGGGGTACGGGGTATTTGTCGAAACTTTATAATCCAGAGGCTTTCACTACGCTCTTGAAGTATGCTTATGATCGCATTCATGAATGCACTTGTCAGTATGAAGGGAAGGATGGCTGCTACCACTGCATCCTAACTTATGGCAATCAATATAAGCGGGAAGAGTTTAGCCGTGAATTGGCGGAGACTCTCTTCGAGAAATTGATGACTCACGCTGATGCGTGGGAGATGCTGTCGGGAACGGTGGGCTCTATTTCGGCTTCTGGCGTGGTGGAGGACAGTGAATTGGAACTGAAATTTGTCGATGCGCTTCGACGAGTGGCGCATAATGAGCATTGGGAGTTTGCGAAAATTGCTGATGTCAATTCTTATCGCTATGAACTTCGAATCCTTGAGAAGGAAACGGACATCAAATACTATATCATTCCTCAATTTGCTCTAGGTGGTCCTTACGGTGTGCGCAGATATACGGTGGCGGACTTCCTCATAGTCTGCATGTCTGCAAAGATAGACGGACAAGGCATAGAGGATTTGAACCAACTGCCGATGTGGGGCGTCTTTCTGGATGGATATAATTATCACGCTAAAGCACCCAACTTGCGTTTCTATGACGACTTGGAGAAGAGAGAGAGCATCCGCGCTTCGGTGACGCACCGTCTCTATTCGTGGACGATGACTTGGGAGGACATTAAACTGTTTGAACAAGACAGAGAGGACTGGTTGGGACTTGACTCTGTGAGGAGATTGGTGGCACTGCTGAAGTATCCTCAGCTGGGATACTTGAGAGAGAAGGTGCTTGATTGGCTGTTGACGGCTGCTGAGAGCGGTAAGGCGTTGAACAAAGGGAAGGAGTTGTTTAAGGCGGAGATAAACATCGACGAGAGTGCTTATGACGTTTTGACGGAGGAGTCTTCTGATGAGGTAGTGGCTTCGGCACTGGAACACAGCATAGCATATGACTGGCAGCTTAATCGTGACTTGAAGGATATTGACTGTGAGGAATGGACGGAGTTCTGGAGGATGTATGATCTGTTGCAGTTCTTCCCTAATGCTCAACATAAAGGTGGCACAGCAGCCAACAATGCTTCAGTGGATCGGGAAGAAATAAAGATGTATTATCCTGGGCTGGAAGATATCGTTGATGCGTTGTTGGACCATGATATTCCTTTTAGCTATGAGGGTGACGTGGATTTGCTCAGCGAAGAAGGCATTGTCATTGCTAGTGCTCAAATGATTTTGACGGAACTGAAGATTGTGATCGACCCTGTTGATGAGGCTTCTGAAAAAGTATTTGCTGATGGTGGCTACAAAGTGATTACGGTGGCTGATTTTTCTATTGACAAAATAAAGCATTTATAATATGAGACTATTTATCTCTGATACATTCTATGAAGCAGTGATAGCACTGCCTAAGGCGATTCAAAACAAGGTGGTGGAATTTCAAAAGAAATTTCGCGAAAACCCTACAACTAATGGGATGCATGTGGAACGAATTGCGCAATTTAAGGATGATGCTTTGCGCACTGCACGCATAAACGACAATTATCGCGCCATTATTGGGGTGCTAGGCAATGATAATTATTGCCTAGTCTACGTGGGAACGCACGAAGATGCCTACAATTGGGGGAAACGAAAACGGTTTATTTGGAATGATCACACGCAATCGTGCCAATTGGTCAATGTGCTTGAGGTGGACGATGTGGTGAACAAGCCTGCGTTGGCCCCAACCGATGAGTCTTTCTTCAAAGAGGTGACTAATGAACAATTGCTGGCTATCGGGGTTCCAGAAAATTGCTTGGGGAAGGTGAGGGCTATTCAGACGCTTGATGATTTGGATCCCCTGGATGAGGTGCTGCCTAACGATGCTTACGAGAATATCTTTAATGTGATGGATGGGGAGGCTATCGAAACCATCATTATGGATATTGAACAAGGACTTGCCAAGAAGGATGAGGACGAACTGTTGAGCGATAACAACAAACGCCGCTTTGTGGAACTGACTGATGATGACGATTTGCAACGTATCATTGATATGGACATGGAGGTTTGGCAACTGTTTCTACATCCTTCTCAACGCAAATTGGTGAATGCAGACTATAATGGTACGATGAAAGTCAGTGGTGGAGCGGGCACGGGAAAGACTGTGGCTGCACTGCACCGATTGAAACATCTCACCGCTTGCGCTGAAACGAATGTTTTGTTTACCACCTATACGCACACGCTCAAAGAGAACTTGGAGAGTCTGGTGAAAAAGATGGAGATCAACAGTAGCCGCTTTGTGCTGAACAACATTGACAAGGTGTTGATGGACTGCGCGAAAGAACATAAGATAAAAGAAGGCTTTAAAGTGCTGGACTATTCGGGCGATGAACAGTCTTTGAAACTGTGGCGTGAAGTGCTGGAGACTGAAGTGACTGCGTTTGACGAGAAATTTCTTTATGACGAATATATTGATGTCATTGTTTACTACGGAATAAAAGACGCACAAAGCTATATGATGCAACCACGCGTTGGACGAACCAAAGCGCTTAGTCGCAAACAGCGCATGGAGGTGTGGAAGTTGACAGAGAAATATGTGGCGCTGAAACAAAAACGGAAACTGGTGGACAGATTGGAATTGTTTAATGAGACGACGAACTACCTCAATGACAAAAATATCCGTCCGTTCTCTCATGTTATTGCTGACGAATTCCAAGATTTTTCTAATCCTGAGTTGAAGTTCCTACGCGCTTTGGTGGCAGAAGGACGCAACGATTTGTTCTTGACCGGCGACCCTATGCAACGCATTTATAGTGGCAGAAAGATTAATTTTAGTGCTGCTGGAATCAATGTGAGAGGACGAAGCCGTAGACTAAAAATCAACTATCGCACTACGGAGCCTATCAAACGTGTTGCTGTTTCGATTATTAAAGGACAGGAATATGACGACATGGATGGGGGCAAAGAGTCTACCAAGGGTTATGTGTCTTTGATTCATAGCGGAGAGAAACCTAAATATGTGATTGTTTCGAACGCTACGGAGGAGGTGCAACAGGTGATGAACTGGATTGAAACCTGCCAGCAGAGGGGGATTTCAATGAAAGACCTTTGCGTTGCAGCACCTAACTGGGGTTTGATGAAGGAATTGCAAACTCGTCTTCATGCTGAAGGGGCACCCTACAAAGAACTGAAAGGGGGTACACCCAAAGGGGCTAAAGATGGGATTTCGCTTTGCACCTTTCATTCGCTCAAGGGACTAGAATTTAAAGCTGTTATCTTGATGGGAACGAACGAACGGAACTTGCCTTCGAGGGTTTCATCATCATTTCCTTTCACAGGAATGGATGCGCTGGACAAAAAGGAGTTCTTGTCTAGTAAACGTTCTTTGCTATATGTGGCCGTCACTCGCGCAAGGGGCTTAGCCTTCATGGTGGGCTATGGCGAGCCTTGCGAAATGCTGCAACACTTGATTGAGCCATAGCGCAAATTGAGTGTTAATGGATTGGGATTTTATGTACTTTCAAGATAGAAGTACAACGCTCTCCCCCTCTCTCTTTTGGAACGTAACGAAAAAGGAGAGAGGGGAAGAGGATATCCATCAATGCGAAATAAGGGGGCATTCTTACGCTCAAGGAGAGGTGTACACAGTTGCTACTTATGACAAAGCTAAAGAAGGGGAAGAAGGGGAAGAAAGCCAAGTAAGTGCCCAAAGAAATAGTATGCTTGCAGCTGCCTTTCAAGGGAAAAAAGCCCAAAAACATCACAACTAATAATGGGAGTGAGTTTGCCAAACATCAGGAAATAACAGGAGAAGCTAGGAGTCCTGGTGTATTTTGCAGATGCTTACGTATCATGGCAGAAAGGGAGCATTGAAAATACAAATAAACTCATCAGACAATATATCCTCAAGGGAGTCTCTTTTGAAATATACTGACAAAAGAATCATGAGCATACAGAAGCAAATCTATTCCAGACCCAGGAAGGCACTAAAATACAATATACCCATCAAAGCATTCTATCAACTCATAAGATAGTGTTGCACTTGATGGTTGACTCTACAACTCTACACTCAGTTAGATGGTATTCATAGAGGAAGATTTGCTTCTCCTAAAATGTCAGATGGTACTAGGATTCCTTTTCCAAATCGAGCATTAAGAGGCAATGAATCTAAATATGCTGAATTCTATGAATTAGTCGTTCTCGAAGATTTCTCAGTAGAAATGGGACCGGCAATCCCTTGGTTTGATCAGCCAGGGAAAGGTTTCCAAATTCTATTTCCAAAAGACATCGAAGAGTTAATTAGAGAGGGAAAAATGAAAATTATAAATTTAGTAAGACGAAATGATTCAAGTTACGATAAATGATAAATATATTTTGAAGCCATACCAATCACAGCCTTTACACAAAGAAGATTTTATATCTCTGAGGATTGATGATATCGTAGAACGCATATATGTTTACAAAGAAAATAAATCAGAGAGCTTTATATCCTTTGGATTGACCTACCCTAATAATAAAGGGATTTCATTAGAGGAAATTGAATCTATAGCGAAAAAATTAGGCTCATTAGAAAAGTTGGTATATCCTCAAACTGGATATATTGCATTTCAAATAAAGAAACATGATGAAGTAATATCTCCATTTGTGATTTTAATGCACAAACATATCTTTTATTTTGGACTTATCTCCGGAGACTATTCAAGAGGTCCAGAAACAAAAATAATGCTATTGGGAGTGCACAAGTAAAGAAAAAGCAATTTACACACTAAGGTAGCATCAGTATGATAAATTCATGTACAAGAGCTTGGCCTAAAAACTTTAGTTGTTCTACTTGTAATACAAAGACTGTTGGTTAATAGTGTAGAATGAAGAAAGGCAATCAATCTAACAGATAATTCGTCTCCAACCTCTCGATGAGTCGGAGAGCGTAATCATCGGTAAGCTGAATAAGCTATCGGGAAAGGCGGAGAATTCCGTCGATAAACCTTCTGACGCTGTTGTAAAGCCGGCAAGAATTGCCGATGAACGGATCGTAAGCGGTGAATCAAAGACACCGTCGCGGTCGCAATCCCCGGAACTCACTGCGCTGCAAAAAGAGTCTGTTCAACGGTACCAGAACCTTGGGCTGGAACAACTTGCCTCATTTCGGGAGCACCCAGCTTATCAGCAGCTTTCAGATATTGATAAGAGGAAGTTTTTAAAGAAACTTCAAGGATTTGAGGAGGACGTTCTTCGCGAACTGGACGCCAACGAACAAGCACTAAAAGAATTCGTCAATTCTCTCAAGTCGGATGCCAAGAGCGAGCAAGCTTGGTTCAAGAGAATGATGGAGGGTATCCGCTTCAACAAGGAGCGCGCCAAGGTCTATACTTTCAATGAGGTTTATTTAGAAGCACCGAAGAAAGAGACAAAGCTGGCAGGAGATTCGCCGACTAAACATAAGTATGTAAGATTAGATTCATACGTCCCCAATAAAGAGATTGTGTCTCGTAAGTATACCCAGTTCGATGAGGTGTCTGAAGAGACAGCTATTCGTTACCTCAAGGAGCTAGAGGATAAGTACTCACCAGGTTCGATCATTGCTGATGTTCCTTCTAATAATATAGGGTCAAATAAAAAAATCTTTGAGCTTAACGGAGACAATGTTCTGCGTGGACAAATGATTCTTGAGGTGCCCGTGCAGAAGAAAGCGGACATACCACCAAACGTATTAGAATACGCGAAGAAGAATGATATCATCATTCGTGACGTGAATGGGAAAATATATAAATAATTAGTAGAGACACATGAAAGTTACATTTAGAGCCTGGAGTCAAGGCTATACAGAGTTACAAAGTGAGGGGGACACCCTATATAGATTAGATGGCTACAACAAGACTCGCTATTCTCGTCGTAAGAAGAAAGAGGGTCTATTGGAGCTTGCTTCTCGAGAAGCGCATGAGCAACAAAATGTTTACTTTGCAACGATTCTCAATGAGGATGACAGTCCCTACTGCGCCATTGAGTCCAATGTGGGATACTTTGGGGTAGACTTCTTGAGAGAGGAGCTTGAGAACTTTCTCATCTTTATATTTAGAGACTTCACACAAGAAGGGAAGACGTTGTTCTTGAAGTCTATCAGACTTCAACCCAAGCATCCGCAAGACTATGATACGGTCTATAGCTTTATGTTTTCCTTTAATGAGGATAAGACGTGGGGGGTAGTGAAACATAAAGGAGGAGTGGGCACGTGGAGTGATAGTGTCGAGAAATCAGAGATCCCTCTCTCTGAAGAAGACTATTCTAAACTTTGCCTTTCCTACCCTGAGTTCGGTGAATATGACCAGCTCATACGCTTGGATCGTATTCCGACGGTTGTTCGAGAGACGATATTAGAAGTCACGGACAAGGAGTTTCCTGCGTTTAGGCAGTATCTCCAACGAGACATCGAACGATATCAAGAACCTAAGAAGTATATGGAAGAGTATGAAGATTGACAAATGGGAGAAACTGAAAGTAAGTTGCTCCAAAGGAAGATTGTCACAACATTCCAAATTCAAAGAAATAATAAGATTAACAGAATAATACCGAATGATGAACGAATACATTAAGATCGAAAAAATCAAAAAAGTATGGGGCGTGAATCCCGCCACAGGCGACTATTCCTATGAGAGAGACGGCCACTACTACCTTAGTATTGATGGGGTGTTTCTCGAGAAAGAAGACCGTGCTACTGACCTTGTGTCCGTGGGGGAATATGTCTATGCGAGATACGGTTGTGGAACTTTAGAAATCTATTCGGGACACACCGTATTAAAGGTGTTTGAAAAGGATTACGGCTTGCTTGACAGAGATTTAGATACTTATATTGAATATCAAGGCTATGATCCCGAAACCTTCGAGTTGCGCGAAAACATTATTTTTGTGTCTGATGGCCGGCGGCTTTTGGAGCAAGACGTCCCTTATAGTTTGTATGAAGTGGAAGGGATGGTCTTTGGCTATGAACTTTTCAAGACAGAGTTTTGCCGTATAGA
>QWCC01002557.1_pt1 | contig 12318 bp, 11 predicted proteins | sample 1972491 | NCBI WGS metagenome assembly QWCC01 (sample SAMN09866718, study PRJNA288562) | Human oral metagenome isolate term5_saliva, whole genome shotgun sequencing... | isolation source: mouth | host: Homo sapiens | place: USA: California
CTTCTTCTAATGTTATACCAGGATAAAATTTATCTAATAGTTCTCTTTTTTTATCTAACTCTTCTATCTCTCTAACTGTTAAAAGAGACACAATTACTTTTGCATGTTCAGGTGCTTCAAAAAATAAAATATACCTTTTTCTTAGTCTTAATGCTGTTTTTGAATTGATTCCATTGTATCTTAAAAAATTTCCATATACTCCTTCTGGAGAACCTTTCTTACCTAATTCTTGTGATACTTCTTCAAGAATTTTTCCCATCTTAATTGCATCATTAACTTGAAGATTAATTAATTCTTTACTTTTATCTATTAGATAATTTTGTAAATAATTTAAGTAATCCCACTCAACCACAACAGCCAAAAGAATTTGCAAAGAGTTCAGTAGACTTAAACCCTGTAAAACCGGTGCAACCCGTTCAACCACAACTGCAAATGAACCGAGACCAAGAACGCCAGCAATTGGCAAATAAATATCGGCAAGAAGAAACAGACCGCTATAACCAAGGTTCAGACCATGCAGCGAACTTCTTGAATGATATTTTTAGTGGTGGCAAAACAGCACAAATGCGAGAGAATACGATTAACCAGAACATTCAAAACCGTGTGAACGCTGAAATGCTCCGAAAATATGGTCCAGATGACCAGCAAGTAAAACAAAATATTGCGCAAACTAGTCAGAACATCAATAGAAACGCTTCAGCGGTGAGTGATTTCACTAAAAATTACAATAATAATCTTCAACAAACAGTTTCTGCGCCAGTATCTGCAGTGAAAGGTGCGGCGAACAGCGTGGCGGAATTTGTGCCGAAAGTTTCTGGAGCGATCACAGAACTTGGCGCTAACACAATTAAATTATTCGATGAAGACAACCAATTTGCGAACAATTTGATTAACCGTGTGCGAGCAGACCGTGAAAAGAACATTGTGCGAAAAACACTCAATGATGCAACAGGTTTAACTGATCAAGATAATAAAATGGCATATGGCTTGGGTAATTCTGGAGCAAGAATGGCAATTGATGCCGCAATGACCCCTGTAACTGGTGGTCTTGCGCCGGCTTTAGTACATGGTGTGGAAGCACATTCAGAAATGATGGACCACTTAGACAACATTGAAGCTCGCAAAAAAGCTGAAGCAGCAGCAAGAGGTGAAGCGTATATACCAAGTAGCTTTACTTCTCGCTATTTAGCCTCAACTGCAAATGCTGGAGCGCAAGCCGCGATTGAAAAGCTTGGAATTGATAACCTTACCGGTAAAATTGGTGGTAGATTTGCAAAAAATATGGTTGGACGAGCTATCACGGGTGCGTTGGGTGAAGCTGGTGAAGAAGGTGTACAACAATATGCTGAAAACTTCACTAAAAAGCTTTTCGACAACAAGCAAGATATCCACGAAGGTGTCGCTGAAAGCGCTCTTATGGGTGGGATTATGGGCGGAGCTGGTAAAATGGCCTTTGGTGGTATGGAATCGGTTAAAAATCCATATAACACAAACAATGGAAAATTCAACAGCTATGATCCAAAAGCGCTAATTGAAGCAGAACGTAATGCAGTTCGAACAGGATTGTTTAACAAGAATAATGCCAATTCAGACCTTTCGCTTGCAGATACAGAGTTTAACATTGGCGCACCAGAAAGGCTCGCAAAAGCCTTGCGAAACGGCGCAGATGGTGATGTTAGCTTTATGCGAATGCCAAATCGGCTTTTAGGTGAGGTTAATACTATTCGACAAAATATAGGTCAAAATCCACTAAAAACAAATGAAATAACGGCGTACAAAAACGCCGTAAATAACCACTTAAACAAGCGGGTTCTTGAAGGTATGTCTCCTGAAACAGTTGCACATATTGCGGCAGACAGCTTTATAAATCCATATTCAAAAGCTTTACCTGTTGATAATAATGGAGCTTATGATCGAAATCATATTCAGATGGCGGTTAGCGGAAATCCTGATGGTAAATATAACACAACCACATTCTCTCAATTTGGGGATAATATTAGTCTTAAAAACATCACACCAAGAAAAAGTGCAGAAATAAAAAATCTCCTCCAACGACGAGAAGAGATTTTGAATGGTAGCTCGGATGGGGGCGCAGGTGTCGTTCCATCATCCACTAATGTCGGCGGCGCGCCAGTTTCCGCCGGTCGAACTACTTATACTGATAATATAGCACAAAACACCCAAAAAGTCAATAACGGCTATCAATATTCAGATGAAATTCGCAATAAAATAGATCAAAACTTGGATGAAAGACTTTTATATGTACGAGATAATACCGGTGAAACCCTTACAGATTTCGAAACAAGGCTAAAACGAGAAGGGGCTACAGAACAAGAAATTGAACCATATAAAAATAGTTTTATTCGCCGTGCAAAAATGTTCTTAGAAGAACCAGGATCTATGCCAGGATGGAGTTTAGATCAAGAGAATAAACAAAATAACGAAACAAATTTGTCAGAATTTAATTTTCAGCCATCTTCAATTAACGAAAATACCAGACTATACCACGGTACGAACGGTAAAGTCGCAGAAGAAATTCGCAAGAATGGCTTTAAACGTGGCAACGAATTAGATGAAAATGCATATTTTGGTGGTGGACATGATGTTAGCGATCAAGATAGCGTAAGCTTTTCAACAAACCGGAATGTCTCAGAAAACTTTGCAATTAATGGGCGAGATAATGGCAAGGGTTCGGGAGCTTTAATTGAAGCTCGGCTGCTTCCAGATGCTCGCGTAGTTGAAACAGATGCTGAAATATATGCTGAAGATCTAAATGAAGTTACAGAACAACTTCGCAAACAAGGTGTGGATGCAGTTTTCTTGAAAAATAATGGCGAAGATGAATTGGTAGTTTTGAACCCTGAAAAAGTAGATAGAAATATCCTGATTGAAAGATATAAGCTAGCGAACCAACAAAAACAAGCCCTTACCGCCAAACTGGAAGACCTTAAAGCTCGCCACCAAAACCTGACAGGTGATGAAGATTTGGTGTTTAATATTTTTAAAGATGAACTTCAAAAGAATGCTCTGGGCTATTTCGATCCAAAAACTAACCAAATTAACTTGAATGATTTAACTTTTGAAACCTTGAACCATGAAATTGGACACAAGATTTTTTCACGCGTACCACTGGAACAGAAAGCAGATTTAATTGACGAAGTTCGCAAGACCTTTGGTGATGAAGCTTTAATCCAGCAATATAGCAAAGATTATGGTAATGATCTAAATCTTTTAGCTGAAGAAAAATTAGCCGACGGCTTTAGCGACTACTACCAAGGAAAACTCAATGGCGAAGAAAGCACTAGATTGGGGGCTAAGTTAGGAATTCCACCAAAAATCCTTGCCTATTACGACCGAATGATTGAAGCAATTAAAAGCGTGTTTGGAGCAACAAATGAATTAAAGAAGTTCTATGCTGAGATTGAGACTGGCAAATTCACACAAGATTACAAGCAGAATGCACCAGTATATAACGAAAATCCAGTTTATAAGATTGCTCAAGATTCGAAAGGTGATTTAGCTGAAACAGACCAAAAAACCCGCAAATTTGCTGAAACCGTATTAGATACAGATACGCCACCAAAAGACTTTGTGAAATTGATGCATGCCGGTGATGAATCTTTGAAATATACACCAAAAAAGAATAGTGAGCTATGGAATGAAGCGGCTAAATCTGTGCAAGAAAGCCCAGAACGAGTGTTTAATGAACTAGAGAATACCCGCGTAGCAAATGATGAAACTATGGCGAAAGGGATTGCTTTAGCTAAACACTACCAAGCAATGGGTGATGACCTCAAAGCAAGCGAACTCTATGTTGAACTTGCGAAAAAAGCAACAGAAGCTGGACGAACTGTGCAAGCTTTGAACTTGATGCGAAGAACAACCCCAGAAGGCGTATTGATGAGCACGATGCGGGAAGTTGAAAGCTATAACGACAAGATGAAGAACAAGCCGAATAAGCAAATTAACATCACACCGGAACAACGAGCGGAGTTTTTGGGAAGATTGCGAGAGGCTTATGCGATGCCGGAAGGCAATTTGAAAGAGATTAGGGCGCGAAGAATTGCAATTGGTGAGGCGATTCGGGAAGTAAGAGATCAGATTCCAAGCTCAAAATGGGATAAATTCACAACTCTTTGGAAAGCTGGACTTTTGACCGCACCAACTACACATATTCGAAATATTGCCGGAAATGTTATTAATGGTGGTAGCGAAAAAGTTGCTCAGACCGTTGGAAGTGCTTTTGACTGGATGATTAGTAAAGTGACTGGTAAGGCATATAATTTTTTTACGCGATTTTATTAATCCAGAGGTAATTTATACTCATCTATAAATTTCCTTGATCGGAAAAATAAAAAGCCGCATCTTTATGTATTAACAGAGTGCGGTATTTGATTTTCGTAGACTGCCAAGAAATAAAGAATTTCTTGGAGCCACGATCGGGGCTTGAACCCGAGACCTCATCCTTACCATGGATGCGCTCTACCAACTGAGCTATCGCGGCGAATAAATGAATTATATCATATAAGAATGAAGATTACGAACAACTTTGGATTAAAGAAACAATTCTATTTTAGTTGTAGAATAAAAGTTTAATATAACTATTTCTTATTATTTTTTAGAAAGTTACTCTTTAAAGCTTCGCCAATAACCCATATTATTGCATTTATGAAAAATATGGAAATTGCAGCAATAACCATCATTAAGATAATTTTACTAATTGAATTTTCAAAAATATTTAAAAAACTTGCGATAACGAATCCGAATAATGCTATAAATAAATAAAATCTTTGTAGCACAATTCGTTCATTCGAATTGTTTAAAGTTTTTTGTATAAATTTTAAAAAATTATTCATAATCAAAATTATACCATAAAAAATAAAATAAGTCAACAAGAAATTAAAAGTCTTGCTTTTTGCGAAATCTTATGATAGAATAGAACAGAACGTAAATAATAAATTTAAGAGAGATTATGGCTAAAAAGAATACGAAACGAAAGATTATTGGTCTTGTAAGTGAAATTACTGGCGACCGAATTTACTACACTCGCAAAAATACTCAGAATACACCTGAAAAACTTTCTTTGCGAAAATATAATCCAAAGACACGAAAACATGAAATCTTCACAGAAACTAAGAAGTCTCTTGGTCGAAATGAAGTTAAACCACGAAAAGGTTAATAAATTGCACCGTTTGGTGCTTTTTATTTTAATGAATGTAGTTAGTAATAAACATATCATTCATATTTTCGCTATACAAAAATGTAGGTGATTCTTAAAAAGCCCCCTTCAATTAAAGCTCTCGTTTAAGCGAGAATTTTTCTATTGTATTTTGGGTAGCTTTATGTTAAAATATTAAGGTTATATAAATTGTTTGAGAATTCGTTCGAAGTTATCTTAAAATTTCGAAAGAAGTTACAAACGCAAAATAAGGAGAAAAAATGGCAGAACAAGGCCTAACAATTCGTATTCGCCTAAAGGCATACGACCACAAAGTTATTGACCAAAGCGCAAAACAAATTGTTGACACAGCAATTAGAACTGGCGCAACAGTTGCAGGACCAGTGCCTCTACCAACACGACGAAGCACTTTTACGGTAGTAAAAAGCCCACATGTTTACAAAATGGGTGGTGAAGCTTACGAAATGCGTGTTCATAAGCGCCTCATTGATATTAGTAACGCTACACCAAAAACAATTGATTCTTTGCAGAATCTTAGCCTTCCAGCTGGGGTTGATGCAGAAATCAAAATGTAATTTTCAAAATCGCCTTCGGGCGGTTTTATTTTTGGTAAAAAATATGATATAATCATAAGCAATATGAGCAAAAATAACAAACAAAGAACTTATGCGCGAAATCGCACAAAATTAAGTCGTCGTGGTTTTGAAAAAAATCCCGAAAGCGATTCGGTTTTTTTGGTGAAACTTATTTTATGTGCTTTATTCACCTTAATTTGGCTAAAAACGAAAACAAATATAAGTATTCCAATTGGGGTTTTTAGTTCTTTTTTGCTAATTTATTTTTTTGAAAATCGGCAAGAAAATCGGCGAGTATTTTATGCAATTTCTCTGATTTGCGGGATTATAAGTTTCTTTTTACCAATTGGTTTTTTGATTTGACTTTTTTAAAATAAAGTGATATAATGTAATCATCGCTTTTAGGAGGTGAGTACATTGATACAAAAAATTATTGTAATTCTGATTTGTGCGGTGATTATTGTAGCAAGGAATATTGGAAAAGAAAAAATTAATAGGAAAATGATATTTTTTCTATCTTCGGTTATTGTTTTAAGCTCGATTTTATTAATAATCAAACAGCTTGCAAACCAAGAAGTTATATTTTTTTCTTTTTTAGAGATTATTGGTGGCGAATTTGCGGAGATGAAGATTATCTTGTCGCTTTCGAAACTAATTTTTGAAATAATTATTTCAGTGATTTTGCTGAATAAGATTTCGGGCGAGGCAAAATTTAGACAAGATTTATCTATTTTCTTCGTTTCTATTATTTCTTCGCAAATAATCTATCACGATTTTCCAAATATTATTTCGCAGAAAATATCTACACCATTTTTTGTAGAAATAATATTTAATATTTTGTATCTTTTAATCTTGACAGTGTCTTGTTATCAAAGTCCAAAAAAATAAGACACTGAATAGCCATCTCGAAAGAGGTGGTTTTATTTTGTTGTAAATATTACACGCTAAATATAGCGTTTTTTTATTGATTTTTATAAACAAAAGCACTATAATTAAATAGTCGAGCGGAAGAACTTTAAAAAAATACTTACAATTCAATTTTATAGAAAAACGGGGTGAATAAAAATGGAAGAACAACTTGAACTATTTAGTGACCAGGAACTAAAATCTTTAGAGTTAGGAGGAATAAAGATTTCTTTTAGAGGCATTAAAGTGATAAAGCGAGATGGCCGTAAGGTTTTACTTGATGTTGAGAGAATTTTTAACGCGATCGAAAAAGCTTTTCAATCAACATTCTCTGAAGGTGAAGACCCAGCTAATCCAATTATGGAATCGCTGAAAATTGGCAATTTCGTACTTGATGAGTTAAAAGAAAGTGTGAAGAACGGTAAAAAAGTTTTTACCGTGGAAGAGATTCAAGATTTGGTTGAGCGAAAGCTTTATGATAATGACATTGCAACTTATCATAATTTTCACAATTATCGAGAAGAACGAGCACGTGAACGCGAAGATGCGCAATCAATCGATAAAACAATCAATCGGTTGATCTCGAAAGAGCCTTCAACGGTGAATGAAAATGCAAACAAAGATAGCGGTGTTTTTGCGACGAAACGTGATTTGACGGCTGGTGTTACAGGTAAAGCTATCGGTTTACAAATGCTTCCTGCGCATGTTTCAAATGCGCATCAAAAGGGTGAGATCCACTATCATGATCTTGACTATAACCCTTACGAACCAATGACTAACTGTTGTTTGATTGATTTTAAGAGTATGTTAGAAAATGGTTTTCGAATGGGCAATGCTGATATTGAGTCACCGAAATCAATTCAGACAGCGGCCGCTCAAATTGCACAAATCATCGCAAATGTTGCATCAAACCAATACGGTGGCTGTTCGGCTGACCGTATTGACGAGCTTCTCGCGCCTTATGCAAAAAAGAATTTCGAAAAACATCTTAAAGATGCTGAAGAGTGGATTGAAGACAGTAACAAATGGGAAGAGTATGCTTGGGAAAGAACACGTAAAGATATCTACGATGCTATACAATCTCTTGAGTATGAAGTCAACACGCTTTTTACTTCAAACGGTCAAACGCCGTTTGTGACTTTCGGTTTTGGGCTCGGTCAAACTGAGCTCGAACGTGAAATTCAAAAAGCCATCTTAACCATTCGTATTGAAGGTTTGGGTGCGTCGCAGCGCACTGCTATTTTTCCAAAGCTGGTATTTACGCTTAAACGTGGCGTAAATCTTTATCGTGAAGATCCGAATTATGACATTAAGCAATTAGCTTTGCAGTGTGCGACTAAGCGAATGTATCCAGATATTTTATCTTATGATAAGATTGTGGAACTTACGGGTTCATTTAAAGTCCCAATGGGTTGTCGTTCTTTCCTTCAAGGTTGGAAAGATGAGAATGGTGAAGAAGTAAATTCTGGCCGAATGAATTTGGGTGTAGTTACTCTAAACTTGCCGCGAATTGCGATTGAATCTGACGGCAATTTCGAAAAATTCTGGCGGATTTTTGATGAACGTGCTCAAATTGTAAAAGACGCACTAGTTTATCGTGTTGAGCGGACTAAGGAAGCAACACCAGCGAATGCGCCAATTTTGTATCAATATGGTGCTTTTGGCAAAAGGCTGAGTCCTGAAGATTCGGTTGATGAGGTTTTTAAAAATCGTCGTGCAACTGTTTCGTTCGGTTATATCGGACTCTATGAGGTTGGGAAAGCCTTTTACGGTGCTGAATGGGAAAATAACCCAGAGGCTAAAGAATTCACAATTTCTATCGTTCGAAAAATGAAAGAACTTTGTGAAGACTGGTCTAATGAATTTGGCTATCATTTCAGTGTTTATTCCACACCGAGCGAAAGCTTAACTGACCGATTCTGTCGTTTAGATACAGAGAAGTTCGGTTCTATTCCTGATATCACGGATAAGGGTTATTACACGAATTCTTTCCATTATGATGTTCGAAAAAATCCGACACCGTTTGAAAAGCTGGATTTTGAAAAAGTTTATCCAGAAGCAGGTGCATCAGGTGGTTTCATCCATTATTGTGAGTATCCAGTTCTTCAACAAAATCCTAAAGCCTTGGAAGCTGTTTGGGACTATGCCTATGACCGTGTCGGTTATCTAGGGACCAATTGTCGTAAAAAGAACTTGTGGCTACCTAGGCAACCCGCAGGCCCGTCCAATGGTTAAAGGGAGACATAAAGAAATTGCCGCTCGCGTGAAACATATGAACGGCTCGACAATGTAAAAGTAAGTATTTTATTTTAGCGTCAGCGAAAGCTGGCGTTTTTTAAAATAAAAAGCCTCAATTTTGAGGAGTTGAACTAAAAGTTAGGTTGATATGAGTTGATATTTACGGCATCTTTTAAGAATTTGGCTTTTAATCAAAATATAATTTTCAGCCCTTTTCGAACAAGAATAATTTTAGGTTCTTATTAATATTCATTTATCCCATCTGTTATTGTGTGGCTTATTCCATCTAAATATAGAACTATATAATCAATTTTTTTACCCTCAATTCCTGATTTTAAAGTATCTCTATTCTTTGAGGTTTTATCGGCTTTGGTAAAAAATTCTGTTTTTCCACAAAAACTATTCAAAAGATTTTTTGTGTTTGAGATTTTTTAAGTTCTGATTTTGGCCTCTTGTGAGTTTTGCTAATTTTTGCATTAAATTCTAAAATAGACTTTAATTTTTCCAGTTTATCTTGAATTTCACTCTTTTTAGCCATTTAAGAGCCTCCTTTAATAAGAAATTTCAAAAAATAACCCAAAAATAGTTCACCTAACTTTTTGAAAGAGCTATTATTCGATTGTGGTAAATTCTGCGATATTTTGATACTTAAGCCAAGAAAAAGCTGTAAGCTAAAGCTTGAAGGAATGGTTTGAAAGTGTTAAAATTAAAATAGATAAAATGAATTTTTGAAAGGAGAAAAATGGCTAAATTAGTTTTTGCAAGACATGGTGAAAGTGAATGGAATAAAGCGAATCTTTTTACTGGTTGGGCTGATGTTGATTTGAGTGAAAAAGGTGTTCAGCAAGCAATTGATGCTGGAAAATTAATTAAAAAAGCGGGAATTGAGTTTGATGTGGCTTTTACATCAGTTCTAAAGCGTGCGATTAAGACAACGAATTTGGCTTTGGAATTTTCTGACCAACTTTGGGTTCCAGTTCAAAAATCCTGGCGTTTGAATGAGCGGCATTATGGTGGCTTAACAGGTAAAAATAAGACTGAGGCGGCTGAAAAATTTGGCGAAGAGCAAGTTCATATTTGGCGTCGTTCTTATGATACGCTTCCACCAGAAATGCCACGAGATGATGAATATTCTGCACATAATGATCGCCGTTATGCTTTGCTTGATGATTCAGTTGTTCCAGATGCTGAAAACTTAAAAGTTACTCTAGAACGTGCTTTACCGTTTTGGGAAGATCAAATTGCGCCAGCTCTAAAAAGTGGAAAGAATGTATTCGTTGGTGCTCATGGAAACTCAATTCGCGCGCTTGTAAAACACATCAAAGGCTTGAGCGATGATGAAATCATGGGAGTCGAAATTCCAAACTTTCCGCCACTCGTTTTTGAGTTTGACGAGAATCTTAATATTCTGAATGAATATTCGCTTGGTGAATAACTTTCGAGAAAGTAAAATAGAGCGTTAAGTCGCTCTATTTATTTTGGTAGATGATCATTGAATCGCCATATGATAGAAATTTATATTCACCATTTTGAATTGCGTGATTGTAGGCATTTTTAAGATTTTCCCAGCCGGCAAAAGCACTTGCAAGCATTAAAACTGTTGATTTTGGCGCGTGGAAATTCGTAATTAAACCTTGAATTGTTTTAAACTCATATCCTGGAAAAATAAAAATATCTGCTTCACCCGATAAATCACCATTTTGAGATTTCGAAATTTTGCTTAAATCTTCACGATTACCAGAATTTCCGTTTAGGTTTTTTTCGAAAATTGCATTATGGGCATATTCGAGCGTTCTAGCGACTGTTGTGCCGAGTGCGAATACTCTACCGCCATTTTGTGCGGTTTTTTGAATTTTCGCAACAGTTTTTACTGGAATTTCAAAGTATTCCTGATGCATTCGGTGTTCTTCAATCTTTTCAACCCGAATTGGCATAAAAGTTCCAAGCCCAACATGAAGTGTTAAGTATGCAATTTCTACGCCTTTTTCTCTTAATAAGTTCAAAATTTCATCAGTCATATTTAGGCTGGCGGTTGGTGCTGCAACCGATCCTTTTTCTTCCGCAAAAACAGTTTGATAGCGCTCGATATCAAGTGGCGTAGCGTTTCTTCTCATATATGGCGGAAGAGGAACTGTACCAAAGTTTTCGCAAAGATCACGAAGATCAATTTTTGAGCTCACAATCGCGAGTCCGTCGCCAAGAATTTCTTCAACTTTAATTTCTGCTTTTTCGAAATTATTTTTGGCGAGATCTTTTAATGAAGAATCTTTTACAAAAAGCTTGTCACCAGATTTGATTTTTCCACGATACATAACTTTATGTTTGTGCCAATCGCTATCAAAACTGTGTCGCTCTAAAACAACTAATTCGCGCTCAGCTCCACTCTCTTTTGTGGCGAAAAGCCGTGCTTTAATAACTTTCGTATCATTCAAGATGAGCAAATCGCCACTCTCAAAGAAATCCACAATATTTTTATAAAAGCTATCGGTAATTTTACCACTTTTTCGATCTAAAGCTAGTAATCTTGAACTGCCACGAACTTTTGGCGGATGCGCTGCAATTTTATTTTCAGGTAATTCATAAGTGTAATCTTTTAGTTCCATTTTTATATTTTAGCACTTTTCGAAATAGCTTTCAATAAAAGAGATAGATTGTGATTTTTATAAAATTACTAAAAACTATTGACAAATATAAAGAAATATGATAGACTATTGCTTAGTTGATAGATAACTTAAATAGTAAGGCTTCTATCAAGAACATTAAAAGTTGAAGACAAAGAGTTTATAATTACTCATGTTTTTCCTTTTTGTGGTCTTGATGGGAGCCTTTTTTGTCGTAACTCATACGCCTTGGAAGGCAAAATAATTTCCTGAGGAGGAAAAGAACATGAAAAATAACAAATTAATCAAAATCGGGATGGCTTGGGTATCCATTGCTACTCTTGTGACTGTTGCTCCAGCTTTAACTAATAACCCTATTCTTGGGAGTATTGTTGTAAAGGCTGAAGAGCAGCAAGGATCGTTAAACTACCGTATCTCTTATTATGATGGAGAGACGGGAGAAGAAATCGCTGCTAAAAAAACCGGGGTTATAAACCCCGGCGAAACTGTCAATGTCCATAAAGATATTGATGGCTACGAGGTGACCTCAAAGGATAGCTGGATGCCAAACTATGAAGCAACCTACGATATTGTAGCTAAGTATTTCCACGGTGATCCAGATGGTTATAAAGGTTTTTACTTAGATTACAAGAAGTTGAATCCAGCACCAACGCCAGATCCAGTGCCAACGCCAGATCCAGTGCCAACGCCAGATCCAGCACCAACGCCAGATCCAGCTAAACCAGGTCAAGATCAAAAAGATCCAGGCAAAGATCAAAAAGATCCAGCTAAACCAGGTCAAGATCAAAAAGATCCAGGC
>QWCC01000965.1_pt1 | contig 12214 bp, 6 predicted proteins | sample 1972491 | NCBI WGS metagenome assembly QWCC01 (sample SAMN09866718, study PRJNA288562) | Human oral metagenome isolate term5_saliva, whole genome shotgun sequencing... | isolation source: mouth | host: Homo sapiens | place: USA: California
GTTTACCTTGCTCGTCTATAGTATTAGCATGAACACTATGAGAAAGCGCCCCTATACACAAACAAGCAAGGCCTGTAACTATTTTATGATTTGTCAATCCTAGACTCCTTCATATTAAAATTTGGCATACTCATTTTCTGGAACAATAGATGCTATCTTCTCTTCAGACAAGTTAGGACTCTTAATTCCTAATTTTTCATAAGACCAAAGGTCAAAGAGTTCATTGTCATAGGCTTGTTCTGCTAATACATCGTAACCAAAGTTAGTAGAAATATGTCGTTCTTCATCCATCATATAGGAGAACACTGTCCACGGTTCAAGATGACAAGCAATAAATGCATTTCTCATGTAATTCGACCACAGCGCTAGTTGTTCCATCGTAGTATCATAAGTCGCCTTGGAAACCACTTTACGGTCTACCATCTCCTCAAAAGTAAGGTATTCACCGTCGACAATTATATACCCTAGTTGACGACATACGGTTCCATCATTCTCTACATATAGGTATACCCGCTGATATGTACCTGGCAGGATAGAATACAAAATATCGTAACTATTTTGAAGATATTGTGGAATCAAATCATGAATATCTTCCCCTGTAAATTCTATAGCTGGATCTACACTAACCATTTCTTCTTCCTCCTCTTGAATAAACTGAGACACATCTATGTGCATAGTCCCTGTGATACATCCTTCATGGGGTGCTACTGCATGCGTATGAAGTGGTTCCCCATCTGGTGAGAAATATCTTTTTTCCCAAGCTTCTACTAAAGCTAGCTCATCAGTAAAATTATCTTCTGTGACATTGTCATATACATAAGAGAGTTCGCCGGTGGAAACGTCGAAAATGTAGTCAATAGATGTATACATTTTGCTGCAAATACGATGCAACTCATCAATTTCATCAATACTTCCCTTTAATGAGATAATTAACTCTTGATATGTACACATCTTATCATTAGATTGTATATTTCTAATTCGTGTCCAGTTATTATCTATAGTATTAATGTAAAGACTAAGTTTCCAATTTTCATGCAGCCTATCTAAATGAAAGTATAGCTTTTTAGTTTTACTAGGCAAATACCTATTGATATACATAATTTGTTTATAAAGCAAGTTCTCTAGCAAATCAGGTATTTTAAGAGTTTTTGTTCTACGCTGTAATATTCTTTTAGGTTGTAAACTGTACTTATCAATATACTTTTCTGCTTCTATTTCCTCCTCCCTTATAAATCCCTTTGTATTTCCTACCTCTACATATGACCATAAAATATACGGTGTATGTGGATATTCATAGTTACCATACAAATCTTCGCTATATGTATATCTAGAATCTCCATTTTTTCCAATCTCAATATTCAGTATATTAAGAGTGTGCACATTATCCTTATTCTTAAACTTGTATACTTTGAGAAAATTATCCACTAACATATTAAAAAATGACCTATCTCCAATACGTTCAGAGGAAAAACAAAATAGCTCTCCCTCCATGATATATGTTCCATCCTCAAAAGTAATTATGTATCTTGGTGCTAAACTTGACCTCCAGCACTGTCCAAAAAAAACTAAACTTTCCCAATTATCTTGTAACAAAGTATTTAATCTAGCTTTTAGTAAGTCAGTCAACTTAATTGCTACTTCATCTTTCACTTCTTTTACAAACATATATTCATCCTCCATTAGGAAGAAACTGAATAACCTCAGGATTGTCATCTACTTTATATATAACATCAAATCCCGTTGGTCGCTTATTAACTTCTTCGTATTTAACATCAATTGTAACTTCTACTTTTTTACCTTCATTTAATCTTTTATACCAAACCCTTTCTAATTCTCTATATTCTACAGTGTTCACAATTTTATCCATCGCAACTAGATTATCTAACTCTCCTGATCCTCCAAAGATTTTAGCTATCAGATGCCCCCCTTCGTCACCTGGTAATCGATCATCACCGCCTGCTTTTAATTGGTCTCGGTTATTTCTCTTACCAGCTTCTAAGCGTAAGTCTCCTTGGGCTGCTTTTATACGTCCTAATTCATCGGTTTGGTAATAATACCCTTTACTCTCATATATAATGTTTTCTTTTAATTGTCTAGTTCCCACTCCTGGTTTATATTGCTCACCATTCCGATAAATATCTGGACTATCAGCTAATCTTGTGGTGTTTGTAGTAGGACTTGCCGTTTCAGTAGTAGATTGTTTAGGGGATTCTTTTTTATTTGATTCTACATTTTGTTAATCTTTAATGTATTTGTACAAGATGCTTAGATTACAAATATATAAAATAGTAACACCACCATTCCTTTATATATTCATTAGGACTTAAAATATTATATCGACTTAATCCATATAATTTTATCTAAATCAATTTTTTTAATTTTTATTTTATTCAAATATATCTCTTTGCATATTTTTTTTAATAGACTATCTGATACCCACATACCACCTGCTCTATATCCATCATCTGTAACAGAATATATTTCTACAAAAGACTGATTTTCATCAACGCTGATATAACTTATATCATTCAGTAAATAATTAAGCATTATGCTTATTGAATTTTGTACATGTTCTATATCATCTTTATTAATCATATAAAATGAATCAGATATAGTTGGAATACTTGCTCCGCAACCATATTTCCTTACTTCTTTTTTTAAAGTAGAGTTTTCTTTTATTAAGCGAATATCATTTGATTTATTCCATACCATCTTATGTAAAAGTATCATGTCTGTTTTCTTTAAATCTAGTTGGTTACTATAAAAACTATAAATAGTTTTCTTATTATTAGGGATATTTATAGTAATTTTAAGAAATAAGTTATCAAGATTTAATGTGGACAGCTTAAAACCTTCTATACTATCATAAAAATCGTCTATATATTTTTCAATTTGATTCATCGCTAAAATCGGATATTTTTTTAATTCTATGTTTTTATTTATCATCAATCTTTATCCACCTCAACATTATCAACCCACTCAGCTTCCCCTTTTCCATTCTTTGGCACTGCATAGACATCGCCAGTTTTAGGATTCCAATAAAGATCAGATTTACTTTTTCCTGTATTTCTTTTGACCTCTTGTGTATAATCCTCTCCACCTAGGTCATCTATAACCTTTTTTGGCATCTTTTTTAATTTACCATCCCATCGTAAATATACAACTAATTCATTATATGATTCAAAAAGAATATTTCCGTATTTATCAATGATTTTCCCAGCTGAATCTATTTTTAAGCTTGACAAAGTAGCTAGAGTAAATAAAGTAGATCCAATTCCATGCAAATCATTTTCTAATTGTGGTAATAAACTATTCCACTTCGTTCCAGCTTGTGCAATACTAGCACCTTCTAATCCGTCTCCACCTAATAGTTTATCTACGGTATAACCAAGGCTAGCAGATAGTAGTTGCGCTCTTGCTGGGTGATCCTTTGCTAATTTACTTATGGATTGTATCAACGCTTCATTGAGTCCACCGGATAGTGCACCAGTTGTAGGATTTCCTTTTACAATGGCTGATGTAATAGCACCAGATAGAGCATGCAATGCGACCTTTTCAGATGAACCATCTTTATAAATTCGTTGTCCTTTTGCATCTTTCATTTCACCAAATCTATGGATTGCTTCATTCATATACTTGCTGAATAATTTAGCTGTTTCTTGTCGTTCTGCAATACCTTGCTTATCAAAAATAGTAGCTAATGTATGTAGTGAATCTTCCGTATTTCTACGAATGGCATTGAGATTCACCTCAGGGTGTTCCACGTCAAGCACTCCCTTAGCTATCGCTGAATAGGTTATACTATTCGCTTTGCCACGTTCCCCAGGCATAATCGTAGGTACCAATCCAAGTTCGTTATATTGCTTACTGCTTTTTCCAATCGTTGGATCCGCTAGATAAGACACTCCCTTAGATCCATAGGTATACTTCGCCCTATTCTTCATATCCTTCATAACTAACTGTTTTGTTTTCAGTATGTTCCTATCTGTTTTACTAGATAACAGGGCCCCTTCTAATGTGGTCGTATTTCCTACAGATATATTGAATCCTGTACTTCCTGCATAGAGTCCAGATTGGTGGATCACAGAGGTGTATTTGCTATCTATATCCGTCCGTTGCAAGGAACCTTGTAATGATTTGAATACACCTTTCTTGGATAGGCTAAGTCCTATGCCACCAGATGTAGTACGGTCTGTATAATCATGTGTGTCTTGTACAGAGTGAATCTCTAAATTTCCACCCACATTTGCCTCAATAGCATCTCCTTTGAGAACACCATCTTTGATGTGTACATCCTGTTTTGTGTTCACTCCAAGGGTATTCGTTGCTATTATCTTCGTAGGATCATGGACTATGTCTGTGCCTACAATATTGCCTTTACTGCCACTGGCATTGAAAGATATATCGGAGAATCGATGTTGTAAGAGATCATAGGAAATACCTAAGGAGGCTTGTTTCTGTTTCATACTCTGGACCATATTAGATGTTGTTTCTTTGCCCTTCACATAGATACTATTTGCCGACTCTAAGGTAATGTCCTTGCCTTGTACATCGCTTCCTTCTATGCGGATATCATCCTTCTTAGTGGTAATACGAATATGTCCATCGGACACAACAGTCGATTCTTTTGCTATCTTACTATCTACATTCGTAGAAGCTTCGCTTCGTTCTGTGCCTAAAGATAGATTGAGGTGTAAACTCTTGGCTTGGTCTTTCAGTTTAGATTTTTCTATAGATGTCTTAGCATCGTCATAGGTTTTGTAGGCTAATAGAGCTTTCAATCGTTCGTCTTTTACAGAGTTTGCTCGTGTGAGTGTACCTACTGCATTGGTTGTAGTATCTACTAAGCGATTCGACAATGAGAGAGTAAGCCCACTTTTAGAAAATCTATGTATTTCTCCTGTATGTGATGTGGTATAACCATTACGGATTGTCACGCCAGACCCTTGAACCTGAATATCCCCTTTAGATCCTACATCACTAGCTTCTATTTGTGTAGATCCTATAGCACCTAAGTTGACAGAACCAAAGCGACTTCCAATGACGCTGCCTTTGGCTACACTGCTCTTAGCATCATAGGTATCTGCTTGTTTTTGTGTACCAATGGTAAGGCTAAGACCGCCATTACCAAAGATACCCGATTTACGTACTTCCTCACGATGAGTGGCACCAGATTCTTCCTGCGCTGATGTAATGGTCAAATTGCCTTCACTCGTAACCGTAACATCTGCATCCCCCACTATATGGCTGGCTTTAACTAGTACGTCTTGCTTACCATCTACCTTAACAGTACCACTGGAAATCGTAGAGCCCACTACCGTATCTGTACGTCTATGGTCATAGATATCCCTTGTAGTAGATGACAAGAACCCTCTATCTTTTTGATGTACTTCAGATAGTGTTTCATGGTGCTCAGTACCATGTTCAATAGAGACTCGACCAGCTTGTACGTCTACAAGCCCCGTTTTACTATGTATGGTGCTTGCTTTCATGGATACATTGTTATCCATACGCACCTTAACACCAGCTTCTCCTTCAATGGTCGCTCCTAAATTCTGTTCATCTATGACCATCTTACGGTTGAAATAGTCACTACCTCTAGCACCCACAGCTACATCTGACAAAGTTCTATCTGTTACATTCGTAAGGGTTAGAGAGTTCCCCGTAAGGTCTACTGTGCGTCCCATCATACGAGAGCCTTGTAACGTAATCTCTCCACCTTGGACTTGCAGCGTATGTCCTTGTACGGTACTTCCTAGGTTCTTAGTAGACTCTAAGGCCACTCCACTACCTATATAGCGATTTTGTAAGGCACGAGCAGAGACTTGTATATCTTTCCCTACTAGACTCACCGTACTACCACCTTGTATAGTAGCCCCTACAGAGTGTATGGTATCTCCTTGGATATGGATACCGCCATCACTAGTGATACTTGCTGTGCCATGTGCTGTATCTTGTTGACTTCCCAATAAATTATTAGTCGTTACCTGCGTTTCATTACGGATATCCTTTCCTTCTATGTGAACACCATCTTTACCATGTATACGACCCGAAGTATTTTGTAACATATCTGTGCGTATAGAAACTAGATTACCATTGATGCTCCCGTTGAGGTTTCTAACATTACCACCTACAATGGACAAAGAATCCTTTGCTTGTATAGTGCCCGTATTATCTACTTTTTGGCTTATTACCTGCACATCTTTACCTAAGACGATACTACCATCTTTGCGCAAATCTCCAGGTTGTAACAGGCTGTTAGGAATCCCTGAAAGTAAAGACTGATCATGACCTGTATATTTTGTAAGGGTATGACCACCTTGACGGAGTTCTTCTTTGGCGATTTCTTGATCTTCGTATCCATTGCGTAATCGAGTATACACTCGTTCTGGGTCTGCTTGTAATCTAGCGACCATATAGTCACTAGACAAAAATTGCTTTTTATCTGTATATAAAGGGTTATCTTCTACCTTAGCTACGGCAAGGGGATCCGTCGTCATGTAGAGTTGTTTTGATGGTTCCAACACTGGGGTCACTAATTTAGAAACATCTGTAGGTGCCACCGTAGTTTCAACCTTTTTATCTCGTATGGCATAAGCTGTTCCATCTGCCTCAAGTGTTGTATTGGTAAATGCATTCGACTGGATGCTCGTAGTTCCATGACTCCCTAATACAGCAATCCGTTCACTAGATGGACTACTTTCAGCATCAAACACTTCGTGATGTTCATAGGGGATATCCGTATGTCCATAGACCCACTTTTTACGTTTCCACCAGCGTTTTTTCTGTTTATACTTCCAGTAATGTCTATCTCGACCTATATCATCATAATGAACTGTTCCTTGATATCCTGTGTTGGTAATGGAATCTGCCGTAACCTGTAAGCCAGCCTTCGCCATAATCTGACTATATGTATTTTGCACATCTTGCCCTATAATATGGATGGTACCATCGCTCAGTATTCTAGATGTGGCGGTTTCTTCTTCTATGGTTCCTATATGAATCGTTCTATGGTATTTTCTATCTGCCTCATAATAGTTAGGCTGGTCTAGATGCGGTATGCCCTCATACTTATCTTCTTCTGAAATGGTCCATCCAGTCTTAAACACATCCTTATGGTTTTGTATCTTAGGGGCTTTGATAGTGAGATTACCTTTGACAATGACATCAGAGGACCTATTTTCAAAGCTCTCTTTTCCTAGCACATAAGCATTACCGCCCACATACATATCTGAGCCAAAGTAAGAACCTTTGCTGTTGTTATTCCGAATATGACGTCCTTGCACACGCAAATTACCTAGCACATGCCACAGTCCATTGGTGTTCGTCACATCCTCTTTCATATCTATCTCTGCATCGTTTTTTGCAAAGAAAATGCCTTTTGTATTAGCAAAAGTATTCCCTTGTATCTGCAGGGTATCCTCTGCAATGATTGCCCCTGTATTTGTATTTTCTAAGGCGTTCACACCTAAGCGTATCGTACCATGACTAACTACATGAGATGCATCATTTTGTAGCGCATCTCCCGTGATATGTAAACTGCCACCAGCTTCTAATACAGAGGAATTGCTATTACGAATATGGTTTGCTGAGATATGTACACTCTGATTCGCCTTCATAATACCCTTATCTTGTACAAGCTCGTTTCCAGTCAATTGGAGAGTGTCTTTACTTTCCACAAAACCTGCATTGTGCATAGTTTTGGCAGATATATGCATAGTCTCTGCTGCTATATTTCCTGTATTCTCTAAGGTATCTGTGTCAATACGAAGGTGATGGCCCCATAGTTCACTGCGGCGGTTACGTAGATGGTCAGTGATGAAAGTACTATAAGATTTTCCTTGTAAGGTCATGTGAGTGCCATTAATTACACCAAATCCGTTGACGGTCATACCATTGGGGTTCACGATGACCACATCCGCTGGATTCCCTGCCACTTCTATATATCCCTTTAAAGTAGATGGGTTCGTAGAGGTAACTTCATTGATGATTGTCTTAGCACCATTCCCAGCTAAGAACATATTTTTATCAATGTAACCAGCTAACTGAGTTTTTGTGTATTTCGTAGCATTATTGAGAATAAGGCCTCGGTCTTTCACATTAAACTGTGTATATGCATTGTGAGAAACACCGTTTCCATCAACACCAGCAATGTGTAGGATATCTATGCCATTCCTCGTCGTATCTAGAATCGGTTGACGATTCTTGGGGGCATTCACATCTACAGTAATGGGTAACTCTTCTTGTGTATCCTCTACGACAACCTTGCTAGGTATATGAGGGATAGGTTGTATAGTAGGCGTATGTAAAGGATTCTCTAGTGTTGGTTTTGGAATATCTACAGGCGTTTCAGGCGTAGGTGTTTGCGATTCTATATGCAGTTTATCTTTTGATACTACTTGTATATGGTTTCGATCTACTTCTACCTGTTTCCCACGTACAGTGATCTCCCCAGACTGAGAGCGTATGCCGCCTTGATACACAATAGAGTCCGTACCTTGGATCGTTATATTCTCCGTACTGGAAATCACTCCCTGTCCACGAAGATTGGTCACATTCGCCTCAATCTGTTTTCCTTGAAGATTCCCATCGTTGGTAAGTGTACCGCTTTGTACTGTCACTGTTTCATCACCCACAAGGGTGCCACGATTATGGAAGTCGTGGCTACGAATCACTACTTCTTTGGCACTGTGAATACTTGTAGGCTCTTGCTGTGAACCACCTTGTTCAATGGTGAGATTTCCCGCTGTATCAATATGTAGGTTCCCCGCTATGGCATCGATAGAGCCACTGATATTAACACCTACTCCAGATTCTGTACCGATTAAAGAAATGGTATTTCCATACATGCCACCAAGAGCCCCTACATCTAGGGCAACCCCTGTGGGGGTACTTTCACCAGATTCCCTAGCTGTTACAGTTCCATCCGCATAATTCACTGTATTACGTCCTGTGATAGCTCGAATAGAATCTTGTGCCACCACATCTGCATTGATACGAATCGTCTTTGCCAGTAAATCGACCTTTGAAATAGGGGTATATGAGTTAGCTCCACTATGTTCCGTAGGTGCATTGATAGCCCCTGTTACATCAATCTTTCCTTTCTCAATGGTAAAGTTTTCTAACTGACCATCTACCATGTGTGGGACACCTGTAGTAAGCGTGGCTTTTGGGGTGTTAATAAAATGAACTCCTTTGATAGAAATCCCGTTGGGATTGGCAATAACCACATCCGCAGGCTGTCCTGCTACTTCAAAAGCTCCTGCTAACTGTGAGGAAGATGTCCCTACTACTTCATTGACAATAAGGCTGGCAGACTCTCGTAAGTTAGGGTTTGCATTTACAGGACCAATCTGAGTGCTAACTGTAGATGTAGTAGCGTTGTTAAAGATAGCCCCCGTATCTGTAGAAAAGGACTCATACCGATTATGGGATACACCATGAACAGGATTGGTAATTTGTATAACCGGAACAGACTGACTATTGTCCACCATTACCTCATGACTGACAATTCCCTGTGCCGCATAGGTCCCTAATTGCAAAGACAACGTAATCCATAACGTTAAGAGTTCTTTTCTTTCTTTTTTCATAATTAATACCCCTATTACTTAATGACCATATCCTCAAAAAACCTGATATGTTCTATACTTTCATCATATCATATTGATAAGACATATTGGAATAGTGAATGAGTATATATGGCTTTTTACCTTCTTATTTACTGAATAACCTTAGCAGTAACTAAAATGTATAGCTCTACTTCATCTTTCGTTTTACGACTATGTTGAAATAGTTTACCAATAAGTGGAATATCCCCCAAGATAGGCACCTTTTGCCATTGGCGCATGGTACGTCGATCCATCAATCCACCAATGACCAATGTTTCTCCATCAGGTATGCGCACTCTTGTTTTTGCTTGCCTTGTGGTAATGCGATAAGCTTTCATTTCAGGGACCAAAGTAGGATTACTCACTTCCGCTTCTACAATGGTATCAATGTGATTACCCTGTAGTACATAGGGTTTACATCGCAGTCGTATACCGGCCTCTTCATAGCGAATACTGGTTCTTGTGACACCATTTTGAATAGATTCCACTGTCACCGGCACGCGTTCACCAATGAGTATGCTTGCTTCCTCTCCATTAAGAGCTACAATACTAGGTCTTGCAATCAATGCCATACGACTACTTCCTTCTTTAGCAGATACTTCAGGGTGCGCTAAAAACGAATACGATGTGCCCTTAGGAATATGACCGATATGAACATTTCCTTCCATACCTGATTCAGATTTTCCATGCATGGAAAGCCCTGAACTTTGTAATCCAGGAAATGACCATTGTATCCCTAGTTCTTTAGCATAGCCTTTTTCCATTGCTAATACCGCCACATCTAACTGTACTTGTTTTGGTGTAGCATGCCAAGATCGTAGTAATTTTTCTACTTCTAAAATTTCATGAACCGTTCCATAATAAATCACTTCATTCGTGCTTGGCATCACTTGTACATGTTCTTTAGGTACTACAGACTGAACCAGATTGCTCAATTCCTCAGGCGTTCCTATATCCGCTACGATTCGACGTACATGTCGACGTTCTTTTTCTTCATGGCGCCCCTCTACGATGAAGGTGCCACCTTCTTCATAGACTAAAAAACCTAACTGTGATCCCAACTTAGTAATGGCCTCTTGTCCTGAATTTTCTTGTACTTCTAAAGTAACCTTCCCCTCTAATGTATCTAATCCTACTACTGAAAGTTTCTCCGTCCTAGCTATGGTTTGCACCAATGTTCGTAAAGGCATATCTTTAGCCATAATATGTACTGCCTCTACAGGGAAAGCTCCTAAGAATGTCAGTAGTAAAACATATGCCATTCCACATCGATACATAGGTTGATGGATAGGAATTGCTACATTCTTTCTAAGATAATTTACTATTCTCATCCACATATGTGTCTCCTTTCTTCATATCTCTACCTTGTACTACATCTAAGATTTCCACCCTACTTTTATTCTATCCAATGAGTAGACCCATTCATTTGAACCTTTGTCTCTCCAACCGTGATAACCTGTACACCCTCAGCCTGTTCTCCTTCATGTACTGTATATATATTTCCATTAATCTCTAATACTCCCACTGGAGCATCTCCATACACGATACCTAACAGATGAACCACTGGCACTTGATGATGTACACGATCATGATGTTTAGAAGTTCTTTTTATCTCTAGTGGTTGATACACATGGTCTGTATTTCCTTCTTTAATATGTCTTCCTCTACGTATTTCTTTTTCCTTAGTATCTATACCACTACTATCTAGCCCTTGCATCTCTTTCCCCTTAATTCCTACTATCTCCTTAGAAAATGTGTCCACTAATGGATAGGGACGCAATACATTTCGAATAGGGAATATCAACGTGCCATTTGATGAGCCCTCTTTTGTTGATGATTCTTTCATTGTAGATGGTTTCCCCTTTTGAGCAGTATGCTTTTTCCTAGGACTAGCCTCAGAAGGAACAGAATCTATATCTGTATTTCCCTGTTTCCCTCCCTCTGCCCTGTTACTTTCACGATGTGACTGTATAGGACTTTCTAACTGCTCCACCTCCGACCAAACAGACTCTCTCCAACCTAGATAGCAAATGAGGCACAATAAAACGGTCGCCCCGAAAACGAGACGACCGTGTGTACGTATATATCTTTCTATTTGGTTGTAGAGGTCTTTCACAGATGATATTCTCATCATGCCCTCCTATATACGATTAATATCCTTTGGGATGTAGTTGATGCCAATTCCAAGCATCACGAATCACTTCTTGTACTGTACTATGAACTGGTTTCCAACCAAGTTTAGAATTAATTTTTTCAGAAGACGCAATCAATGTGCCTGGATCCCCAGCACGGCGTTCACCATAATCAACACGGAAATCTACACCTGTCACTTCTTTAGTAGCCGCTACAATTTCATTTACACTGAAACCATTACCTGAGCCTAAGTTAAATACATCGGATTCACCACCATTATATAGGTATTCCATAGCTAGAATGTGTGCGGAAGCTAAATCGTTTACATGTACATAGTCACGTACACATGTACCATCCGCTGTATCATAATCTGTACCAAATACAGTGATAGATTCACGCTTACCTAGGGCTGCATCAATAATAAGTGGAATTAAATGTGTTTCTGGTGTATGATCTTCACCAATTTCACCAGA
>QWCC01001681.1_pt1 | contig 12172 bp, 6 predicted proteins | sample 1972491 | NCBI WGS metagenome assembly QWCC01 (sample SAMN09866718, study PRJNA288562) | Human oral metagenome isolate term5_saliva, whole genome shotgun sequencing... | isolation source: mouth | host: Homo sapiens | place: USA: California
CTAAAAAGACAAAAACAGGACAATACGTAACGAGTGAGGAGGTGCTTCAGAGTCTTGAAAACAAAAGTCCTATCGTACGTAACATCCTTAATTACAGAGGAATGAAGAAACTTCTCAGTACGTATATTGACGCACTTCCAAAGTTGATAAACCCACGTACAGGACATATCCACACATCGTTCAATCAAGCGCTCACCGCTACTGGACGTCTCTCATCAAGCGACCCAAATCTACAGAATATCCCTGTACGCACGGATGATGGTAAGGAGATACGTAAGTGTTTCATCCCAGAAGAGGGTTGTCTGTTCTTTTCAGCAGATTATAGTCAGATTGAGTTACGTATCATGGCCCACCTTTCTGAGGACGAAAACATGATGGAGGCCTTCCGTGAGGGACATGACATCCATCGTGCAACGGCTGCAAAAATATGGCATGAGGACATAGATAAGGTCACTGACGCACAGCGAAAGAAGGCAAAACAAGCCAATTTCGGTATTATTTATGGTATCACCACCTACGGACTTGCCCAGCGCATGGACATCTCAAATGCTGAGGCAAAAGACCTCATACAAGACTACTTCCGCACATTCCCAAAGGTACAAGCCTATATGGAACATGCAAAAGAGGTGGCAAGAGCCAAAGGCTATGCTGAAACACTCTTCCATCGTCGCCGCTATCTGGCTGATATAAACAGTCGCAACGCCACTGTCCGCGGGTTTGCTGAGCGTAATGCCATCAACGCACCGATACAGGGAACGGAGGCAGACATCATTAAAGTGGCAATGGTACGCATCTGGGAACGCTTTAAAAAAGAAGGAATCCGCTCAAAGATGATTCTTCAAGTGCATGATGAACTTAACTTCTCCGTCTACCCAGAAGAGCGCAAGCAGGTGGAGCGCATTGTCATTGAAGAGATGCAGAACGCCTATCCGCTGAACGTCCCACTGATAGCTGATGCCGGATGGGGCAAAAACTGGTTAGAAGCACATTAAAAAGAAAAGGCCTCCCCTTGTCCCTCTGAAGGCAGGGGGAGGCTTACAAAAAGAGGTATAAGGAGTATATAGGAAATCAAATAATGCTTCTTTTATAGACTATAATATGTATAATAATAGACTATAATAGTCAAACAAGCATAAAGAAAAGGTTTTATTACCTCCTTATAAAGCATCCCCATGAGTACTGATAAGGCCAATGAGATAGCTAAAAAATAGGCTATACTGTCACAAAAGAAAAGGATTAAGATCCTACCCTACCCCTTTCATCGAATTTTGTTCATGACAAGAAAGAATTATTTTCACGACAAGAAATATTTATTTTCATGAAGAAAAATATTTTTTTTCATGAAAATAAATTAGAGAGGGGGGCTGAAAGATGAGAATAAAGGAGAATGAAAAGTCACCTTACTAACCATGCACAGAATACAAGGAAAGGCCCATCATGCAGCTTAAAAGCAGTGTTAAAATATAGAAAAAGGCTACTCGTTTAGCTTTTTTGGCGTAATTTTGCAATTTAATCAACCAGAGAAATTGAATGAGTCTTACTAATATAGTAAACAAGTTGTACTTCCATCCACGACGTAAGGAGCTTGAGCACTACCTCACGGATGGAGAGGCTATCCAGCGGGAAGTCATGCAATACCTCGTTGAACGAGCCAAAGACACCGAATACGGACGCAAACATCTCTTCTCAACGATAAAGTCATACGAAGATTTCACACAGAACATTCCAGTCAACACATACGAGGAATTGAAGGGTGACATCGACCGTATGCGCCATGGAGAACGCAATATTCTATGGCCAGGACAGGTGAGATGGTATGCTAAGTCGTCTGGTACAACAAACGATAAGAGTAAGTTCATTCCTGTTTCCCACGAAGGATTACAGACAATTCATTACCAAGGTGGAAAGGACGTTATCGCTTACTACCTTAGTAATCACCCAGAGAGTAGACTCTTCAACGGTAAGAGTCTTATCTTAGGTGGGAGCCATTCTCCAAACTACAACTTATACAACTCACTTGTAGGCGACCTAAGTGCTATCCTCATAGAGAACATTAATCCACTCGCAAACCTGTGCCGTGTACCTAAGAAATCAACAGCTTTACTGAGCGATTTCGAGGTGAAACGCGACCGAATTGCACAGGAGACTCTCAAGCAGAACGTGACCAATCTATCTGGTGTTCCGTCTTGGATGCTCTCTGTCATAGTACGTGTTCTCGAATTGAGTGGTAAACAACACTTAGAAGAAGTATGGCCTAATTTAGAAGTGTTCTTCCATGGTGGCATTGCCTTCACACCCTATCGCGAGCAGTATGAACAGCTCATTACCAAGCAAGGGATGAACTATATGGAGACATACAATGCCTCTGAGGGCTTCTTTGGAATACAGGATGACCCAACAGACAGCAGTATGTCGCTCATGCTCGACTATGGTGTATTCTACGAGTTCTTGCCTATGGACGAGTTTGAAAGCGAACATCCGAATATCGTCCCACTGTCGGGTGTAGAGATAGGGCGCAACTATGCGATGCTGATTAGTACTGCTTGTGGACTTTGGAGATACGAGATAGGAGACACAGTACAGTTCACTTCGACCAATCCTTATAAGTTTGTTATCACCGGAAGAACCAAGTATTTCATCAATGCCTTTGGTGAAGAGCTCATCATGGACAATGCCGAGAAGGGTCTCGAAGCCGCTTGCAAGGCCACTGGCGCACAGCTGTCTGATTACACAGCAGCCCCAATGTATATGGATGCGAAGGCTAAATGTCGTCATCAGTGGCTCATTGAGTTTGCGAAAGAACCCTCTTCACTTGACGAGTTTGCCAAAGTTCTTGATGACAAACTACAAGAGGTTAACTCAGACTACGAGGCGAAACGTTTTCATAACATTACCCTTCAACCACTTGAGATAATAGTTGCACGCAAGGAACTCTTCAATGACTGGCTCAAAATAAAGGGTAAGCTCGGTGGTCAACATAAGATTCCTCGCCTTTCAAACAGCCGTAACAACCTTGAAGAACTACTGAGTATGAACCAGCAAAAGACTATAGAGTAAAAAGGATAAAACAACCTTTATGAGGTAAAAAGCAAAAGGGTAAACAAGTAAAACCAGCGATATGAAGAAACAACAACAGAGATATTGCCAAGAAGTTATGGGTGGAAGGGATGGCCTTTCAACTAAGGTTAGTCCTTACCTTGCGGTGTTCTACCAGCCAAAGGTTTTACTTCTTTTCCTTTTTACCATACTCTTTTTGACACTGTCGTCCTGCGCGAAAATGAGACAACCAGATGGTGGATGGTACGATGAGACCCCTCCAAGAGTGTTGGCTGCCTCCCCCTCTGAACGAGCAACTGATGTAAACAGTAAGAAGGTGAACATCTATTTCAACGAGTTCATCAAATTAGACAACGCATCTGAGAAGGTTGTCGTATCGCCTCCACAGATAGAAGCACCCGAAATAAAGGCTACAGGAAAGCATATCACAGTGAGTCTGCAAGACAAGCTACAGCCAAACACCACCTACACCATCGACTTCTCTGATGCTATCTCAGACAATAACGAGGGCAATCCATTAGGGAATTACACCTACAGCTTCTCTACTGGCGATCATATTGATACCCTTGAGGTGTCTGGCTACGTGTTAGAAGCAGAGAACCTGGAGCCTGTAAAGGGTATTCTCGTGGGTCTTTACAGTAATCAGAACGACTCTGCTTTCGAGAAACTACCTATGCTTCGCGTCTCACGTACCGATAGTCGTGGTCGCTTCAGCATACGAGGTGTTGCCAAGGGAGACTACCGCATTTACGCTTTACAGGACATGGACGGTAACTATAGGTACAATCAAAAGAGCGAGAAGTTGGCCTTCACGCCCGAAATCATTATGCCTTCATGGAAGCCAGACATACGACAAGACACACTCTGGATTGACTCTTTGCATATTAAAGACATCAAACAGGTGCCTTACACCCATTTCCTACCAGACGACGTAGTACTGAACTCGTTCACAGCTACGCAGACTGACCGTTTCTTCCTCAAGTCTGAACGCAAGGAGCCAAACCATTTCACGCTCTTTTATAGCTATGGTGATGCCGACCTCCCACAGCTTAAAGGACTCAATTTCAACGCTAAAGATGCTTTCATAACAGAGCCAAGTCTAAATCAAGACACCATCATCTATTGGCTTCGTGATACGGCCCTTGTCAATCAAGACACGCTGCGAATGCAGATGACCTATAACATGACGGACAGTATGGGTAAACTTGTGCCTAAGACAGACACGCTGGAGATACTCTCAAAGGTGCCCTACGCAAAACGTCTGAAGCGTCAACAAGAAGAGTACGACAAGTGGTTTAAGAAGCAGGAGAAGGCCAAAGAACGTGGAAAAGACTACCAAACGGTTATGCCAGTCACACCTTTAGAGGTAAGATACAATGTCTCCTCGCAAATGGACCCAGACCAAAACCCAACGTTCGAGCTCCCTACTCCACTTGAAAAGACTGATACCTCCAAGATACATCTCTATGAGAAGATAGACTCTATGTGGTATCGAGCGAAATACAGCTTCGGTGCCGAACCTGGTAGACCACGGTTAATGAAACTCGTCAGCACCTGGGATCCCGGTCATGAATATAGTCTTGAGGTCGACTCAGCAGCCTTCACAGATATCTATGGAAAGGTGTCTGCAAAGTATAAACAGGGCATCCGTATCCCATCAATAGACGAGTATGGCACGTTGATGATGACCTTACAGGGCATGGAAGGTAAGAATTGCCTATTGCAACTACTCAATGAAAGCGACAAGCCAGTGAAGGAGACGTATGCAAAGAACAATCAAGCGACCTTCCACTACGTAAAGCCTGGGGTCTACTACCTACGTGTCATCGTCGATGAAAACGACAATGGTAGATGGGATACAGGTGATTATGCGACCCAGCGACAGCCCGAAGCCGTCTATTACTACCCCAAGTCTATCGAGTGTAAGGCCAAGCGTGACGTACAGGGTACGTGGAATCCGCGTCTACTCCCACTCTACAAACAGAAGCCAGGAGCCATAACAAAGCAGAAGGCTGATGCCCAGCGCAAGATAAAGAGACGCAATGCCGAACGTGCTCGCAGTCTTGATATCCCACTACCTGCCGACCTCATCAACACAGCTCATTAGAGACAATAGAAATAATAACGCACGATACGCAGGTTTATCACAACCTATCAATATCCATAAACGCCCTCGTCTATCCCCTACTCTATTAAGTTTTAGGGTCGACGAGGGCATTTTTAATTCTTATATATGTCCCTGTGTAATGGTCAAACCAATTATCTACATATCGTCCAAAGATAAACAACCAAGACTTAACTTATAGCTCCGAAGCTCTGAACAGTTCTGCAATAGATTATCTACCTTAGCCCGAAGGATAGCCTCGTCATATTTGTTAGCATTGCGTTTCACCTCATACACCCATGCAACCTTATCTATTTCGTTCACAGCAATAAGGTCTATTTCATTCTCACGCTTGCGGTCCCAGTACTTTCCTATCCGTGTATAATCACCTGTCTCACGCAGTTTACGCTCAAAATACCTCTCTAACATGAAGCCTTCAAGTATACTGATATCACGTTCGATAAGGCGTGCAAGTTGCTTCAAAGCACCATTCTCAACGAAAGCCTGATACTTGAAGAAGTAACGAAACCACAATGTAAGGAAATTATCGCATAGTGTGTAGCGCACTTTCCGAGAATTACTCTTTGCGAAAATAGGCTGATGACGTTCTATCAAACCATAATACTTCTCCAGTCGTTCAAGGTAGCTTCCAATGCCACTGGCCTCCATTCCGATCTTATTCTAGGCGAATTGACCTCCGTAAGCATACTGTATATCGTCTTTCTTACCGTCCGCTTGTTATCCATCAGTAAACTGATATACCATGCTACCCCACCCGATACAGTGAAGAGTGCCAATAAGTCCTCTGAAGTATAGGATGGATTAAAGTCACGAAGAATCTCCTTTAAGGTGTCAGTAGTAAAAGGCTGCAGATTTATAATGCGTCCTGCACGTGAGAAAAGTGGCTCCTTACTATCCTCAAATAGCTTATGCATCATCGAATAAATCGAACCACTAACTATCAAATTAAGGTGACTTCCTCCCTTATTCAAGTCCCACTCACGTTGTAACTCACTGAAAATAGAGGAATTAATACGCCCGAAATCCTGAAATTCATCAATGATTAAAGTGAAAGCACGTATCTTAGACAATTCCATCACATGATGAAAGAGCATTGAAAAAGATGTATATCGTCCAATAGGAACCTGCAGTGTCTCTTCTATCACAGCACGAAAATCATCACACAACAGTGCTTCCGACTTACGTGCCACAAAGAAATAAAGCAGCGTAAGGCGCTCTCCACTCTTCAAGGTAAGCTCGGTCTTGCCAATACGCCTACGACCAATCAGCACTGTCATTTGGGCCTCTTGGTGGCTCAATAGCTCTACATCAGAGAGCAGTTTTAGCTCATTTATTCTATCATAAAACCTCATAAACATTCCTTTTTAGTAATAGCTATTACCGTAATAGTCATTACTTTATTTTGCAAAGATACTCTCTTTTATTGATAAAAGCAAGGAAATCAGTTACTTTCAACCCTCATCAATATTGCATACAAGTATCAACAAACACCTCGAAATAGGCTTTTAGGTGTGATAAAAGTAAGGTAAACAACCCATAAGATTTCTTTTCATGGATTTATTTTCATGAAAAAAAATATTTTTCTTCATGAAAATAAATATTTCTTGTCATGAAAATAATTCTTTCCCTTCATGAAAATAATTCGATAAAGCGTATCAGTTCAAGTTTATATCACACTGTTCGGCTATTGAGTAAACATGGGGAAAGAGACATCAAAAGACCTATAAGGAGTGCTTAGGAAGCCAAAGAATAAGACAGACAACACTCAATAGAAACCATTAACATGGCGTTAAAAATAGAGAAACAACAACATATCCGTCCTTGTCAAGTGTTACCAAGAAGATAGCATACATACGAAGATTGCGATTTTCATCTTTCTTTTGTCTTATTTCAAGCGTTTTATCTGTTCGCCTTCAGCATACCAAACACCATCACAACCGGTTTTCTCAGCCTTTGGAAGTAAGGTTTTCAACTGGTTACGGTCTGTTATCTCTTCGTTAAGGATAGTTTTTGGCCATTGATAACCAGTCTGTTGAGGGACAGAATAACCCCATCCAAAAGCCTCGAAGGGAATCACCCAGAAAGAAGAATATTTTGTTTCGCCTGTATTTAAATGTATCACCATCACCTTGTTTACTGGTCGGTCGCATTGACTAACGATACTCTTTGCCATCCGTTCGCCCGTCTTTCCCGATAGCCAAGAGGCATAACCGTGATGGAGTAGGGTAAAGGTAGCTGTCAAAAGGTAGAGCAAAGCTGATAAAAACAGGGCTTGTCTGTTCTTAATGCGTTCGCATAGTAGGGCTATCATCAGCGTTACAAAAGGCAGGACAGCATAACAGTGCATCATTGAGAAGACTGTCATAAGATTTACGAAAGCCCCAATAAAGAAAGATAAAAGCAGTACTACGAGTGTTTTCTGTAGCCTAAAAGAACGCAGTAGGAGCCAAAGAAAGGGTAGGGGGAGGAGCCCTGTGATTACAACAACTACAAGATGGCGATGTTGCGGATGGATAAGACTGGCATAATCGATAGGGTAGAAGGACATTCCTAACAGTAAACAAAGATTGCGTAATAGCTGTTTTGCAGTAAAAACCATGTACGCATTGTTCTCAAAATGAAAACTATCAGTCAGCAAAATACGGCAAACAAGATAAAAGACAAACACAAGACAGCCACAAAGAAGCTGCTTTAGCGTATGTTTAAAACAGTCTTTTCCTGTACTCCACACGACGAAGGGTGGGAAAGCAAACCAAATATAGCCTGACTCTTTAGCAAAGACAGATAGCAGAGAACAGAGTAGCCACAAGGCAAGCTTTCGATAGCCAGACTGACTGATGTAGCTATATAAGGCAAGAAGTCCCCATAGAAGCGAATAGACTTGATTGAGGGAATCGATATTCAAGACCGTACCTAAGGTTCCTGACGACAAATAAAAGAAAATAACAGATAGGTTACGTGACAGCTTACTAACCCTAAACCATCGCAAAATCTTATAGATCAACCATGTGTTTAGGATATGTCCCAATAGGATAAAAAGATGGTTTAAGAAGGGAAAAAGTCGGTAATTAAGTCCGAGAAGATGCCCAAAAAGTACATCAAAAGGGCGCCAATAATTACCATCAGGGAGCAGATTTTGAAGCGTAAGAGGCTCTGTCTGCGGTACGGTATAGTAGGTCCAATCATCAAAGGTAGGCTGAAGCTGACTTAGCAACAGCAATGCCAACGGAGCAGTCAGTAGTATCCAAAAGATTGGGTTACGCCCTATCTGTCCTTTCATTGACATCATCAATTAACGATTGCGACCTTACAAACGGTTCCGTTATCGCCATTCTCATCGGCAGTCTGTACCATATAAACACCTGATGCAACACGCTTTCCGTTCCTATCCTTACCATCCCAAACGAAAGAACCACCATTGCTGGTACCTTCAGCAACGAGGACTCCATTCGTTGTTACAATCTTCACATTCGCATTCAACAACAAACCAACTATCGTGATGGGCCCTGTATAACCTGGTTTCACAGGGTTTGGGTAAGCGTATGTAGTCTCATCATTAGGCGAGTCAACAACCCTTGTAGCATCACTCATATAGGAACAGAGACCATTATCAGTAGCAAAGAACACCTCACCAGTGGCGTCATTGATAGAAATAGACTGAATAGTGTTAGAGAGCAAAGGACTGTTAGTAGCGGTAAAGTGCTGCAACTGCGTCATATTATCCGCACTGATAAGATAGACACCATTGCCCTTCGTACCAAACCACTTACGTCCTCCGCCATCAACAGCCATAGCAGTAATATCCAAGCCAGCAAGGAGATAGTCAGCAAGATTAGTCCCATCGTTACGCGGAACCTTAACTTGTATGAAGCGATAGTTCTCTTGGTCGTTCATTTGAGACAGCTGAAGGACCATCGGACCAGCCGTTGTTCCCACCCAGATATTGTGTTCTAAGTCCTCTGCCCAGCAATGAACAGCAGTAATATCGACGTTAGAACCGTCCTCATTGACAAATCGAGTATAAGCATTAAGTTTATCTTTTTTAGGATCATAAGAGAACAATCCCGGTTGAATCCAGTAGTCATTACAGAACCAAAGGAGGTTGTGACTGTCCAAACGCATCTGTGACAAGCCAGAGAGACCCACACCATCTTTCATCAGCTCAGGTTTACTAAAGGATGTCATCTGCCCATCTTTTGACACACGAATAAGGTTTTCTTTCTTCGTCTGGTTATTGAGTACCCATAGATTACCATCTCTATCGTAAGCCAGACCATAGACAAGTACATATTCATTCCCAAGCTGTTTACCTCTGTCTATGGCTCCTTGTAGAATGCTATTATCCTTGTTATAGAAGGCTACCATCTTACCCAATCTGAACTCATAGAGGCCTGTTCGTGTACCTACAAACACATGATTACCATCATGAGGGTCTATCGCCACGGCCTTTGTCCCTATATAGACATAACCCGTTCGAGTCGATAAATTATCCTCGAAAAAGGTCCATTCATCACCCTCTAACACCTGTACTATACCTGGATTCTCCCAGTTATTAGCAGTAGGATTAAAGTTCCCTCCGGTACCATAAAGACGGTTATTAATGAAGGTAGTCCATACAAAGGTGTTACGCTCTGGACCACCGGGACGAAGCGACTTAGCCTGTGCCAATAGGGTAGCATCAACACTTCGTGACCGCTCTACAAACCCTCCTACGTTCGTCCAGTTGTTTCTGTCGAGGAGATTGACAGCTAAGTCAGCACGATAAAGTCCCTTACTACGGCTGGCTGCATAGATATATTTACCCTCAATATAGCTGTAATTAACAGGGAAAGAGAGGTTATAACTATCGCTTATCTCCGCCTTAGAAACATTGAGTTTGACAAGTCCAAAACCCGTAGAGAGGTAACAATAGCCACCATACATATCAATACCATTAACGGTCTTGTCCTCCATTGAGGTCTTTAAGTAGTAGTCTGGCACATTAAGAACATTCCCTCTCTCGTCCAGCAGGTCGATATTATTATCTGAATAGACGATAACCAACCTACGAACAGACTTGTTCCAGCCTATAAACCGGATATCCGTATCGTTCAAACCATTGACCTTATCGTAGGTCTTTATACTCTGTTCGTTCTTGTTATAGGTATAGAGGCTATTGGAAGCAAGCACATAGAGTTTGCTACCTCCATCTTCTACCCATTGTACATCACTGTAAGCAAGAAAGTTCTTCCATGTTCCTACACCGCCAGCAAGGGGCTCACTAAATAGTTTATAAGCCGTTATGAAAAGGGGAGAGAGGTGTAAACGCTCAATACGCTCGGCTTTATCAAGTAGGCGAGAGTAGCCTCTCAATTCTTTTCTGAACGTAAAAAGCATGCGTAATGCCTCTTCTGTCTTAGCGAGATAGCTTGCGTTATCCTCAAAATCGCAGAAGAGTACGGGATTTTCTATATGCTTTATTACTACTTGTTGCTGCTGGAACCGTTTGCCTAAGAGTACATCTTCATATCCATAATGATTAATCTTCTCATCGTAAGGTTGTTCTCCTAAGACCGAACGATGCACAAGGATATTCGTTGCCAAGTGCTGATAAGGGTGGCTTTGACGACTCTCAACGGTATTAATTGCTTCACATTGCCGTTCATAACGATATCTTAGATTGCCTTTCCATTGATCAGAATTACCGCCAATGACTATTCCTCCCACCACAACTGGCCCTTCTGTCTGTAAATAGTTACGGATGAAGGAGGGGTTATCTAAGGCCAAATCGCCATCTATAAAGAGGAGTCTTTCGCCCTTAGCTTGCGTTACAAGAAAGTTACGAATAGCCGAACGACCCACGTTCTTGTCCCTGATGATATAACGAACATGGGGGAGAGACGATATGGATCTATTCTCTTCTACGATACTATGCCTCGTAGTGCAAGACCGAACTGCAGCAGAAGGGGAGGGGAGGGAAGAGTTCAGGGGGATGCTGCTGGGGATTGATAAGGAACTATCAGTGGCTGATAAAGAACCGTAGGGGGCTGATGATAAGGACCCATCATCGGCTACGATGATTTCGAAGTCTGCCTTACATTCCACGCACTGACGATGTAACTCTGTCACCAAAGCTACACAGCTGCAATTGTAAACAGGAAGAAGAATAGACAACATAACGGCTATCAAATGATTAAATACATATTCCTTATAGGCGACACTTACGCTATCTGACTCCAAAGGAAGACTTATCAAGATGGTTGACATAGTCCTCCTCTGCCTTTATAACAGCCTATTAATGGTATAGAGAACTCCCGCCTTCAATTTTTTTTCATGAAAATAATTCGATAAAGGGGATTTCTCAAAGTGTAAAAGGCTCTTTTTAGCATTTTACTTTCTGACCTCCTCCATTCTTGAAAAGCCTCTTTTCACCTCTTATTCTTTTAGTTTTTCAGCGTTATCAAGTACTCTGCTAACTTCTTTACAGCCCTTGCACGATGGGAAATCTGGTTCTTTATCTCCTCACCTAACTCTGCAAAGCTCTTGTCATAACCCTCTGGAATGAAGATAGGGTCATATCCAAAGCCCTCCGTTCCATGCTTCTCTGTAGCGATTCTACCCTCTACCTTACCCTCAAACTGATGTTCTACACCATCAATGATAAGTGAGATAATGGTGCGAAAGCAGGCTTTACGATTGGCTTTCCCTTCCAAGTTTGCCAACAGCTTACGCATATTCGCCTCGCTATCGTGGTCGGTTCCCTCTGCATAACGAGCTGAATGTACACCGGGTTCACCACCGAGCGCCTCCACTTCAAGTCCTGTATCGTCAGCAAAACAGTTCTGACCATAGTGTTCAACGACGTAAGAAGACTTCTGACGTGCATTCTCCTCCAGTGTTGCCCCAGTCTCTGGGATATCCTCATGACAGCCAATCTCAGCCAAAGAAACGATTTCAAAGTCCTTTCCAAGGATGTCCTTTATCTCCTCGAGCTTATGTTTATTATTCGTT
>QWCC01000873.1_pt1 | contig 12054 bp, 12 predicted proteins | sample 1972491 | NCBI WGS metagenome assembly QWCC01 (sample SAMN09866718, study PRJNA288562) | Human oral metagenome isolate term5_saliva, whole genome shotgun sequencing... | isolation source: mouth | host: Homo sapiens | place: USA: California
TTATCGGCAAAGGTATGAGTTGTACATATTGAGGGAAAATAGGACGGTGCTGTTTCAATATTACTGTGGTATCGGGTAATGCCGGCAGCCTTTAAGGCTTTTAACTGAGTTTTGTTAATCAGGCCCAAGGAGCAACATATCTCAATACCGACAGTATCCCTAATGACCGGGATGGCTCTTATAATATTTTCAAAGTCGGGGCCCGGTTCGACAGAACGACCTCCCGTGACGATTGAAAAGCGAGTGGCCCCGGCAGCCTTGGCCTTGCGGGCGCAAGTGATAATTTCTTCTGTAGAAATAAGAGGAAAAACGGGGATATTTGCGTGATGGAATGCCGATTGGGCACAGAAACTGCAGTTTTCTGAGCATTTACCGGACCGGGCTGCGGCAATAGCGCAGCAATCGACATCGTTACCGCAAAAATGTTGTCGTATTTTATCGGCAAAAGCAGCTAATAACGGGGTGTCTTCATCATTTACGGTCAAAAGTTCAAGTGCTTCTTCAGGCGTTATCTCTCCACCGCCTAAGATGCGCTGAGTGTAGGCTGATAATTTTGAAATCTCCATGCTGGTCCTCCCGGGTGCAGTTTTATTCATAAAATCAGTATAGAATAAAGAAAGTGTAAGGTCAACTTAAAAAACCTTTAAAAAGGTTTACGTAGGAAGCGAATATCGGAAAAATATAGCCTTTTCAGGCTCTTTTTTTTTCGTTACAATAGGTATATCTTTTATGAAGGTGAAGAAAAATAATGCTCCAAATCGACAAAGTATCGAAAAAACCGTATTATGTACAAGTTTATGAATACTTTAAGGCTGAAATCGAAAGCGGACGTATGCGGGCCGGAACAAAGTTACCGTCTATACGTGCCCTGGCTATGAGAGTCGGAATCAGCAAACTTACGGTTGAAAGAGCGTACTTTCAATTATCAAATGAAGGCTATATACAAGGGCGAAGTAAGGCTCGTTTTGAGGCCGCCTTTTTAGGTGATAAGGAGACAGCGGTTAGGGGACTTCAGGTGTGCCCGGTGGAGGAGAAACGTCGTATTTTATACGATTTTACGAGTGGTGATGCAGGGGCGGAAGGGTTTCCCTTAGTATTATGGCGGCGTTATATGCATCGTGTGCTTTCCGAGCCGGTCATGCTGAACGAAGCACAGGATGAACAAGGGGTCCCGGCTCTGAGGGAAGCGTTGAGTCGATATGTGTATGAAACCCGTGGCGTTTATACGGATAAGGAGCATATTGTTATCGGTAGCGGTGTTACGGCGCTTTTGCGTATTTTGGGGTATTTGTTGAAACAAAAAGGGGCATCGAATATAGCCGTAGAAGAGCCGGGCTTCCGTTTGGCCAGAGAAATTTTTCGATCCGGCGGCTATGCTGTTTATCCCGTACCTGTAGGCGATGACGGAATCGATGAGTCAAAATTGGTTGCAAGTGCGGCGAATATGGTTTACGTTACGCCGTCTCACCAGTTTCCGACGGGCTCAGTCATGCCCGTTGCACGTCGTCGCGGATTGTTACGTTGGGCAGCAGCCCGGGACGGACTTATTATTGAAGACGATTACGATAGCGAACTTCGTTATGAGGGACGTCCCGTGCCGGCATTAAAGAGCACGGATGAGACGAATCGTGTCGTTTACCTCGGCTCATTATCAAAAGTATTGCCTTTTTTCGTCCGCATAAGTTACATGATTTTGCCTGATGAGCTCATTTATGCTTACCGTCATGAGCAGGAGCTGTTTCGTCAAAGTGTATCCGTGCCTGAACAATGTGTAGTAGCCGAGTATATTCGTAGCGGTGAAATGGCGAAACAAACTCGGCGGTTGCGTCGTCTTTACCAGGAAAAAGGGCGTCAGACGGAAACGTTATTGAAAAAATACTTCGGACCCCGTGCCGAAGTGAATCGCACCGGGTCGGGTGTACGTCTGCGGTTGGCTTTTGAGTCATCTTTGAGTGAAGAGGAACTGACAGAAACGGCTATTTTAAAGGGGTGCCTGGTGAAGCCCATGAAAAGTTTTTATGAAATATACAGCGAAGGTACAAAAAAAGTGTTTTTTTTATCCTTTGCACGTATTCGAGAGGCCGATTTGGAAGATGCCGTAAGAACATTGCATGAGGCATGGACGGCAGAAGGAGTTACTCATGGCTAAAACATTTCGATTTATTCATTGTGCCGATTTACATTTAGGTTCGCCCTTTCGCAGTCTGGCCCCGTTAGAAGATCGCTGGAAGCGTATTGTCGGGGATGCAACCTTGAAAGCCTTTCATAAAATCGTACAGTTGGCCATCGATAAACGGGTACATGCCTTAATTATTTCGGGGGACATATATAACAGTGCCAGTCACAATTTGACGGCTCAACTTGATTTCGTACGCCGCCTGCACACCTTGGCAGCACATGAAATTCCCGTATTTATCGCTTACGGTAATCATGACCCGGCTATATCCTGGCAAGCGGAAATTCCTTTTCCGCCGAATGTGCATGTTTTTTCGACGGATAAAGCGGAACGAATTCCTCTCGTTGTCGAAGGGGAAGAATTGGCTGCCATATACGGTCGCAGTTACGAACGTCGCGAGTTACGTGAAAATGCGTCGCGCGATATGAGGCGTCAAACGGGTGATCGTTATGCCGTCGGTGTTTCACGTACATAAGCACGGTATTCTTTGCGAATCGCCGTACGTCGTTTACGCCGGCAATCCTCAGGGATTGGATTGTACGGAAACCGGTCCGCGCGGATGCTATTATGTAGAAGCCGGCCCCTACGGTACGACGAACGTGCAATTTGTTGATACGTCCGTCGCTCGGTGGGAAACTGTGAGTATCCCCATTGATACCTTGGAGTCGGTTTCAGCTTTGCGGGAAGCGGTTAGATTGGAAAAAGAAAAAATTCGTCGTCAGGCGGGAAAACCCGTATTTCTGACTGTAGAATTTACCGGTGCCGGGAGTATGTATCGCGTTATTAATAACGCTGAATCGGTACAATACTGGATAAACAGCTGGCAAGAAGATGAAGAAGGTAAATATGCTTTTATTATGGTAACTTCTGTCAAGAATAAGGCCAGACCGAAGCTTAACTTAACGGAGCGAAGTCAGTTACCGGATACCGTCGGAGATTTTTTGAATATTGCCGAGCAGATAGAAGGCTTGCCGACCGCTGAAAAAGCGGAACTTTTGCGGCGTATATTAACAGATCGCCCTGAGTTCGAACGGCTCGGAGCCTATGGCAGAAATCTTACGGATGAGCGGCTGATAGCCGCTTTTGAACGGGCTAAATGGTTCGGAGTACAGCAGTTGACGGAGACAAGTAGAGGGTAAGCGAATGAAAATAATTCAAATGAATTTAGATGACTTCGGCATTTATCATAATGTCATGTGGAACCCTCCCGAAAAAGGGCTTATCGTTATGCACGGTCGTAATGAAAGCGGTATATTCGCCGGGAGAACGGACGGGAATATAGGATTTATCGTAACGAAAAGGAATCTTATATAGCTGACGGAGACATGCTTATTCATGAAGAGCCGGCCAGTCTATGGTGGCATGACTTGGAACGTGTAACGTATGACAATATCTTTGCCATGGGGTTGGAAGATCTTCAAGGATTTAAGGTCCTGTCCAATGAAGCTGTGCGCAGTCGATTTTTCAGCATTGAAAGCGGCATGAACCTGGGGGCAACAAGTCGTGATTTACAGCGGCGTATGAGTGATTTACTGGTTGCTTCCGTTCAAGGAAAAAAGCCGATTAATCAGCTTTTATCGCAACAGCGAAATTACGACTTACGTATTGATCGTCTGGCTTATGATGAAGAAGAATTTGCCGCCTTGCAAAAGGAAGAGGAAAAAACACACGAAGAAGAACGTCGTATTCGCTTGGAAGCGGAAGAGATCAAGTTGCAGTTAGAGCGAATTTCTATGGAAAATAGCCTCTTTTACGGAACAAATAGAGTCTATCCGCCGCTCGTACGGAAAAACGGATGAAGTTCCCGAAGACGCACAGTGCTGGAAGGCGGCGGCCCCTCAAATCGAAAGTCTACATGCAGAAATCGCTCAATGGAAACAGATGGCGACTAAGTTGGCTGAAAACGATGATGCCCATACGGACCGCAGTTTTGATTGCAATCGCATAGAACGCACTTTGCGGGAATGGACGGACGGGGAGGTTTCACGCCGGGTAGATTGGGAAGAGGGCTTGAAGGCCGTTATGATAGCCGAAAGGCTGGAACGAGAGACGGAAAAATGGCAGGCTGCCAAACCGAAGGCGGTCGACGGAACGGAAGAACGGAAAATCACCGGCCCTGTCCGCACAAAAATTCAGTGGCAGGACTTGGGAAAAAATCTGGGGGCTGCACGCGATGCCTTAGCGGAGAAACGCCGACTTGCGGAAATGCTCGAATGGATTAAGGCGACTCCGGCTCCGTCCGTCAGCGCATTGACCGGTTCCGTGATTGTCACTCTAGCGGTTACCGTTGCAGCGGTGAGCGGTGCCGTCGCGGAAGACTTATCCTATTTATATATAGTGGCTCTTGTTTTTTTCTGTATCAGTGCGGTGCTTTGGCATAAACGTCATAAAGCCGTATCCTATCGGCCTCAAAGAATTGGCGAGTTGGAAGCTCACTTGGAAGCGGCACAGAGTCGACTGCAATCCTTTGCAGAAGAATATGCGCCCCATCTCGATTCAACAGCAAGTGTTGAAGAGTGGACCGGCGCTTTGGACGCTTTACGCCGTGAATATACGGATTGGCAGACGCGCTCGACCCGTGAGTCATGGGAACGGGAACAGCAGGACATGTATTTGGCTCTGTATGATAAATGGCAAAAAGAAGGAAAAACTCGTCGGGAACAGTTGGAGGAAGCTTTATCGACATGGCGCACATGGCAGAGTCATTCGGGATTTACACGCTTGCCGTTAAACCGATTTAACGAAGCTCATAATCTATGGGAAACATGGCATCGTTTGTATGAAGCGAATCTTAAATGGGAGAGCGAACGGAGCGAGCTGGAACAGCGTGTAAGTCGTATGATTGATAGGGGCGAGCAGATCTTCAGGGAACTGTCCGTAAAAAAAGAGGTTACGCCCGATGCAGTGGAAGCAGTATATAAACAGTGGCAAGCAGTGCAAGTTCACCTTGAAGTAGCTAAAGAACAAGAGCGACTACGCCGCGAAGGGGACGCCCGTATTGCTGAATTGGAAGCGGAAAAACGACTGCGGGAAGCTCGATTACAAGAATTGTTGAAGCAGACGGAATGCCGTAGTGTGGGCGAGTTTCGTACTAAGGCCTTACAATTTGAACGGTTTTGTCAGTATAAAGAGGTTTATGAACAATCTGAATCTCATATAAGATTAATTGCTAAAGATGCGAAGACTTATGCAGAATTGCAGCGAGAATTGAGCATTCACGACTTGAAGGTCTGGGAAGACGAGAAGGCTCATTATGAAAGTCGCTTGGCCGAATGTGACAAAAAACTGGCGGCTGTAGCAGAAAAAAGAGGAACCGTCGTAGAGCGTTTGAGTGCCATGGCTAAGAACAAAGTATACTCGGAATTGTTACAGGAAAAGCAGTCCACCTGTGCCGAGCTCGATAAACTGATGGATGAATGGCTTACAGAGTTATACGCTCAGCATATGTTGCGTGAAGCTCAGTCATACTATGAACGTGTACGACAACCGGCAGTTATCAAAAAAGCCGGTGAGTATTTGTATTTTATGACAGGCGGTCGGTATACTTTGCAGTCTGCATCGGACGGACGGCGTCTCTTTGCCGTCGACGGTATGCAAAGACGTACGTCCGAAAAAGAGTGGAGTAGCGGATTGGGGGATCAGATTTATCTGGCCGTTCGTGTGGCCCTGGCCATGGCTTTCGCCGGACAGATAGAATCTATGCCGCTTATCTTGGATGATATCCTTGTTCGATTTGATGAAGTTCGGCAAAAAGAAGCCTTGAGATTTCTGGCCGACCTGGGAAAAACGGAGCAAGTGTTTTTGTTTACTTGTTCTGAAGAAACTCGGCGTCTGGCCGTTGAAGTTCAAAAAGAGTTGGCAGGAGAAACGGACAGCGTTCACTTATTTGAAATATCTAAGGGAACCATAGAAGCTAAGGGAGTATAAAAAAGCCTTGCTTTACAGGAATGTAAAGCAAGGCTTTTTTTCAGTCTCCGTATTTCTGATAGACTCTTTGTATGTGGTTTAACGTATATAAAATACTTTTGCCCAAGGGGAGTAATTCATAAAGACCTTTTTCATTTTTTTGAATTAAATGGCGGGTAAGAAGCGCTTTAATCTTTCTATTCAATTCTGTTTCGCTAATATAAGGAATGTTTATCAAAATAACGGAAAATGAGTTTTTGCCGGAATCAATAGATGCCAGTATTTCGGGAATCCATTTTAGCCTGAGAATATCTTGTATATCTTGGAATTTACTATTAAATTCGACCATAAGAGATTCACCGTCCTTTCATAAAACCTTATAGTTCTTTATAGTATATCATGGGTCTAACCTTTTTGTTAGTTGAAAATAAAAATCAATAAAGTTAAAATAAAGAAAATCAATTAACAGATAGGGGGAGTTTTACATGAAAAACTTAAAGACTGTAAATCAATATATTGCGAATCTTGCCGTTCTCAACATTAAGACACATAACCTTCATTTTAATGTAGTAGGATCGAGCTTCAAAAATGTTCATGAATACTTGGAAAGTATCTATAATACCTATTTCGAGTATTATGATGCCGTAGCGGAACTGGTTAAGATGCAAGGGCAAATGCCTTCCGTATCTACGGAAGAGTATATGAAGGCGGCTACAATTAAGGAAGTCCCGGCTAAGGAATATCCCGTGGCGGAAGCCTTGGACATTGTGTTGAAAGACCTGGAAGTGATGACAAAGGCGGCTTTAAAAATTCGCGAAGGCGCTGAAAAGGAAGATAACTTCCTTCTTGCCAATATGATGGAAGACCATGTGGCATATTATATGAAACAACGCTGGTTTATTTCGGCAACACTATATAAGTAATATCCTTCTGATTTTATGCAACATGCAAAAAGGGGCTCTTACGAGTCCCTTTTTGCATATGTAAAATAAATTGCGGTTTTTGAGGGGAAATAAAATTATTGTTAAATAAAATCTTGATAATATATATGACTATAGTATACTGAAACAGTCGTGAAATGAAAGTAAGGAAGTACATTTATGGAGCAGCGAACCTTAAGGGAAATTATAATAGCTTTGGTTACTGCTTTAGGAGCAGAAATACAGCCGTTGATTCTTCAGAAAACAGAAGGCACGTCCGGTCGATTCTTTATTTTAAAAGGCATAAGGACACGACGCGAACAGACTTTTACTGCAAGCGTGTTACTTTGTGTTATTGGCGGCAGTAGTATAATCTTATTTATTGAGAATTAGGGGACGAAAGGATTTCTATATGTACAGTGAATTAAAAGGAAAAGTAGCCGTCATTACAGGCGGATCCAAGGGAATCGGAACGGCTATCGCCAAGCGTTTCGGGCAAGAAGGCATGAAGGTTGTCATTAACTATAATTCCGATGCAGCCGGTGCAGAGTTGGCTGCAGAAGCGGTTCGATGTGCCGGCGGAGAGGCGGTTACTGTCAAGGCTCATGTCGGTACGGAAGAAGGCGTGCAGTCTCTGGTCGATGCGGCTGTAGAAAACTACGGAGGTATCGACGTATGGATTAACAATGCGGGCATGGAAAACAAGGTGGCGACTCATGAAATGCCCTTAAGCGATTGGGAACGAGTTATTAACGTTAATTTAACAGGTGTATTTCTCGGTACACGTGCGGCTTTGACATATTTTATGGAGCATGATGTAAAGGGAAGTATTGTAAATATGTCATCAGTTCATGAGCAGATTCCTTGGCCGACCTTTGCACATTACTGTGCGTCCAAAGGCGGTATTAAACTCTTTACGCAAACTGTGGCCATGGAGTATGCCAAGTACGGAATTCGTGTAAATGCCGTCGGTCCCGGAGCTATTAATACGCCTATTAATGCGAAAAAATTCTCCGACCCCGTTCAGTATGAAGAAACGATGAGTATGGTTCCTATGAAGCGTATCGGTAAGCCTGAAGAAGTGGCAGCTTGTGTGGCTTGGCTTGCTTCCGATGAAGCGTCATACGTAACAGGAATCACCCTTTTTGTAGACGGCGGCATGACCTTGTATCCGGCTTTTCAAGACGGTAAGGGTTAAAACTTTGTAAAAGAGTATACGGATCGGCGATATGATTTTGCCGTAGCCGATTTAGAAAGGAACATATATGAAAAACGTATTGGTTATTTCGGGACACACGGATTTACAGCACGATTCGTTTAACAATAAGCTTATTATGGCAGATTTGGAAAAGGCTTTGCCTGAAGTTCGTTTCGAGTATTTAGATGCCATGTACCCCAATTTTAAAATTGATGTAAAAAAGGAACAGGAACAATTGGTATGGGCCGATGTTATTCTACTTAAGTTCCCCATTTTTTGGTACAGTATGCCGTCACTTTTGGCACGTTGGATGGAACAGACCTTTGAACACGGGTTTTCGCACGGCTCCAAAGGAAAGGCCTTAGTGGGAAAGAAACTGTTACTCTCCTTTACTGTCGGTGCACCGGAAGATATGTGTCGTGAAGGAGGCTTTTAACTCTACCCTGTGGAAATAATGACGACTCGTTTTATTCAGACGTCTCATTTGTGCAGTTTGGACTATGAAGGTGCCGTGTATACGTGCGGTCTCGGCTATGTGAACCGTGATGATGCGGAAGCTTGCAAGGCTATGGAGTCGGCAGCTTACGAACATTCACAACGCGTAATTAACCGCATTGAAGAATTGGCGAAATAGGATATCTACATGACTAAACCCGCTTGTCCTTATGGGGACAAGCGGGTTTTATAATGCGTACTATTTTAACTTTTTAGTGAAGCTGCGGTGGCGGTGATCTTTCTTATCGGTTTTTACACGGAAATAGTTGTGTTTAATGGCCGTATTTTTGTCGTCAGTCGTCGTGTATACATCAAAGAGATCGAGAGATTCGATAAAGGGAACAAATTTTTTAAAGCCGAAGTTTCTTACATCAAAGTCGGAGAATTGTTTATTCAATAAATTCCCTAAGGTGCCTGAGAAAATCCAGCCGTCTTCATCCGAGTTTTCTTCTGTCAGTTTGATAAGAGCCAATTTAATAGTCGATAAATCTTTGCCTAACGTATTATCGAATGCGTCTTGTCCGTTATGACGGTATTCGGAAGAATGGGAGGTCTTTTCACGGTCATGAGGTATCGAAGTTTCGTGTTCGACCGGTTCTTCGCCGGCTTCTTCAAAGAGGACATCCAAGTAGAGAAACTTGTTGCAAGCCGAAATAAATGAGCGAGGTGTTTTGCTTTCACCCATGCCTAAAACATACTTTTGTGATTCTCTTAAACGAGAAGCCAAACGAGTGAAGTCGCTATCCGATGAAACGATACAATAGGCATCCAAATCGCTTTGGTAAAGAAGATCCATTGTATCGATAATGAGTGCCGAGTCGGATGAATTTTTACGAATAGTGTTGCTGTATTGTTGAATCGGCTGGATGGCATTATCGAGAATAATATTTTTCCAAGAAGCCATTTGAGGTGTTGTCCAGTTGCCGTAAATGCGTTTATAAACAATATTGCCCAAGTTGTTGGCTTCAGACAAGATGACATCGATATACTTGTTGGAAATGTTTTCGGCGTCAATGAGGACAGCCAATTTCATTTCTTGGTTCATCGTCTCCCTACTCCCCTTTGTATAGTCATTAAATGAGTTGTTGTAAGCGGTTCGTCAAGTCTGTCGGATTTTGCGCAGCCGAAAGATCCATAATCGGTTGTGCCCCCACGTACAAGAGATTGTCGCTGCCGCGGTGAACGTCGGTGGCAGTCGGTTTTTTACCGTCGTGATAGACGGCCGACAAATTGCCGGCAATGAGGTAGGCTCGTTCTTTACCGCTCATAGAGGAGATGGTTTCCGGCTGGTACCAGTCTTTTCCGTGGAGAGAAATCATTCCTGTATCGGCATTGACCTTAACGACACCGCCACTCCACTTTGTAATATCTTCATTATACACGTTACGGCGGGAAATAGTGGACGGATGGTCATTAAAGAGTTCGTTAATACCGCCCGAAGACTGGCCGGGGTTCTTGTCCAGAATTCGCTGCCATACGGCAGCACCGGCTCCGATGTTGTATCCTGCATTAACGGCGTATGTGAATGCCAAAGCATCGGCTTCTTTTTCCATCGGTTTCGTAATTAATTTAGCCGTGCCGACTTGAGATAAGATACCTGTAATGAGCTGAGTAGATGTATCACCGCCGATAGCCGCACCGGCAAGGACTAAAGGCATTTGTTTACGAATGCCTTGGATCGGGTGTCCTTTTTGGCCGTGTCCCATTTCATGAGCCAAAACAAAGGCCAGTTCGTTTTCATTGTAATTTAAAGGTTCAAAGGCCCCTATATTAACGCTTAGGTTATGGCCGATAGTACAAAAGGCGTTAAAGCTTTTGTCGTCATTAACAAAGTAATTGTACGGCTTTTTCGTAATAGACGGATCCGTTTTTGCAATGGAAGCGGATAAACGCGTCATAATACGGTCCAACATGGCGTTGGCACGAGGATCGTTGTTGACACCGTATTTCTTCTTCATTTGTTCAAAAAATTCGTTGCGGCCACCGTTATCGAGATGCTTTAACTCTTTTTCGAGGGCGAAGTATTGTATGCCCGCACCGGCGAAACTTGTCCAGTCTATAGCTTCGGCTGTTTGCAAGGTTGAAGAGGCGGGACTGAGAGACACTGCCAGAATACCGGCAAGAATATATGATTTTATAGATTTTTTCATGAATAAATCCCCTTTCGAGCGGGTAGAAAAATATTTTGCACTTACGAGTTTTATTATACCACATAACAGCCCGTAAACAGCAAAAGGAAGAGGAGGGTTATGTATTTTTAACACATTGAATACTTTCTTGCAGTAAAAATGAGACAAAGGAAAAATATAAGGTTTGTGAACAGACCTTTTTAGATTGATGAGAAAATTGGGTATTGACATAAAGATATAAGGACGATATGATGAATGACATAATTATATACCGTCCATAAAACCGAAGAAGCGGGAGTAACGACGTTATCGTGCACTTACAGCGAGCCGGAACGGTGAAAGCCGGCAGAACGCAGACCGTCAAATGGGCCGCAGAGGGCGCAAGGAAAGGCAGTAGCCGAGTATTTTGCGACGTAAGGCATACGTCAGTTGCCGGGAATATGTTAGTATTCCGTCGAGAGCAGGGAGTTTCTCCTGAACCAAGGTGGCACCGCGGAACCGTATCCGTCCTTGACATGTATTCTTGTCATGGACGGATTTTTTTGCGAGAGGAAGAGAAAATGACACCTAATGAGTTGAAGCAATATGCCAAAGATTATAAGATTGTGCCCCTCAGTCGTCGTTTGTATAGTGATGTTTGTACGCCGGTAGAAGCCTTACGTATCGTCAAAAATGTGAGTAAACACTGTTATATTCTAGAAAGCATGGAAGATGCCAAACGGTGGGGACGATATACTTTCATCGGCTATGACCCTAAGGGGGAGATTACGTGTAAAGACGGTATTGTTCATGTTATAGAAAACGGCAACGTCACGATCAAAGGAGAGGAGCCGACAGTAGTTATTCGTAGAATTTTAGAAGCGAATAAATCTCCTCGCATTGAAAATCTGCCACCCTTTACAGGCGGCTTGGTCGGCTATTTTTCTTATGACTACTTACAGTATGTTGAATCGTCGATACACTTTACGGCGGAAGATGACGAGTCAATTCCTGACCTTGATTTGATGATCTTTGATAAAGTCATTGTCTTTGACAATTTGAAGCAAGAAATCATTCTTATCGTCAACATAGACTTGAAAAATCCGGAAGAGAATTATGAAAAAGCTCAACATGAGTTGCAAGTTATGCATGATTTATTGCTGTTCGGGAAAAAAGCGGCACCGGATCCGTTGGTATTAAGCAAAGGATTTACCCCGCTTTGCGATAAGAAAGAGTATTGTCGTATGGTGG
>QWCC01000731.1_pt1 | contig 12012 bp, 8 predicted proteins | sample 1972491 | NCBI WGS metagenome assembly QWCC01 (sample SAMN09866718, study PRJNA288562) | Human oral metagenome isolate term5_saliva, whole genome shotgun sequencing... | isolation source: mouth | host: Homo sapiens | place: USA: California
TTCATTTGTATTTAACATTTAGTATTGCCCTAATCTATTAGTTATTTGTCATATATGTTAGAATAGGTCTTTTTTCCACATGCCGATGATAGCAATGATAGAACACACCACGGAAATACCTACTACTTCGTAGAATCCATTCGGATCATCCTGAAACGGCAACGCCACATTCGTTCCCCACAGACTGAATATGATTGTGGGCACTGCCAAAGTAATCGTAAGGGCCGCCAACATTTTCATCACCATATTAAGGTTATTTGAGATAATCGATGTAAAGGCGTTCATCATATTCATCAAGATATTAGAATACATTTCAACCATCTCGATGGCCTGTTTATTCTCGATGATAACGTCTTCCAAAAGATCCTCATCCTCTTCATACATTTTAAGCAAATGTCTATAAGTGCTGTGACCACGCAAGCGCAATAGGCGTTCCATAACAGTTCCATTCGTACGCAACGCAGAGGTAAAGTATGTCATGGATTTCTGTAATTCCAATAGTTGGAAGAAGTCTTTATTCTTCGTCGTATGACGCAACTGAACTTCAATATCGTCGGTACGGCGGTTAATTTGTTGTAAGTAACGCAAGAAAAGAGTGGCCGTGCGAAAGAGTATTTGAAAGAGGAAACGAGTCTTTTTAAAAGTATAAAATAAAGGATACTTGTTCTGTGTAAAGGCTTTCATAACATCCGTTTCCTGCAGGCAGACAGTTACGATAAAATCAGGTGTAATAAAGACCCCGAGAGGCAAAGTGTCATAACTGTCCGTTTCCAGAATAATAGGAATATTGATGACGACGAACACGTAGTCATCCTCGATTTCCACACGAGAACGTTCTTCCGTATCCAGGGCCATTTTCAGTACGTCTGTAGGAATTTCCGTGACCATAGAAACAATTTGCAGGTCGTCCGAGTCGGGGTTCACAACATTAATCCAAGAGCCTTTTTCGGCCGTAGCGATAGATAAATCATCTTCCAAGTGGCCGTTATTATGTTTGAATACTTCCAGCATGCCGTATACCTCCCCTCGTTGCGACTTCAGGTGCACATAAACTCAAACTAATATAATCACACGGGACGAGACAAGTCAAGAGGAAAGAACAAAGATTTACAAGCCGTTTCAAAGGATTTTTTAAAGACAGGGGAGAGGTTTTGCTATATAATATAATAGGTTATATATATGTAGCATTCAATTTTTTTAAGGGATGCAATTGACTCAAGATAAGAAATGGGCGACTTATGCGTCCACTTTTGTTACATATACAATCTTTATGAGGTAGACGGAAAGGAATTGTAACGTGCAACTGACGAAGATGGAATTGCGGGGATTCAAGTCATTCGCAGATAAAACGACATTGACCTTTGATAAGGGTATTACCGCCATTGTCGGACCTAACGGCAGCGGGAAAAGTAATATTTCCGATGCCGTCCGTTGGGTCATGGGTGAACAGAATGTGCGTCAGTTACGCGGACAGCGAGCGGAAGACATCATTTTTTCCGGTACGGATACGCGACGGCCTCAGGGGGTTGCAGAAGTATCTTTGTATTTCGATAATTCCGATAAGACGTTGGACACGGAATTTAGGGAAGTCGTTGTTACTCGCCGCTATTTTCGTTCCGGTGACAGTGAATTTTATATTAATAAAAGACATTGTCGCTTAAAGGATATTCATAATCTTTTTGCCGATACGGGTATAGGACAGGACTCTATGGCCGTTATCGGGCAAAATAGAGTTGATCGTATTCTAAATAGCCGGCCTGAAGAACGGCGGATTATTTTTGAAGAAGTTGCCGGAATCAGTCGATTTAAGGGACGTAAAGAAGAAGGGTTGAAGAAAATTCGCGAGACTAAGGCCAATCTAGAGCGCATTCACGATATGACCGTTTTGCTGGAAGAACGGTTGGAACCCTTGACGAGACAAGTGGAAAAATTACGCTCTTTCCGTCTCTTAGATGAAGAACGACGGGCCTATGAGGGAACCTTGACCTTACAAGAGTTAAAAAACTTTGAAAGACTGTTGTCTAAGGCGGAAAATATTCGTCAGCAAGCTTTTTTTGCAGATCGTAATGTAGAAAAACAGATAGAAGCAAAAGAGCGGGAACGTCAACGCATCATGGCTTCTATTGAGGCGGAAGGTGCTCGCATGCAGGCTTTAAATGAGGCCGCCGGAGCTGCTAAAAGTGAAGCGGACAGGTTGCGAGAAAGGTTGGAACGGTATGACCTTCAAGTCGAAGATAATCGACGTATTATAGAGACTGTAAAATCGGATCTTCAAGATATAAGTATTCGTAAAAAAAAGGTATCCGCACGAATTTCGGAATTGACTTCCCGATTGGAATCCGGCCGAGCAGAAGAAAAAGCGGCAGTGCAAAGTGTAACACTTACGGAAAAATTGATGCTTGAGGCGATGACGCAGGCTGAGGCGATTCAAGAATCTTTGCGGTCAGAGGAAAAAGCGGTACAATTACGCAAAGAAAAGCAGTATGCTTTACATCGAGATGTCGAGGATTTTAAACGTCGATTAGCGGAAAATATAGAACGGTCCGGAGAGTTAAAAGAAAGAATTGAACGAGTTGAGGAGCGTAAAAAAGAACTGGAACGGCATCACCTCGACTTGGAAGCCGAGATAGGGCAAGTTCGAATAAATGAAAAGTCTCTTCAAGATAAGCTTCGGACGGCAAGTGAGGAGCTTGAGTCTTTAAAAAAATCGTTAGACGAAACGGCGAAACAAGAAGGGGTCTTAAAGAGCGAGTGTGATGCACTGCGTCAGAAATTGCACCTGTTGGAGGGCTTGGAACGTGATGGCGAAGGATTGGGACGTGCTGTCAAGACAGTCCTTCAGTCCAAGGAGCCGTGGAGTTCATCTGTTTGCGGTATTGCCGGAAATCTTTGCCGAATTCCTGAAGAATATATGACGGCTATAGACACGGCTCTGGGCGGAGCGTCCAGACATATTGTCGTTACCTCGGAAAAAGCGGCAAAAGAGGCCGTGACCTTTTTAAAGCGGATTAAGGCGGGAAGGGCTACCTTTTTACCGGTTGATACGGTTCGTTCCAGACATTTAGGCAAGGATAGAAATTGCATACGTATCGTTTGTTTAGACGGAACCGTCTTTAACGTAGGCGGCTCCCTTACCGGCGGCAGTTCTGCCCGAGCTATGTCTTCCGTAACGGGACGCAAGCAGGTTATTGAGAAAACGGCTTGCGACTTAAGAAAAAAAGAAGATGTATTGCAAAATATATCGGCGGAAGTAGCGACAGCCACGAGAATTTTTAATGAACGGAGTACGGCGGTAACCTTACTTACGAGAAAGTTTAATGAAACGACAGAGGTTTTGAGGCGCTGTGAATGGCAACTACAGAAAAGTGCAGCTGATTACGAGCAAATAAAGGATGAAATTCGTAATGAAGCGGCAGGGGAGCAACGCCTGAATGAGGTTCGTTCGGAAATACAGAACCTTCTGGTAAAGGCACAAGAGCGCTTGTCCGCTTATGAGGAAAAAGAAAACACCTCAATCATTGAAGATCTGAAACAGCAAGTGTTAAAAGCTCGGGAAAATACGGACTATATAGGCACCTCTTTGACAGAACGGCGTATAGAAGCGGCCAAGCTTACAGAACTAATTGCACATTTACAGGAAAGCAGGCAAGAACAGATTGGACGTCTGGAAGAGCTGGGGGCACAGGAAAAAGGGCTGAGCCGTAAGCTTGACGAAGTAAAAGAGCAGATTGAGTCATTAAGTCGGCAGCGGCGTGTTGATGAAACGTTACTGGTTGAAAAGGAAAAGGCCGTTATTGCCAAAGAGGCTGACAAGAATGCTTTTTATCAGGCCAGAGAAACGAATTTCAGTAAGGGACAGGCGGCTGACGAGGAACTTAAGCTTTTACGAGAAGAAAAAGAACATTACCGGCAGCAAATAAGTCGTGCCGATATTCAAATTGAAAAATACGGTAGTGAGATTTCAAGATGTACTGAAAAATTAACCGACCAGGGATTGACACGTGAAGAAGCGGAAGCTCGTAAACAAGAAGGTTCTTTGCGAGAATTGCAAGAAACGGTCCGCTCTTTAAAAAGCCGTATAGCTGAACTCGGTACGGTCAATCCCAATGCGGATGAAGAGTATAGAGAAGTGGCTGCCAAAGCTGAACTTTATGAGCAACAGAGTCGTGACCTTGCTGAATCGCAAGGAAAATTGGAAGCGATAGTAGCAGAAATCGATAAGGCCATGTCTATGCAGTTTGAGCAAGCCTTCAATGAAATCGGAGGTTACTTTCAACAAATCTTTTCACGACTTTTCGGCGGCGGTACGGCTAAGATATTGTTGAACGACACTCACAACATATTGACCAGCGGCATCGACTTTTTAATTCAACCTCCCGGAAAAAAGGCCCAGTCTTTAACCTTATTGTCCGGTGGTGAACGGGCACTTACGGTTATTGCACTGTTATTAGCTTTCCTGGCTTATCGGCCGGCTCCGTTTTGTCTGGTCGATGAAGTTGATGCGGCTCTGGATGAGGCTAATGTAGATCGAATGGCCAGGTATTTGAAAAATTACAGCGGTGATACGCAGTTTATTGTTATCACACATCGACGTAAATCCATGGAAGCGGCTAATACCCTGCAAGGCGTAACAATGGAGGAAAAAGGGGTATCGAAGTTGATCACGGTCCAAGTTGATGAATTCATAGAGAAAGGAACTTAAGGAATGGGCTTTTTTTCAAAATTAAAAGACAGTCTGGAAAAAACGAAGAAATCCTTATTTACAGGTATTGAAACGGTTGTTCTGGGGTATGCAAACATAGACGACGAAATGTACGATGACTTGGAAGCGGTTATGCTCACAGGCGACATAGGGATTGAAACGACCGATTATTTACTGGAACAGATTCGAGAGGGCGTAAAGTCAAAGGAGATTAAAGACGGAAGCGATGTTGTACCGTATTTGGAAAAGGTCGTTGTAAAATTATTGGAAGAAAACGATGAGCCGGAACAAGATACGGAAGGGACGAAGGTCATTTTTATAGTTGGTGTAAACGGTGTCGGTAAGACAACAACTATCGGTAAACTTGCAAAATACTATACGGAACACGGTAAGTCCGTCATGATTGCCGCCGGAGATACCTTCCGGGCCGCCGCCTCCGATCAGCTGACTATTTGGGCGCAGCGTGTAGGCGTGCCTATCATTAAGCACAGGGAAGGCGCTGATGCGGCGGCGGTGGTTTACGATGCTACGGCTTCCGCCAAAGCCCGTCATGCGGACATACTCCTGGTAGATACGGCGGGGCGGTTGCATACGAAAAATAATTTGATGGAAGAGTTACGGAAGATGGCTCGTGTAGCTGCTAAAAATATTGAAGGAGCTCCGCACGAAACATTCTTGGTATTGGATGCAACGACGGGGCAAAATGCCGTCAGTCAAGCTAAGTTGTTCGGTGAAGTAGTGCCTCTTACGGGCGTGGTTTTGACAAAATTGGACGGAACGGCCAAGGGCGGTATCGTATTGTCTATAAAACGGATACTCGGCGTACCTGTTCGCTGGGTCGGTGTCGGTGAAGGCGCGGACGACTTACAGCCCTTTGATGCGGCTCAATTTGCCGATGCCTTGTTTGAACGAGCCGGTACGGAAGTGGAAGAAGATAGTGGAAAGGGATAAGTAAACTAAGTAAAACGAGACGGAAGTACATATAAAATTAGGAGGAGATACTATGTTTCTCGGCAATCTGGATCAGTGGGAGAAAGATGCACAATATGTACCCGCATATATAAGACCGTTTATCGAAATGTTGGCTCATGTGGATTTCGATACGCTGGAAACGGGCAGACATGAATTGGGTAACGGCAACTATATGAATGTTGATGAGAGTGTGACGGCTCCGGCAGGTGAACGTAAGACGGAATGCCATAGTCGATATATAGATATTCAGGTACTCGTCGACGGAAGTGAATATATAGGATGGCAGCCTTTGTGCCGTCTGGGAGAGGTGACGGAAGATCGTTCGGCGCAAGATGCACGTTTTTTCAGTCCGTTTCTTGAAAATGATGTTTTTGTAGTGATGGAAAGACGCAAGACTTTTGCCGTTTTTTATCCCAATGACGGTCATCGGTGTTTATGTGCCCCTGACGGTAAGGGAGCGGTTGTCCGAAAAATAATTGTCAAAGTAAAAGTACAGGAAGAGGCCTGATATGGAGACCTTATTAAAGGAAATCGGACTGGCTCTGTGTGATATACGGCGACAGAAACCGCTGATTCATGAGATTACAAATTATGTTACGGCCACTGACTGTGCGAATATCACTTTGGCGTTAGGAGCCAAGCCTATTATGGCTACAAGACCGGTAGAAGCGAAAGACGTGATTACGCGGGCTAAAGGTGCCGTATTAAACTTAGGAACCCTTGACGATGAACGACTTAAAGTTATGGAAAAGGTGGCGGCCATAGGTACCGATCACGGAGTTCCCCTGGTACTTGATCCGGTCGGTGCGGGCAGTATGGAAAGCCGTGCCAATGCCGCCGGAAAATTGCTTGAAGCGGGACGAATGGCCGTAATTCGCGGTAATGGCGATGAAATAATGAGCTTGGCAACAGGGAAACTTACTCAAGGCGCGGGCGTGGATAATAGCGGCAAGGTACAACTTACCGGTGAAGAAGTAAGAGAATTCAGCCGGAAACTGGGGACTGTCGTTGCTGTTACGGGGGCTGTAGACATTATCTCCGACGGAAAGCGGACCGTATCTTGCTATAACGGCAGTCCGTTGCTACCTTTTGTTACCGGAACGGGCTGTATGACAACGGCTCTCATTGCTGCTTTTGCTTCTGTAACGGATTCTTTTACAGCAGCTGTAGGGGGCATTCTCTCTTTAGGTCTGGCAAGTGAAATGGTTGTAAACAGAGATCCCCGAACGGGACCGGGAACTTTAAGACAACGATTGTGTGACTGTATTTTTGAGCTACATAAGGATATTTATATCTTGGACGGAAGGGTAGTGAAAGACTATGAATAATCGAAAGTCCTTGATACGCTTGGCCGTAGCTGCTTTGTTAGTTGCTCTGGGAGTCTTATTGTCCCCCTTATCGGTACCTGTCGGCGCAGCAAAAATATTTCCCGTACAGCATGCATTAAATGTTATGGCTGCCGTTATTTTGGGATGTCGTTACGGAACGGCTGCGGCCTTTTGTGTTTCAACATTGCGTAATATTTTGGGCATGGGAACGGTATTGGCTTATCCCGGCAGTATGTGCGGTGCCTTTTTGTCGGCCTTCATGTATAAGCGTACGGGTAGCGTGTATGCAGCGGCTATAGGGGAAGTTGTGGGTACGGGTATTATCGGAGGTCTCATTTCCTGGCCGGTAGGATCTTACATACTCGGGTCTGCCGGTGCGGCTTGGTTTTTCTTCGTCGTTGCCTTTTTACCGAGTACCGTAATAGGATCTATCGTCGGTACCCTCGTTTGTAAGGTACTGCCTTTAGAAAGACTCAAAGAATACTTATACAAATAAGACTGTTTTAACATGGGAATTTCCGCTTCACGACTTGACTTATAAAGTATGTATGTATTAAACTGATAAGTGGTACTGGGTTTTCAATGCCGGTTTTTGTTTACGCTTTTTAATTTAACGAGGAGTTTATATGGAGAAAGATATTCGTGCCCATGTTTTGCGTGTCGCTCTTGAAGAATTGAATCAATGCGGTCCCGCATTTCATATGGATGATTTGGCTCGTCGTCTGCATATCAGTAAGAGAACCTTATATGAGAATTTTTCATCTAAACAGGAAATTGTTAAAAATGCTATTCTTTCAGTTATGGATGATTTATATACCCACCATGTAAAGCTTATTGAGGATGAAAGTAAGACGGTGGAGGAGAAACTGCTGACCTATTTTGACGCACGATCCGAAATGGTAGAAATTATTTCGCTTCGCCAATATGAAGCTATCTTGAGAAAAATGCCGGAAATCGCCCTCGAATTGGCAGAGGCAAGCAAAAGAGACTGGGATTTATTATTAAACTTTTTGCAAGACGTAGCACAGTCGGATGAGTATAAAGACTTCTATGTTTTTGCTTTATTGCATATGCTCATGGGGGCGGCCACCAATATTTTAAATCATTTGGATGAACTTGAAGACGATAAATACTATACCTATCCGAAGTATATGGAAGAATGTATGCGCATCGTGCTATACGGTATTAAGAAGTAAGAGGAGGATTCACCTACTATGAGGTCAAAACGTAAAGGTTTGGCAGTAAGTTTATTAGCAATTGCTGTGGCGGCAGCAGTTGCCGGTTGTGGCGGTAACGCAGGCGGAGAGAAGCAGCCCGTAGCCGTTAATACGTATAAAATTATAGCGGAAGACACGATTGTTCCCGCTGAGTACAGCGGTGTCGTAGCGGCAACGGATAAGGTACCCGTTATGCCGAAGGTGTCCGGTCGCGTTTTGGAAAAATACGTACAGGGCGGTCAAGCCGTTGCGGAAGGACAACCGTTGTTTCGATTGGACAGTCGTTCCTATCAGGCGGCTTTAAATGCGGCAAAGGCCGGTCAGGCACAGGCGGCGGCAAATCTTGCCAACCAGGAACTTAACTTGCGTCGTTACCAGACTTTGGCTGATGAAGATGCTATTGCCATGCAGACCGTGACGGATCAGGAAGCTGCTACGGCCCAACAAAATGCTGTGTTGCAGGCTCAAGAAGCACAGGTAGCGGCGGCACAGGATAATATGGACGATACTATTGTGTATGCTCCTTTCAGCGGGACGCTGAACGTTGACGATGTACCGATCGGGACCTTCGCGACAGCCGGAGGCACGGCTTTAGTCACTATTTCATCCAATAATCCCGTATTCGTCGATTTTACAATCAGTGAAGCCGAATACTTGGAAATGGTCAAATCCGGGGCCGGTAATCCTACATCTTGGGGCGATCATTTAAAATTGCGTCTCAGTGACGGATCCATGTATGCTTATGAAGGGCATATTGCACAAGTAAATCACGGTATGAACGGTAACTCGGGTTCCATTGTTGTAAGAGCTGTCTTCGATAATCCGGAAAATGTTCTCTTGCCGGGTATGTATGCTACAGTCGTTTCCGATGCACAGGTTAAGAGAAAAGCGATTACCGTACCGCAGCGTGCCGTACAGCAGACTTTAGGTAAATACTTCATTTCCGTTATTGATGAAAACGGAGAAGCTAAACAAAAAGAAGTAAAAGTAGGTCCGCAGATCGGCAAATTCTGGCTGATTACGGACGGTTTACAAGATAATGATATCATTATCGTTGACGGTTATCAGAAAGCTAACGGTGCAAAATTGAATCAGCATTTGTTGACGAAGGATGATATTCTTAACCCTTCAGCCGATGACGGACAGTCCAAATAGGGGGATCAAAAGTGATATCTAAGTTTTTTATAAACAGGCCGATTTTTGCTATCGTCATCTCTCTGGTCATTTCCATTGCCGGGATCTTGTCGATTATAACCTTGCCTGTTTCCAAATATCCTAAGGTTACACCGCCGCAAGTTCGTGTATCCGCCATGTATACGGGAGCTAATGCGGAAGTTGTCGGAACGACCATCGCCAGTGTTATTGAACGGCAAATGATGGGGGTCGACGATTTAGACTATATGGAAAGTACCAGTAGCGACAACGGTATGTATTCTCTGAACGTTCAGTATAAGAGCGGCAGTAACGAAGATATGGATACGGTTAATACTCAGAACCGTGTCAGTCAAATATCGGCTACCTTACCTACGGAAGTTACGAGTACGGGCGTAACCGTACAAAAGTCGTCAAATTCCATGGCAATGGTATTTTCACTGGTATCGCCTAACGGGACTTATGACGGTACTTTTATGAAAAACTATGCAACTCAGTATTTCATGGATGCATTGAAGTCCGTAAACGGTGTCGGTACGGTTCAGGAATTCGGAGCCGATTACGCTATGCGTATTTGGCTCGATCCTTTAAAAATGAGTGTTTTGCAAGTTACACCGACGGATGTCATTACGGCTATTCGTACGCAAAATTCGCAGGCTGCTGTCGGTACTATCGGTGCTCAGCCGTCTCCGACGGATCAGGCTTATCAGTACACTTTGCGTGCTAACGGCCGTTTGTCTACGGCCGATGAGTTCGGAAATGTAATTATTCGAACCAATAAGGACGGCAGTGCGGTTCGCGTTAAAGATATCGCCAAAGTGGAATTGGGATCGAAGAGTTATGATGTATTCGGTTTATATAAGGGTAACCCCAGTGCGACATTTATGGTCAGCTTGTCGGCAGGAGCTAACGCTATGCAGGCTGTTTCCGGAGTTAGAAAAGCATTGGAAGAAGCTAAGAAAAACTTCCCCAGTGATATGGAATACAAGGTTATATATGACAGTACGAACTTTGTTCGTGAATCCATTAAGGAAGTTATTGAAACCTTTATTGAAGCGTTATTGCTTGTAGCTTTAATTGTATATCTTTTCTTGCAAAGCGGACGGTCGACTTTGATTCCTTTGATTGCCGTTCCCGTATCTTTGCTCGGTACTTTTGCACTCTTCCAGGTACTTGATTTTACGATTAATACGTTAACTCTTTTTGCCATGGTATTGGCAATCGGGCTTCTTGTCGATGATGCTATCGTCGTTATTGAAGCCGTTGAGTATGAAATTAAATACAATAATAAAAAGCCTAAAGAAGCGACAATTATTGCCATGGAAAACGTACAAAACCCGGTTATCGGGGTTGCCTGCGTGTTAGCGGCCGTATTTGTTCCCGTATCTTTCTTAAGCGGCATGAGCGGCATCCTGTATCGGCAGTTTGCCTTGACTATTGCTATCTCCGTCGCTATATCAGCCTTCGTCGCATTGACTTTAACGCCGGCACTTTGTGCCACAATGCTTAAGGTTCACAAACCTACAGAATCGGCAAAGGGGATTGAGGTATTCTTTGAGAAATTCAATGAATATTTTGATAAATTTATTAACTGGTACGGCAAGAGGCTGGCTCACTTGCAACTTCATTTAAAGTGGGTAGTGGCTTTTCTTGTCATTATCAGTGCCGTAACCGGTCTTTTGTTTACGCGTATCCCTACCGGCTTTGTTCCGTCGGAGGATAACGGGTTTGCCATGGTCGATATTACACTTCCCGAAGGTACATCTCAGACGGAAACAGAAAAGGTAGCTCGTAAGGTAGGCACATGGTTGCAACAGCAGCCGGGTGTTAAGGACGCCATGGAAATTGTAGGCTTCGGCATGTTGGCAGGAGGCCAAAAGTCGAACAGTGCCGTTGTCTTTGTTACTATGGATGATTGGAGTGAACGAAAGACCAAGGATTTATCTGTCGATACATTGGTCGGCAAGGCTATGGGATTCGGCAATGCCATTCCCCAAGCTACTGTTATAGCCATTAATCCGCCGCCTATTGACGGCATGGGCACAAGTTCGGGCTTTACCATTGAAATTGAAGACCGTGGCGGTCACACTACGGCCGAATTGGCGGATGTAGCGAAAAAGTTTATCGCTGCGGCAAGCAAACACCCGGAGATCGGTTCGATTCGGACCTCATTCTCTAATGATACGCCTACGTATCAGTTGGATATTGACAGAGAACAGGTAGCTCGACAAAAAGTGGCTTTAACGGATCTGTATGCCGTCTTACAGGCGTATTACGGGTCGTACCAGGTTAATGATTTTACGACTTTTGGACGTAACTTTAAGGTCGTACTTCAAGCAGCACCCGAATTTAGAGAAAAGATTCAAGACAATCGACATATTTACGTACGGAACTCGGACGGTCAGTTGATTTCTGTAGATAACTTTGTTCGTCCCAAAATGACGGGTACGGCACCGATGATTACCAGATTTAATGATTATCCGGCTATTAAGATTACCGGTTCGCCGGCACAGGGCGCAAGCTCGGGTGATGCCTTAAAAGCCCTGATGGAAACGGCGGGTACGACGCTTCCTGAAGGCTATACGTATGAATGGGCGGGTATGAGCCGTGAAGAAGTAGCTGCAGGCAGCAAGACCCTGTA
>QWCC01000475.1_pt1 | contig 12001 bp, 9 predicted proteins | sample 1972491 | NCBI WGS metagenome assembly QWCC01 (sample SAMN09866718, study PRJNA288562) | Human oral metagenome isolate term5_saliva, whole genome shotgun sequencing... | isolation source: mouth | host: Homo sapiens | place: USA: California
ATATTAAAAAAGTACTTTAATGCCCTACCAATTTCTTCACTACAAAATACAGATGGTAATAAACATAGCAACATAATGCCATAAGCTATACCATATTGTTTTAAAGAACTTGCTATACACAATTCTTTTCGCTTTATAAAACATGTACAAATTGTAATCAATAACAATAATCCATACACCACATTCCCAATGGCCACAGACATTCTGGTTGTACACATCATAATAATTAGTAAAATAGTTAATACTAACTCATATTTTTTCAAAATCCACTGTTTCATGACTCTCCCCTAATAGATTTCCTATTTCATATACGGTTTCAAATTTTCTTGTACTTCCGCTGCGTATTGGTCCAACATATCATAACGTTTCCGATATTGACTGCGCTTTTGTGATTTTATTTCTTCAATCGGTTTACGGTATTCCTCTAATGGAATTACGTAGAATCTTGGATCTTTTGAAAGTTCTCCACCACTTTCTTGCCACAAGGAATCTAACTCTGCTACCTTTGCACGATGACCACGTACTAAATGTGTATTTGCATAAAAACCTTCATCAGATACGGCATAGATTGTTTCTACTCCACATTGCTGAGCAATTAATCTAAGCAAATACATAATAAAGTTTTTAGGACGATAACCGAACATTTTTTTCGTAGCTGTTTTTGCGTTGGCTAAACCATCTTTATATCCCTGAATGGTACCAATCCACATAGCCTTTTCCCCATTAAAGCCTTTACCAAATCTAAAATTGGCGTGGTATACTCCTTGAGATTCTAGAGTCAATAATAGTGTTAATAAACCTTCTTTACGCTGTCCTGCACCATAATATAATTGAGCTTTCATCTTTAGCTCTTCAGATTGCCATACTGTAAGACCACGTTTAATACGACTCACATCATCTAAGAAATTATCTTTATCCACAGAATACATGAACTGAATCGCTTCATCAGTGAATACATTTTGTATGTAATCAAAGTGATTGATGATAGCATCTAAGCGCTCATCTACTGTAGAGTCTTTATATAAAAAAATACGCGTCATTAACTCATATAAACCAATTTGACGTTGTAACAGCTCTGGATCTGGTTTATAGTTAGCAAAATAGTTTTCTAAACGATTCATTTGCTGACGACGGCTCATAGAGCGAACGGTATGTAATACAACACGACGTGTTTCTCTCCAGCTACGCTTACCATATATTTTTCGGCCTTTTGCCCATTGATTTTGTATATACTGTAACACCTTATCACCTCAAATTACGAATAATTGTTACTATGGAATCCACCATCTTAGCAATGGTAAATGTAGATTCCACACGCTTATAACCCTGATTTACCATAGATACGCGAATTACATCATCCTGCATTAACTTTTGAATAGACTTAGCAATTACTTCACTATTAACCGCATCAATAAGAATACCTGATACGCCATTCTCAATAATTTCTCCCTGTGCTCCTGATGTACTTGCTATGACAGGAACTCTGCAATACATAGCCTCACATAATACAAGGCCAAATGCTTCTCGAACTTTTGATGGAGCCACTAGACAATCAACAGACCGATAAAAACGATTCATATCCTGCTGAAAACCAATATATTCCACATACTCTTTCATATCATGTTGCATAATATAATGATGTAATTCCTGAATAGCCTCATGAATACCATCACCACATATACGCAATCGAATATCACCATTACAATTATGTATTACTTTAATGGCTTCTAATAACTCATATATCCCCTTGTTTTCTGTAATGCGGCCTGCATATCCTACAATAAACTGCTTAGGTTCTTTATGTTTGCTCTCAATAGTAGGAAAGCGATGTGTATTAATACCATTATAAACTAGATGATATTTATGAGAAATCGAAGGTATAACCTGTGCATCATACACTTGTTTAGATACGCAAATAAAAGCATCTACATGAGATTGAATCCAACGATGATAGATATCTGTTTTCGCTTGGACTATATTATGTTTATAAAAAATTAGTTTTGCACCTGTTAAACGTTTTAATGCTATACATAACAAAATATATTTACCGGAATGGCATTGAATAACATCAATACCATATTGGTTCATTTGTTTAACAATAGAACCAATAGATAAAAAACCTTTACATGAATATAGATTAGCGGTTACTACCTCCGCTACCGATGCAAATCGATTTTGTAGTTCTTGATTTGTTTCATCTACTAAAACAAAAGAGGATATCTGCCGTCGATGTAGTTCGTCGCACATATCATATACATATTGCTCTCCGCCGCCCCATACTTTGGCGCCTACTACATTTAGTATCGACATAGATACCCTCCTTAAAATATATATTTTGATTAACTATATATATTTAATCATATATGTATTTATTTTTCATCTACTTTTTAGAAAATAGTGTCTTTTCATGATTGATTAGCCAAGTTGTTAGTAAAGTCCAATCACGTGCTTCATCGGCATGATTATCGATAGGTCGTATTTGTTCAACCGGTTCAGATGAAGGTATATTACTTTCACCATAATCCATACGTACATCACCCATCATGGTATCAGTTATCCATTGATAAGGAGTTACCAAAGTTTCAGGCTGCGCCTCAAATAACGATGGAGTAATAGAATAATACTCAAACCCCTTAGGGGCAATAGCCTCGATAATCGTAGGCATTAGACTCATATGAGTACCTTTTTGAGTAGCAATCATAGTATTATCTAACTCAGGATGTTGTAATAAACCAACCGTACAGAATGTATCGCGCAATGTATAATCACGATGAATTAACGATGTATTATTCAAAGAACCAAATAGATTAGAATGATCACCGGTCACCACAAAGAGACTATCTGGATAAGCATCTTTCATAGATTTAACGAAATTAAATATAGCCTTGTCACTATAACGGTAAGTCGCCAATTCCTTGTTACGCGTTTTATTAGAGCGCAAATCCTCACCCACATCTGGCATAACCTTTTCTGGATCATAATCGAGTAATGAATCCTCCATCTTATATGGTCCATGATTAGATGTTGTATAAATAAAATGGAATGTAGGTTCATCAATTGATTTAATTTGTTGCTCAATATTTTCTAAAAACACATGGTCATAGACACCAACCCATGTTTTAGGAGCATCAGGTCCACAAAAGATAGAAGCACTTTCTACTTTATCAAAGCCTTGAGCCTTCCCAAAGTGATTAAAGTTACCATACGATGCATTACCACCATACCAATATATAGTTTGATATCCTAGTTGCTTCATTTGATGTGCAAAGGACGTAGGAAATGCACCCTTCCAGAAACTTTCTCTCTCATTAATTTCCAATCCCGCATCATAGATACCACTCATAAGGCTCACGATAGAGGGTCTCGACACATTACCTGCCGGTAAAAAATTAGGAATTTGAACTGTATGAGATTGCTCTTTAAAATTCCATAATCCTGTACAAACATTAAGAGATTTATGCGTTTCATCTAACGACCACTGAGGGATACTTTCACCAACGATAAAGAAAATATGCTTAGGTTTCGTAATCTTAGGACCTTTAGCAATTCTTTTGAAAGCATATAACGGATTATCAAGTTCATGCCAATTATTTTTATATTCACTAGGTACAACACGATTAATGGCATTATCAATATCTTCTTCAGATGCAGTATACTCAGAACGCAACGGATTTTTATAAACCGTTTCCAATGCGCATAAATCAGGTACAGTCGCACGAGCAAAGAAAATATCTTCTTTTACAACTGTAGGAATCGTATCCCATTCTGGCTTATCATCATGAGATAAGGTACCACCATAACGGAACCAATAAAATCCAACAACCGATATAATGACTAGCAATATATTCCATACTACTGCCATCCATGTATTATCCATAGCAGGATAAGGAATAGATGGCAAAGATAAAAATACACGACCAGCTAACCATGAAATAATAGCTACCGGAATAAATCCAACTAATACCAATAAACCTCTATCTTGATTAAAAAATACATCGATAAGATTATTCTTTTCTGCATGTTTACCATAATGAACCATATAATTATAGGTATCATGGAAATGCTTATAAAAGATCATCTTACCTGCAAACGCAGCATATAATACACAAGAGTAAAGAGTTAATCCAATAAGGCGTACTATATCTTCACATTGATGATACGTATCAAACCATAATGCTGGAATCGTAACAAGTACTAAAGGTACTAAAAATACATACGCATCAAAGTCCATGCCCCACCAAAAACCATAGCGTAGTGCACCTAAAACAGATTTCCATCGACCTTGCCACGTAGTATATGGATTATAGATACGCATAAATATTATACGGAATATGGTACTTAAAATAGGAGCCCATATCATTAATTTTATATTTTGTTGTAGGGATAGAAAAAATTGTTCACTCATTATATATTACGGCTTTCTCTCACTATAAATCCTCATATATCCCCTTAATTCTTCTCACATTAAAATAAATCACAATCTTCCGTTTGATTTATTTAAGTAATACAATTTTACATATTTTGTAACAGTATACATATAATGATATAAGGATAAGATGAAACCTATTTTGCCATCAAGGAATCCCTTTTGCAAAATATATATCTTAAAGAATGCCCAGTGAGGGCGAAAGATAATATCTTTCCAAAAAGAACAATGTTTTCCTTGTTCATGATATTTCTCAGCAGCTGCTGATGTATATTTATTGAACTTATTGAAATACTGGGTCCAGTTATCATAGGTATAATGAAACAGTTTCCCTTTTAGTGTATCTTGTGGAAATGGGCTAATAAAGGTTTCATGTACAAAGCCCTCTACGGTCGCTCCTTCTGTTGGCATCAAGCGCAATACCTTGTCTGGTCGCATAGATCCATGAGTGGCAGAGTTATGATGAAATATATTATGGCGAGATAACCAATATGCTTTTTTCTCTCCACCTTTTATCGCTTTTCTTATTTCATCATTTAATTCAGGGGAAACTCGTTCATCAGAATCAATAAATAAAATCCAATCACATGATGCCTGACTAATGCCAAATCGTCGTTGTTGAGACCAGTCTCCATTCAATGCATGAGGTATAACCTTAGCACCTAAAGTCTCTGCTATTTCAACGGTTCTATCTGTACTTCCATCATCTATAACTAGTATTTCATCTGCACATTGAATGCTTTTTATGCAGTCTGCTATATGCTGTTCTTCGTTGCGAGCTAATATAATAGCTGTAATTGTTGACATAAGTTGCCTCGATATTCATCTATTTTCAATCTAGATATAAAATTAATTACCTATTCAATTATAAAGATTTTTTGATACGTTCTAATCCAAACATCATATGTCCATACAGTTTTGAAATGAACGGTGCGTGGAGTGCACCATATAGTAATACTTGATATTTAGCACCAATAGCAGGCATATCAGAAGACTGTTCCTCTTGTTTTAAATACTCTAACATATGCTCAACTTGTTTTTCTTGTAGTTCTGGCTTTGCTAAGTTAAAACCAATTCCCCCTACAGCACTACGTATGGCTCTATGACGACAGTATCGCACAAAGTCTGTCATGCCCAATTCTTCAGCTAATGGTTGACGATATAAATAGGAACAGAACAATCCATATTTACTCTTTGCACTCCAGTTACTCGTGATGGAATTTTCATTATCACAGTTATAAAAATAGAGTGTCTTTTGTAAATAGTATACAGATGAAAGATTTTTAAAAACTAATGGCATAATCATTAAATCCTCAAAATCTGTATTTTCTTTTAATCGAATTTCTTTCCAAGCATTTGCTTTAAAGAATTTATTGCATAAATAGTTCGGAATTTTATCTTCGATTAATGCAGTATATGCACTTTTAATATCTATGAAATAACGTTCATCCATATGACGTGGACTTGTCTTGCCATTTTCTACAACAGCAATATCAAAGACAACTACATCTACTTGTTTCTCATCAATTGTTGTTAAACAATCTTCTATCATAGATGGTGCTACATAATCATCACCATCTACAAAGGCGATATAATCCCCTTTTACAATAGCAAGTCCATCATTACGGGTCTTACTAACACCCATATTATGTTCATGATGTATAACAGTAATTCTATCATCCTTAGCAGCATAATCATCACAAATACGCCCACTAGAATCGGGTGATCCATCTTCAATTAAGATAATTTGTAAATTACTATATGTTTGATGTTGTAAACTTTCAATACATTTACCAATATAGTCTTCTGCTTTATACACAGGAATAACAATAGATACTAATGGTCTATTCTGATTCTCCATGATTATATACCTCCTTGTTTATGTGCCTGTGCTGCTTTATATCCCTGTTTATATTTTGATTTAGCCCTTATATAAGCCAATTTATCTTGTAATTGATTCCATTTTAACAAACACCAATCCTTAAAACTGCCCTTACGAATCGTAGCTTCACAAAATACCAGTCCATCACTAGACTCTAATCGTAAATGTAAAGGGCTAGTACTTAACTCTCGCTCAATTGTACTCTGTAATGCAATGATATCAACATATTTGCCATTAATTAGCCACTTATAAGTGTTTTCTTGTGTTGTTTCACCATATGTAATTGTATCTTTTCTGAGACTTTCAATATAAGGGGTAATCATAGGAATTTTTTCACCAGGATATACAATCCAATCATACATAAACTGATTATCTGCTAATATATGACAATAATCATAAGAATCAGTAATACTACTATATATTTCTATTTCAGATAAACCTAAACATTGTTTATCTATATATATATCAATCCATTCTAAGGAAACAGGTTCATCAAAAACATAAGATATACCTTGTCCCATATAAGCAATTTCTTTTAATAAAATCTGCTTACCATTACTCATTTCTATACGAATAGAGCAATAATTATAAGTATTATGTACATTACCAAATAATTGTATAACCTGTAGAACTGTAGTTTTGTTAAACGCAATATGGACTTTACGTTCCATATCATCTATCGTTGGTATCCACATATAATCCTCAGGATTATATGAATTTAATTTCACATTTGCTATATTAAAACGCAAGAAATCATTAAGATATGAAGCCTCGCCAGAAGATACAGTTATTTCTGCATGTAATGCTAAATTATCTGTTCTTCGCCTCCAAAATACTTGATCCCCATTTATAAGGCGTGCCCCTCTTTTATAGCCTTCTTGACTCATATGGGCCGCCATTGCCTTAAAAATAGGATTAGTAACTAATGACCCTTCTCGACAATCACAAGGAACAGGAATTCGAAGACGATGCGTCCAAGATAGTGTAGGATTTCCTGTACTAAATTCATTCGATGGCAGTGCTCGCTTATTGATTACTGTGGATAATAGATTATTATCATAGTAATCATCAACTGTTTCATATCCTGTTGCATAAGCAAATCCATTAAGAAACTGAGGTCTAAAATCAGTATATTTTATAATCCACTCTATTGCACTCGCTACTGTAAGTGTACATAACCTATGATCGACATGAGTATCATAATCCGTAGCTATGATTGTATCTGGTTTAAAGTGCAGCATAACATCAATTAAAGACTGGATAATACCAGACCAAGAATAGGGTTGAGCCTCATTCATAACAAGACTAGCAAAATCAAAACCATAGGTTTTATCATGATTAGCATGACTAGTGATAATACCCGATTTATTTTGAATAATTTCGTGACCAATAAAATCGCCAAAGCCTAAGAAAATAATATTCTCTTGAGGTACCCCAATTTCCTTAGCCATTTGATATGTCTCATTACGTCGCACATCAAAAGTATATTCATAATCACCATTAGTAAGAAAAACTACATACACATCTAGCCCTTCTTGTATAGCCCCATATATAGTAGCCCCAGCCATATTGATTTCATCATCTTCATGAGGAACAATAAACATAACTGAACGACCATGAAAGAATTGTTCATAAGAAAAACTAGATGTATTCATAAATCAAAAAACTCCCGATTACTGATTCTACAGATTATTCACAATTACTGTATAACGTCCCCATTTTTTAAACGCCATGCCGTAAGTTCCCGCATGGTTTTCATATAGTTAGCATAGGCTTGCGGCATTTTCTCATCTTCTACGTATATGCCGGTCTTATCCATCCACAAACGGTGATTGAATACGAACGATCCTTGATTAAATAGGCTTGGCACCATGGCCTCATATGTTTGCCCCGTGCGTCCTACGAGTTCCGCCAAGGTCGGAATGATTTGAATGCTCATGCCGAATGCGTCTGGTGAAAGCCATTCTTTTTTTATGCCTTGGCCGTAGAAAATAATTGGAATCGTAGAGGCCACCTTAGGACCTTCCTCACGAGCGAAGGTAAAGCGTTCGCTGTGGTCACCGGTGATGACGAATAGAGCTGTTGGATCAACTTGTTCCTCTTTGCTGATAAATTCGCCCATCACATGGTCTGCATACCAAATATGACCCATTTCGTTGATTTGTTGATCCGTATTCGCAATGGAATCTGGCAAATTCTTACGAACCTTATCCGCATCATAGCCTTCCTTAGCCACATTTACACTATATGGAGGATGATTTGATGTCGTCATGATAACGTTAATGATTTTTTCACCACGATGTTTGTCCATGTACGCATTGATGGCCTTGAACATATCTCCATCGGCTACGCCCCAAGCGTTTTCTTCATCGCTCGGCATTTCGGATGCATCGTGGAATTCATCAAAGCCTTGTTCCAACGCAAAGTTCTTAACATTTTGCCATGTGCTGAACCCGCCGTACCAAAATACGGTTTTGTAACCGAGTTTTTTTATGACCGGTCCAATACCGAGACCATACGGTTCTTGTAACATGCCTACGTTATAATTTGGATACATCCCCGTATCCGGCATACCCGTCAACAATCCGATAATAGCTGGCATCGTGCCCGTTCCTTGGGCCAAGGCCATTTGTGTACCCATCGCCTGAGGGCTAGCTGCGTATTTGCGACCTTGCTCTACAAGGTAAGCACCAGGGTCGTTGAATTCAGTAAGGAACGGCCATAAGCCATAGGATTCACCGAGAATGATATTAATAGATTGAGGTTGTTGCTGTAATCGCTCTGTTGTTATCGTTTTTGTGAAAGCTTCATCAAATCGTGTACTGCTAGGATTACCGCCAATGGATTGTATTTTTTCATATAATTCGGCAGGTGTTAAATGAATATTCTCTAATTCTGAAGTCCGTTTCGCAATGGACTTTACACGGTATAATGCTTGTGCATCATCCAAGATGGTTTCATTTAATAGATTAGAATTAAGGCGTGCTGCGCTCTCCCAGTTAATGGAATTCGTGTAACTCAAAGCACCACCAAAACGAAATACTACAAATATCAAACTAAATACAATCACTAAACCTATTCCTGTTAGCCACTGAGCAAGCTTTTTTTTAGGATACCATTTAATACTAATTACATTATTAATACTATATTTTTTTGTACTAATAGATAGTACTTTTAACAAAAACCCCGTTAATATAACACTTATAACAATAGCACAAATTATATAAAAAAAAGCATTATACTCATTAATAGCTGTGTTGACAATAGCACCAATATCATCATGTTTACCATTGATAAGCATCATATTATAAGAAGAGTTAAAGATTTTATAAAATGGAATTCGTCCCAAAAATAAAAATGTCAGTAAAATAGTTGCAATGGAATATATGATTTGTTTAAGGCGTAAAGACGGCCATTTAGGTACAAAAATTTGTACTAATGTACCTAATATAAATCCAAATAAACAAATGATACCAACTGTTTTAAGGCTTAATCTAAAACCAAACCATAGAGATTTTAGTATTTCCTCTATAGGAACCGTAGCTAACTGTGACTGAAATATCCAAAGAAATACCACTCTAAAGATAGTTAATAAAACAGAAAAAAATAAAAAAGCCATAATTTCTGTTTTTATACCTTCAAATAACCGTTGCCATCGATTCATTACTACCTATCCTCTTTAAGCTATTTATAATAATTAATTATTTAAAATACTATTTACTAATAACAAATTATCCAAAGTATTTATTTTGCTTCTATAAATTACACTCTACTAAGATTATTTTAGTAATCTAACCCCTCAAACATCTTGTAACAAGCTTTTTCAAATCGTCTATACTGACTGATAATTTTACCTTTTAGAGATAATTGTCTATATAATTCTTTATAAGCACTATTTTTCTTTGATGTACGTTGAGACTCACCACTAGAATCTGAACTAGTCCCAGAATCTACAGTAGATGCCATTACTTCTTCGTCCTGTTGTAGTATAAGATTTTTATCTAAACAATACAATTTACAAATATTTAACCAATAATAAAACTTAAACGCATCAATTTCAAAGCGCACAGGATTTTGAATAGACATAATATTATGGGCTGCAGCTCTATTAATAATATAGCCATGAGTACAAAATAAATTTCTAGCAGAGTAAATATTCATATTCCCAGCTATATTTTGTACGCGTTTATGATGATAAATACTTTTTTGTAGTACTACTAAACGTGGCTCATCACTAAATTCAACAAATTCTCTAATTTTTTCTATAACAGTTTTATCAAAGTATTCTGTAATGAATATATCATCTTCACAAATCATAATACTTTTTTGATTAGACTCAAGAAATTTCTTATATACACCAATATGACTTAAGGCACATCCAATTTCACTAGGCGTCAAAAAAGTATCCTTCAATGCTTTTGTTGAAAGCTCTTCTTTTGACATTTTATTCGCCATAATAGCATCAAAGAAACTGAATTCTAGATTATGTTTACCAAATTCTTTACAAACATTTTCTCTGCGTTCAGCATTATCTTTATCAGATATAACTATGATATTCATATGTCCCTCTATTCATACTAATATCGACAATTGATTTAATATCTCCTACACCGCGGCCCCTTGCACCGCTTGCATTTTCCACAGCCCTTATCCGTAGTTTTCTGGCCGTGGTCATCTGTGAAATCTACGGTTAGTCCTTTTTTGTGGACTTTTTGGATTCTTTTTTCAAGGCTTTTTCTAATTTCTTAGCCTTTTTATCCTTCTTAGCATCCTTATTTTTCTTATCTTTTTTAGAATCCTTGTCCTTCTTATTCTTTTGGGACTCTTTCTCCTTCTTGGACTTCTTCGATTCCTTTACTAATTCGGACTCTTTCTTAGACTGCTTGTCTTTTTTGTCCTTCTTTGTATCTTTATCTTTCTTTTTATCTTTCTTCTTCTTATCTTTTTTAGCGTTTTTTCCTGAAAGCTTCGCCCATTCTTCTTCCACGCGTTTCAGTTGTTTTTTGATGAGCTTATCGATTTCCTTTTGTTGTTTGGTTTTAGTTGTATCATCACCAGATTGTTTGGAGTACAACAAGGAATTCACCATATCATAAGGATCTAAAGACGTACGAATATCTCTGTCTAATACGCTTTCATCATCAAAATCGTCCTCATCGTCATCAAAGTCATCATCATTGACGTTATTACGACTAGATGTTGTTTTCTTATTGGCTAAATGCTCATTAAAATAAACAGCATCTTGATTATCGATAGGATATTCCTTGGCAAGGTCGATATCTTCGAGGTCATGATCTACATCATGTAATTTAATTTGCTCCATCGCATAATCTAAATTATCTTGGTTGGACGCACCATAGCCCATCGGTTTATCAAAGGAAAGAACATCGCCAAACAAATCGCGTTCCAAGCTTTCATAAGAATTAAGCATGCTCATGCGGTCTTGAACAGTCTCAATTTGATTCCACAATTCCATCAAATTCGCAGTATATTGCATGCGTTCCTTAACCTCTAAATAGGCTTGATGAATGACAAACAGCTCTTTTTCATTAAGACCTTCTTCAGCACCGATTTCCTCAATCATTTGCTGAATCTCTTGATCACGATTATAACGCTCCACTAAGGCATTGCGAATTTCTTCAATAAGACTTGCTGATACGCGTTCCATACGTTCCTCCTTTATGGTATATACT
>QWCC01000843.1_pt1 | contig 11912 bp, 10 predicted proteins | sample 1972491 | NCBI WGS metagenome assembly QWCC01 (sample SAMN09866718, study PRJNA288562) | Human oral metagenome isolate term5_saliva, whole genome shotgun sequencing... | isolation source: mouth | host: Homo sapiens | place: USA: California
TGTCGTAACAATGGCCGTTTCTTTGCGCAAACTGTTGCCAATGTGTTCTCAGCAAATGGCATCAAAGTGTATCTCTTTGAAGACCTTCGCCCAACACCTGAAGTTTCTTTTGCAATTCGCTACCTTGGTTGTCAATCAGGTGTGAATCTCACTGCGTCGCACAATCCTAAAGAGTATAATGGATATAAGGCTTATTGGGAAGATGGTGCGCAGGTGCTTGCTCCACACGATAAAGGGATTATCGATGAGGTGAACAAAGTGCGTGTAGAAGATGTTAAGTTCGAAGGCAATCCTGCACTTATTCAGACGATTGGCGCTGATATCGATGAGGCCTATCTCAAGGGAGTAAAAGATTTGAGCATTGATCCTGAAGTTATTCAGCGTCAGAAGGATTTGAGCATTGTCTATACTCCACTTCACGGAGCCGGTAGAGCTTTGATTCCTGCTGCGCTTAAAAGCTGGGGATTTGAAAACGTGAACACCGTGACAGAACAAATGGTGAAAGATGGAAATTTCCCCACTGTTGTGTCGCCCAATCCCGAGAACGGAGAAGCACTTACTTTGGCACTCAATCTCGCAAAGAAAATTGATGCTGATATTGTGATGGCTTCTGACCCCGATGCTGACCGTGTGGGTATGGCCTGCAAAGATAAGGAAGGCGAATGGGTGCTCGTGGATGGAAATCAAACTTGTATGATTTTCCTTTACTACATCATCAAGAATCGTATTGCTATGGGCAAGATGAAAGGCGATGAGTATGTGGTAAAGACTATTGTGACAACAGAACTCATAAAGTCTATTGCCGATAAGAACAACGTAAAAATGTATGACGAATATACGGGATTCAAATGGATTGCTCGTGTGATTCGTCTTCTCGAAGGCAAAGAAACCTATATCGGTGGCGGTGAAGAAAGCTATGGATTTATGGGACAAGATATTGTGCGTGACAAAGATGCTGTCTCTGCTTGCTGTCTATTGGCAGAAATCTGTGCTTGGGCAAAAGACCAAGGCAAGACGCTGTTTGATGTGTTGATGGACATCTATGTTGAGTACGGCTTTGCGCTTAACCATACCATCAACGTTGTGAAGCCAGGCAAGAGTGGTGCAGACGAAATCAAGGCCATGATGGACGGTTTCCGTGCAAATCCTCCTAAGGAATTAGCCGGTTCTCCTGTCGTTGTTACCAAGGACTACAAAGTGCTTAAAGCTTTTGATGCTCAAGGTAATGCCACTGCACTTGATTTCCCAGAAACCAGCAACGTTCTTCAATGGTTTACTGAAGATGGTACAAAGGTGAGCGTGCGTCCTTCTGGCACAGAGCCCAAGATTAAGTTCTACATCGAAGTACGTGGGGATATGGAATGTCCTAAGTGCTATAAGGCTGTACGTGCAGAAGCTCAAAAGAAAGTGGAAGCTGTTCGCGAAAGCCTTGGACTCTAAACCCTCTTTTTCGAAAAACTCTCAAATACAAGCCGCATTACTTCGTCCTGGGAGTAGTGCGGCTACTTTTTATGGTAGAAGAACGATGGATTATCTTTTCGAAAGATCAAATCTGGCTTTCGGAATCAATGCGTTTGCCCACAGGACGTGAACTCAATCCTGCATTAGTGGCAGAACAAAATGTTCGCACATTAAAGGATGCGGCTGGGGTTTGTTTTCGTGGGGCTTTTCTTCCAGCTGACTCTTTGCCAACACAATGGCGTTTGTTGCACCTTCGACAAGCGTTTGAATTGTTGAATGATGAAGAGTACAAGTTGGCTTGTAAACTTAAAGAACTCTTACATTGGGACGAAGTACATCAGTATTGTGGCCACTGCGCACATCCATTGGCAACCTACACTGAGATATCTAAGCGTTGTCCTAATTGTGGCCGTGAGTATTGGCCTTCACCAAGTCCTGCAATTATTGTACTTGTGGAGAAACCAGCACAAGACGGAAACAGAGATAATGATGAGATATTGATGATACACGCGCATAGCTTCCCAGGAAGTTTTAATAGTTTGATTGCTGGTTATGTAGAGACTGGTGAAACATTGGAAGAAACAGTGTCGCGCGAAGTCTTTGAAGAGACGGGAGTGCAGATTCGTAATGTCAGGTATGTCGCATCTCAGTCGTGGCCATTCTTTCGAAGAGATTCACTCCCAGAACTTCCAGGAAAAATTAGTTTGGCTCGTAAGATGATAGATGCGTGGTTACAGGAAGGGTAGTAGTATCATCAATGAATGCAGATTTTGTCAGCCCTTGAACAAGAATAATAAGGGTTTATCAATGTATTTTTCATCGTTTGTAGAAAGCCGTTTGTTGGAAAATTGATTATCCTTGAGAAAGTAAATGAGAATTTTACGGTCAAAATGGATGCACTTCGAGGGAAAAGTACTAACTTCGCAATATAAATAAGAAATCACCCAATTACCTATGGTAGAAAACGTAGATATTCGCGCATTGAATTCGCGCATTGAAGCACAGTCAGGTTTCATCACATTACTAAAGGACGGAATGTCAAAAGTAATTGTGGGGCAGTCGCATCTCACCGAGGCCTTACTCATAGGACTTCTGTCGGATGGTCACATTCTTCTTGAAGGTGTTCCTGGATTGGCCAAAACTTTAGCGATACGAACTTTGTCTTCACTTATTGACGCTTCTTTTGGGCGCATTCAATTTACGCCTGATTTGTTGCCTGCTGACGTTGTCGGAACGATGATTTATAGTCGCAAAGACGATGCCTTTTCAGTTCGCCGTGGACCAGTCTTCGCTAATTTTGTTTTGGCAGACGAGATAAACCGCGCACCAGCAAAGGTACAGAGCGCATTACTTCAAGCGATGCAAGAGCGATTGGTGACTATCGGTGATGAAACGATGGCATTGCCTGACCCATTTTTGGTGATGGCCACACAGAATCCCATCGAACAAGAGGGAACCTACACTTTGCCTGAAGCGCAAGTGGATCGTTTTATGCTTAAAGTTGTTGTAGATTATCCTTCTATTGAGGAAGAAAAGCGAATTGTTCGCGCATCAATGCGAGGAAATTTGGCAGATGAGAAGATTCAACCTATAATTGATTTGCAAACCATCCGCGAAGCTCGACAACTGGTCAAAGAAGTCTATATTGATGAACGTATAGAACAATACGTCGCAGACTTAGTCTTTGCAACGCGTTTCCCCGAAACCTATAAGCTAGAGCATCTACGTCCTTATATTTCTTATGGTGGTTCACCTCGTGCCACAATCAGTTTAGCACTTGCAGCACGTAGCTTAGCGTTTATTCGTCAGCGCGGATATGTAGTTCCAGATGATGTTCGTAGCGTGGCTTATGATGTGTTGCGCCATCGCATTGGACTGACCTACGAAGCTGAAGCAGCAGATGTAACAACAGAAAAAATCATTGGAGAAATCCTCGCTACGGTAGAAGTTCCCTAACAAAAAGACTTATGAATGAGAATGTTCTGCAATTGATGCAGCGTGTGCGTCGCATAGAAATTAAGACGCGCGCGCTTTCCAACAATATCTTTGCAGGCGAGTATCACTCAGCCTTTAAAGGACGTGGTATGTCCTTTGCAGAAGTGCGTGAATATCAGCCCGGCGATGACGTCCGCGACATCGAATGGAACGTTTCTGCTCGATTTGATCGTTGATATATCTGCATCTCTTGATTTTGGTTCTGGACAACTTTCACAACGCGAGCAGATGACTGAGATTGCCGCTACGTTGGCCTTTTCTGCAATGCGTAATAACGACAAAATTGGCGCGTTGTTCTTTTCTGACAAGGTTGAAAAATACATCCCACCTGCCAAAGGAAAAGGGCACATCTTGCGTATCATACGGGAGTTATTAACGATAGAGCCTGAGAGCCGTGGTACCAGCATAGGAACAGGTTTGGAGTACTTTCTTCGTGTTATGCGTAAGCGTAGCGTGGCTTTTTTGATGTCTGATTTTTTGTCTTCAGAGGATTATTCTTCTTTGCTAAAACGTGCCAATCAGAAGCACGACCTAGTTGCAGTGCAAATCTACGACAAACGAATGGTTGAACTGCCAAATGTTGGATGGATGAAGTTGGAAGATGCAGAAAGTGGTCACCAGCAATATGTAAATACAGCCTCAAAGAGTGTAAGAAACGCATATCATAGTTGGTGGGCATCACATACCGAACAGTTGCAGACGCGTTTTGCTCAAGCAAGAGTCGACTATACATCGATAGCTACCGATACTGATTTTGTGAAAGGTTTGAAGCAACTGTTTTCTCAAAGACAGTAGTTGCAGTTGTCTCCTTAGTAAATGATTATGAAGTTCTATTTTCAGCGGATTTTTCTTTTATTATTCCTATTCTGTGCCCTATTGCCTAGCGTAGCACAGCGCGCCATAGTGGAGTCATCGCTTGATTCTACTGCTATTCGCGTTGGAGAGCAAGTGTTACTTCATATTTCTGTGAACTGCAAGCCTAATAGCCGTGTGCAGTTTCCTAATTTTGCTTCAGGTTATGTGACGCAAGGAGTAGAAATGCTGCAAGCCTTGCCTGCAGATACAGTTGTTTTAGAGGATGGAGGGAAATGGCAACTTAAGCGTTCTTATATCTTGACCTCATTTGACAGTGCTGTCTATAAAATCCCCCAACAAGAAGTGTTCGTCAACGGAGTGGCTTATAAAAGTCCCCACGAAATAGCTTTAAAAGTCAATACGATAGATGTTGATCTTAAACATCCCGACAATATTCGTCCTGCAAAAGCACCGATTGAAGGAATTTTTACTTGGGTCTTTCTATTATTAGGATGTTGTGTTCTACTTTGGCTACTTGTTTTAGGTTGGGTGATTTTGCTCCGACAGAGTTTTGTGCCTCAACCAACGCAAAAAATAGTCAGAGTAAAGACTGCGCCACCTCCGCATCAGACGGCAATGCAGGCTATCGAGCAATTACGAGAACAAGACGCCAATGAATTAGAAAGTCAAAAGGCTTATTTCATTGAACTTACGGGGATTTTGCGTACATATCTCTTTGAACGCTTTGGCTTTAATGCCAAAGAGATGACCAGTCACGAGATAATAGAACAACTTTCTCTTGTCAATGACGCTACTGCTTTGCGAGAACTCAAAGAGATTCTTCAAACAGCTGATTTGGTGAAGTTTGCGAAACATCAAGTTTCGTTGGCAGAAAGCGACCGTGCGCTACTGCAGGCCGTCGATTATGTGCGTACAACCCAAAGTCAAGAGGTACTTCCTGAATACGAAGACAAGGTCATTGACATTGCAGCTCGTGTTCTTTTGCGAAAAAAACGATTGTTTAATGTTTCGCTAGTGCTTATCTTATTAGCTGCTTTAGGATGTCTTGCTTACATCTGCAGTTTGATTTGGATGATTCTTCCTTAATATATAGTTTTGCTCAAAATGACGTTTCTATATCCCGCCTTTTTCTTCCTCTTATTGTTGTGCATTCCACTAGTTTTGTGGTATATGCTCAGTCGTAAGTCTGGTGAGCCTGCATTGCGAGTAGCAACGACTCGAGCTTTACAAGGTGCATCATCTAATTTCTCTGCAATTCTTGTGCATATACCTTTTGTTTTGCGTCTTGCAGTGTTTGTTCTCGTTGTGATTATTTTGGCGCGTCCTCAAACGAAAACGCCATTGAGTGAGCGAGAAGTAGAAGGTATCGATATTATGATTGCGATGGACATTTCGCAAAGTATGCTTACGGAAGATTTGTCACCCAATAGACTAGAAGCCGCAAAGCAAGTTGCTTATGAGTTTATCGAAGGACGACCGAATGATAATATAGGTCTTACTCTCTTTGGAGGAGAAGCCTTCACGCAATGTCCAATGACAACAGACCATATTGCCTTGTTGTCTACATTCAGAGGGGTGAGTTGTGATTTGCAAACCAATGGCACAATCTCTCCTGGAACAGCTATAGGAATGGGATTGACGAATGCCGTAAGTCGCCTTACTACAAGTAAAGCTCCTTCCAAAGTTGTCATCCTTCTCACTGATGGTGCAAACAATGCTGGAGACATCTCCCCCCTTACGGCTGCAGAAATAGCGAAGCAAAAGGGAGTCAGAGTTTACACCATTGCAGTAGGCCGACAAGGTATGGTGAGACAACCAGTTGGGATTCTACCTGATGGGAGTTATTACTATGCCAATGTGAAAAGTGATATGGATCCTGCCACGCTAAAAAGTATTGCAAAAGCTACGGGAGGCTTGTATTATGCAGCATCATCGAAGAAAGAATTGAGAAGTATATATCAAGATATTGATAAATTAGAGCGCACCAAACTGAAACAACACCATTATAATAAGTACTATGAGGCTTATCCATCTTTTGCTTGGGCTGCTCTCGGCTTGTTATTGATTGAAATTCTGCTTCGTCTCACTTGGCTTCGCCGTATTCCATAATAATATGTTTCAATTCGCACATCCAGAATACTTATACGCTTTGTTCATTTTGCCTATATTGGGTGGACTGTTTGTCTATTCTCAGTGGCTCAATCGTAAGCGCCAAGCATTATGGGGAAATCGTGTCTTATTCTTGCGACTAGCACCAGGAATTTCAACTTTTCGTATGGTTGTCAAGTTATTGCTCCATCTTTTGGCAATCACTTTAACCATACTATTGTTGGCTCAACCTCAGTATGGGATGACTGCTGGGAAACCCATTAAGAAACAAGGCATTGAGGTTATATTTGCTTTAGACGTTTCGCAATCAATGTTGGCGCAAGACGTACAGCCTTCAAGACTTGAGCGTAGTAAACTTTTGATTTCTACACTGTCTGAACGGATGCAGAATAATAGAGTAGGCCTCAACATTTTTGCTGGAGAGGCTTATCCGATTCTTCCTTTGACAAATGACTTGGTCAGCGCCAACCTATTTCTCGATCAAGTGTCTACCAATATGGTATCTCTCCAAGGCACAAACATTGGAGCTGCAATAGAATTAGCAGAGAAAGGATTTAGCAATAACAAGAAAGTTGGCAAAGCAATAGTTGTCATCACCGATGGGGAAGACCACGAAGAAGGAGCATTGGAAGCAGCAAAAGCGGCAGCTAACTCTGGAAAGCGAGTCTTTGTTCTCGGAATTGGCAGTACATCAGGTGCAGAAATACCCACTGCCAATGGTCCTTTGACTGACAACACGGGTGCCATTGTAAAAACAGCCCTTAATGAGAAAGCGTGTGTGGAACTGGCTCAAGCGGGAAAAGGAGTATTCATCCATGTTGACGGTACAAATGCAGCCCAAGACCAACTGCAACAAGCTTTGTCTCAATTGCAACAGACAGAATCTGCGTATGCAAACGATAGTACTCCCAATGAACTTTTTCCTTGGATTGCAGCACTACTAATTCTTGTCTTGCTGGCTGAACTCTTCTTTGCTGAACGGCAACAGAATTGGTGGAACAAAATCTCATTCCTACGCAGATAACGCAAATTCTCGACCTCATATTCATAGGAGATTTGACAATGTATAAACGAATTATTCTTTTTCTCTTTTGTTTCATTGCCTTGCAGGCAGCAGCGCAATCCGCAGAATGGAGACATCTGCATCAAGGCAATCGTGCTTTTATGAGAGGCGATTACAAAACAGCCGAAGTGGAATATAGAAATGCCCAGAAACTGAACCCAAGAAGTGCGCGCGCTGCTTTTAATCTTGGGGATGTCTATATGGCGCAAAAAAATATCCAAGCGGCGCTAGAGCAATATCAAATAGCTGCTAAGGGAGAATCCAACAAATATCTCCGTGCTTTGTCCTATCACAATGTTGGAGTGGCTTATCATTTGAACAAGCAGTTTGATAAAGCAATTGATTTCTACAAAGAAGCATTGAGAAACAATCCGCATGATGATGATACTCGCTACAACTTAGTTCTTTGCCAAAAGCAGAAAAAAGAGGAACAACAAGAGAAGCAGCAAAATAAGCACGATAACAAGCAGAAGAAAGAGGAACAAAATAAACAACAGAATAAACCAGACAAACAGAAATCCCAACCTGAAAAGTCACAACAGCAAGAACAAAAGGGGGGGATGAGCAAAGACAATGCGGACAGATTGATAAATCTAGCCCAGCAAGCGGAGCAACAAACGCGCAATAAGTTGCAACGTGCTGGACAACCGCGTCAAAAACAACTCAATAAGAATTGGTAAACAAGAGCGATTTTCGCTATTCTCCATAACGACATTGCTATAATGCGTAGATTTCTAAGTCTTCTCGTCACTTTTCTTTTTACACTTTATGGAGTGGGGCAAGTGACATTCAAAGTAAATGCTCCCAATCGTATAGACATCAACGGACAAATTAGACTGCAGTTTGAACTCAATGGCGCAGAGGGCAGCAATTTTCAGCAACCCTCTTTAGCCGACTTTGATGTGTTGGCGGGCCCTAATGTTTCCACTTCTAACAGCATTGTAATTATCAACGGCCGAACAAAGACTTCGGCTTCAACCATCTATACCTATATCCTTGCTCCCAAACACAATGGTACGCTACAAGTAGGTAGTGCTTATATTCAAGCGAGAGGCAAAGTCTATAAGACAAATCCGCTTAAAATTCAAGTTTCTGGAAAAAGTTCCCCCAACGCTAATTCTTCTGCGGCGTCTTCTCGTGGTGTACAAGATATTCCTAATTATGGGAGTCACATAGGCGCAAAAGATGTCTATTTCACAGCAGAAGCTTCTAAACAAAGGATTTATGAGCAAGAGCCTATCATGTTGAGCTATCGCTATCATATTCGCGAGGGGGTTGCTGTTGTTAATATCATGCCCTCTGGTAAACCTGATATGAAAGGTTTTTGGACGCAAGAAGTAGAATTGCCTCGCAATCTCCATCCAGAAGCGGCCAACATTGGTGGTAAGCTTTACCGCGTAGGAACCAACTTACAATATCTTATCTTTCCTCAACAGTCTGGTAAACTCACCATACCTGCACTACCTTTTGATTGTGCTATTGAGCAACGTTCCACTGGTATTGATGAGATTGACGCTTTTTTCAATGGCGGAGGAAGTATGAAGGTCGATCTTCAACGCTCTGCTCCTGCTGTTTCTATTGAGGTGCTGCCTTTACCTCAGCCTCAACCTGCAGATTTCTCTGGAGGAGTAGGGCAGTTGTCCATTAGTGCATCGTTGATAACACCGATGCCTAAAACAAATGATGTTGCAACTTTGCGTGTGGTGGTACGCGGTACTGGAAACCTCAAATTAGTCAAAACTCCTGTTGTTGATTTTCCCAAAGGATTTGATACCTATTCCCCAAAAACAAATGACAAAGTACGCATAACTCCTGGTGGTATTGATGGCTCAATGGAGTTTGACTATACATTTGTACCAAGAAACATAGGTACGTTCGCCATACCACCTATAAAATTGGTGTACTTTGATCCTCAAAAAAAGCAGTACGTTACCACAAATACGCAAGCTTTGACCCTCAACATTGAGAAAGGAACCAAAGCTTATGCTCCCATTTCATCTGCAAACACAGAAGATATAAAGCCCATAGTATTAAATAATGGAGAAACTTTTTCTGATGATGGTGTCTTGTGGATAGGTAGTTGGAGATATTGGTGTTTGCTGTTGCTTTCCTTTGTTGTCTGTGCATTCGCAAGCCGTTACGTCCATAAACTCTGGTTAGCACATTCAGATTTAGAAGGAAAAACTGTGAAACGTGCAAGCAAAAAGGCGCATAAACGCCTGCGACAAGCAGAGTCGTTGCTCCATTCTCCTGATACATCAAAGTTCTATGACGTTCTTTCTGCAGCCATTACAGATTATTTGGCTGAAAAACTCAAGCAAGATAGAGCTGCCCTTACTCAAGAAGTCATCAAACAACAATTGGCGCTGCTTGGTGCTGAAGATGAACTAATAGAACAGACAATAACGCTACTGTCCGATATTGATTTCGGACGTTTCGCGCCCACTACCGATTATGCTCGTCACGAACTTTATCAGCGAGCCAATGAACTCCTCCATTCTCTCAATGATGTCATTAGATAATTGTTTTATGCGCACAAAGTACCTCTTTTTCATCACCGTCCTTTGGTCACTGTTTTCCATCGTTGCATGGGGACAGTCGGTTGCGGCGCAAGGCGAAAAAGCCTATACAGAGCAAAACTATGTCGATGCTGTAGTTTTCTTCAAAAAAGCGGTTCAAGAAACACCAACAGCGGAAAACTATTATAACTTGGGAAATGCGAATTATCGGCTGAAGCAGTACCCAGAAGCGGTGATTGCTTATTTACGTTGCTTGCGCATCGATCCTGCAAATGAAGATGCACGATATAATTTGCAACTTACGCAACAGAAAATCGCTCCTGGTACAACTACTTTAGAGAGTCAGCCGTGGGAAAGTCCGTTTACTTTGTTGCTCAACCTAGGGAGTGTAAAGAGGTGGACTACATTTTCCTTTCTCTTTCTCCTACTTGCTTTTGTTGGGTGGACTCTTTTTAGAACAGCTTCGCATCATATTCTGCAGAAAAGTGCTTTGTTTGCAACTTTCTTCTTAACTATAGCATTTGTGATGTGTACTATTTTTGCAGTGGCACAACGTTATCGTTTTTATCACAATCATCTTGCTGTTGTAACTGCTGAAGAAGCTCAATCTTATGCTTCTCCCATGACAAATGCAAAGAAAGAAATCGTTCTTCCCAGCGGAAGTGTAGTCTATCTGCAAGAAAATGCAGCAAAAGAATGGGCTAGAGTGCAAACCAGCGATGGCACAGAAACATGGATTCAGACCAGTTTGTTGGTGCGCGTTCAAGAGAAAGATTAAAGTGAACAGCCATTTTTTTCCTCAAAAGTACCGCGTATTTTCTCAACATCGCGTATCTTTGCCAAGGAAATGAAACTAATTCAACTCAATTCAACAGTTCTTTTTTCATGGATTCTCTGTATCTTGTAGTACTCGGCTTCCTTTTGATTTTGGCAGTCTTCGACCTCAGTGTCGGAGTTGCTAACGATGCCGTGAACTTCCTCGCGCCTGCAGCAGGGGCGAGAGCAGCAAAGTTCAAAGTCATTTTGTCTGTTGCTGCTATCGGCATCTTCCTTGGGGCTTCCACCTCGGGAGGTATGATGGACGTTGCCAGACATGGGATTTTGCAACCGCAACACTATTCCTTTGCCGATGTGATGTGCGTGTTCCTAGCAGTAAGTGCAACTGATGTCATATTGCTTGACATTTTCAACACGCTTGGCCTTCCCACATCAACAACCGTTTCATTGGTATTCGGTCTGCTAGGAGGTTCCACAGCGTTGGCACTTACCTATATTGTCAAAGATGGAATGGCTTACTCACAACTTATCAATACCGACAAGGCTCTTACGGTAATTGTGGGCATATTCCTTTCCGTTGCCATCGCTTTTGTTGTTGGATTGATTGTGATGTGGATAACGCGTATCATCTTTACCTTCAATTATAAAAAGCATCAGCGTTGGAGCATCGCCTTATATGGTGGATTCTCTGTCACTTTGATTATTTATTTTATCCTTGCGGTTAGTTTGAAGAACGCTTCTTTCTTCCAAGGATCACCGTTTGCACTTTTTGTAAACGAACATTCATTCCTCTTTCTTCTGTACGCTTTCATTGGTTCCACGGTTTTGGTGCAAATCTTGCACTTGATGCACGTGAACATCTTTAGAATCATTGTATTGCTCGGCACTTTTGCCTTGGCACTTGCCTTTGCTGGTAACGACTTGGTAAACTTTATTGGAGTTCCTCTTGCAGGTCTGGAAAGTTACCTTGATTTCAGTAATGCTGGCGACGTTGCAGCTGCTGCTCACAAAATGACTGTTTTGTCAAGAGATTCGTCTTTGCCCAATGTACAATGGTTCCTCATTGGTGCAGGAGTGATTATGACAGTAGCCATTTGGACTTCTAAAAAGGCACAACAAGTTGTACAGCGTACGCTTGACCTCTCTAGTCAGAGTGAGAGTGAAGAGGTTTT
>QWCC01000793.1_pt1 | contig 11909 bp, 6 predicted proteins | sample 1972491 | NCBI WGS metagenome assembly QWCC01 (sample SAMN09866718, study PRJNA288562) | Human oral metagenome isolate term5_saliva, whole genome shotgun sequencing... | isolation source: mouth | host: Homo sapiens | place: USA: California
TTGAAACAGTGCCGTGAGGTACCTTGTTTACCTTGTAAAGGTCGGCGCGGTCGCCCCCAATAAGGAAGATGCTTGTGGTGTTGGCGATGTCGCGAATGGCATATACATTGGCCGGATCGGTCACCTTTACGCCGTCGATAATCATGTTATATAGGTAGAGTTCAGGCTTCAGACTGCCTTTTGTGGTGAACGTCCAAAGGCCGTTTGCGTCTTTATTCAGGTCGGCTATGCCCGGAGCATCATATTCCCCATAGGGCGTATTCACTTTTTGTGTGGGCAGAAAGTCGCCTGTTATCTGCACCGATTCGGCCTTGGGAGCCATGAGACGGAAGGTGACCGAGTGGTCAGAATGCACCTCCGGAGAAAGTGGAGACTGCTCTCCAAATAGGTTTTGCTGGGCAAAACAGCATGTTGTCAGCATTGCCAAGCATAGGGTTGCGAATTGTTTTTTCATTTTATCTAATCGTTTTTTTTTATCATTTGGTTGTTGTTGTTTTATTTTTTTTTGCCGGATTGCAAGTTATTGACAGTCTGTCGGTTCTGCAATATGGGCTGTTTAAGTGTGCAATATAGCCTGTTTAACCTTGCAATATAGCTTGTTTTGTGTGGCAATATGGCCTATTTAATCTGCTTAAACAGGCTGTTTAATACAGTTAAACGGCCCATATTGCAAACAAGGGGGAAGCAGACTGCTTTTTTACTTCGCCTCATTTCCATCCTTCATTCTGTGAGATATTCGGATTGAGCTCGGTTTCTTTCAATGGAATCGGCAGCAGTTTGTTGCGGTCACGGAAGCCGTAAGTGGTGTTCTTAAAGCCCCATTGCACGCCATTTACCGTGAGTGACGGTATCTGTGCGCCTTGTTTGCCTAGCACTTCTTTGGCATCTCCCCAGCGAACAAGGTCTTGATAGCGAACACTTTCCATGCAAAGTTCAAGTCGTTTTTCCTTTTTAATGTCCTCAAGGGTGAGCGTTGTGAGCGGAGAGAGCTTGGCTCGCTTGCGAATTTGGTTGACATAATCGAGTGCCTTGCCTGGGTTTCCGGCCTGAAGGTGGGCTTCTGCCGCCATAAGCAGCACCTCGGCATAGCGCATGACGCGCGGGTTAGTGTACTGGAGTCCCTGAAAATAGGGGGCATCAATGATGCAATCGGCCTTCAACGGGCGCGTCTTCCACATGAAATATCCCTCATTTCCATAGATGAAGGCACCCGGTTGAATGTTGATTCCATAAGCTTTCATCTGCTCATAGGTGCGGAGCGTGCTGTTGAGGCGGTAGCCGTTTGTTCCCTCTTCGGCCACGAAAGCGTCGTAAAGAGCCTTGCGCGGATTCATAAAACCATAGGTTCCCATGGCGATTTCGGTAGCAGCTTGTCCGCTATAAAGCAGCTTGTCGGTGCGCCACCCCTGCATTAAATAGAGCATAGTCATCTGCTTCCAAGCTTGTTCTGGGTCGTTTCGCAGCTGTACTTCGAGCAAATCCTCGCAACAATTGTTGTTGACTGCATGGAGGAGAAGGTCGTATTCGCCGGTGAAGAGCGCGTATTTGCCCGAGAGAATGACGTTGTCAAGCATCTGTGCAGCCTCTGCGTACTTGCCTTGGAAGAGGAAAGTCTTCCCCAAATAGGCCTGAGCTGTTTCCTTTGTGATGCGGATTCCCGTTTCAGCATCGTTGACATCATGCTTCGATGGCAGCTCCCCTGTTTCGATAGCAGCCTTCAAGTCGCTCTCAACAAAGGCCCAAAGTGCTTCTGTTGTGGCGTTTCCGGGGCGATATTCCCGGGGCTTGAGCAAATGATCCACTATGGGTGCGGTTCCCCAAAGCGTCACCAGTTCGAAGTTAGCCCACGCGCGGAAGAAGCGAGCCTCGGCTATATCGCGTCGCATATTGGGCGTGTTTGGCTTCACATGCTCGATAATCAGGTTGGCATTATAGATGATATTGTAGAGATTGACGTATACACTCTGCACCAAGTTGTGGTCGGTTCCGAAGGTATATTCGTTGAGTTTCTCCATTTGTGCGTTGTCTCCGCGCGATCCTCCGCCGCACCAAACGTCGTCAGCAAGCAGGTTTTTGACGAAGAACCAATTGAAATGGTTGGCACGGAAGCTGATATAGAGAGCAGCCAGCGCCTGTTCAGCCTCTTCATCTGTCTGATAAAAGGTTTCTTTACTGCCCATATTGCCGTGCTTGAGAATGTCGAGACGGTCTTCACAGCTCATTATTCCGAGTGCAAGACAGGCCGTCAGCATGAGTGAAAGATATGATTTTTTCATAAGTGTTCGTCTAAATTACAGGTTATTAAAAGTCAATATTGAAGCCTAAGACAACCTTCTTCGACATGGGATAGGCTCCTTTGTCTATGCCCATGCCCGAGGTTGCATTGGAAGATGCCTCTGGGTCGAAGCCTTTATACTTGGTAAAGGTGAAGAAGTCATCGAGAGAAAGGTAGATACGGGCGTTGCTTACAGCGACTTTGGCGGTCAGTTTCTTTGGCAGGGTATAGCCCAATTGTATCTGTTTTATCTTGAAATAGGAGCCATTGAAGACCATAGCGCTCGAGCAAGCATACTTATCCATGTCCGAAGCACCAGCCCGTGGCTGGGTAGCATGGGTATTTTGAGGTGTCCAACGGTCGGTATAGAAGAGCGCTTTCTGCTTGTTTGCAGCGGCATAGTCGGGTCGATTGATGCAATTGAAGATGTCGTTGCCCTGCGAACCGCTGCCGAATACGGTGAGATCGAAGCCTTTATAGGCCGCTGTAAGCGTCAAGCCATAGGTGAAATCGGGTATGGCATCACCGATATAAGTGAGGTCTCCATCACCGATATCGCCGCTGTTGTCGAGGTCTTCAAACGTGGGATTGCCCGTGTTTGGGTCGATTCCCGCGAATTTATAGCCTCGGAAGTAATACACGGGATAGCCTTGTTCAAAGTAAGTCATGGTATAAGTATGGAAAGTTGAGCCTGCCAAGCGAGTGATGGAGGGGTCTATATAGGTGACTTTATTGCTGATAGTGGCCAAGTTTGCACGTATTCCGTAAGTGAAATCCTTGATATGGTCGCGCCAACCCACTTCAAATTCAACGCCTTTATTGCTCACATTGCCTGCATTTATGGGCGAGGTTTTGCCGCCAATCTCAAGAGAAGGGGTGGTATTCCAAATGAGAAGGTCTTTTGTTTTCTTGTTGAAATAGTCGACACTGAGGCTCAATCGACTGTTGAAAAGGTAGGTATCGAGGCCGATATTAGTCTGTTCAGAGGTCTCCCACTTAAGGTCTTCGTTGCCCAGTGTGGACGGACTGACCCCTCGAACATAGTTGATTCCAGAGGTAGGCCGCATCGGCGCGCAAAGAGAACTGCGCATAATACCTTCCAGCATAATTATATCCTAGACGTCCGAAGTAAGAAAGCTTTGCTGTGCGTGTCTTTTCGCCGTCGACACTCTTGGTAGCCGAGGCAGATCCGTAATGAAGATAGTAGAAAAGAGGGTCGTTTTTGAGCAAGGCATGTTCGCCATTAGGGGCAAGTTCGCCTTGAACATAGTCATAGGTAGATTCCTGATATGACATACCAAGCATGGCATTCACATTGTGTTTGCCAAATTGTTTCATGTAGTTTGCAAAGTTTTCCCACTGATAATAGATTGAAGTTGAACTTTGACTGCTCTGCCCAACGTAGTCTCTACTTTGCACACCATTGCCATAAAAGGGTAGATTTGTGGTGCTACTGCGTGTTCCACCAAGCCGATAACCGAAACGAGACGTGATAGTTAAGCCTTTAATCGGGGTGAAATCGGCATAGAGAGAGCCGTTGATAGCGAAGCCACTGTTCCTTGAAAGGTTGTTATCGCGCATGATTAAGGGGTTGTATTGTTCGCCCGCATAGAAATTGGATATGCCATAATAGTTTCCATTGGCATCTGTAAGAAGATGCTTTTTGATATCTAAAGCATGCTGAACATGGAAAGGAAGCGGTCTTCCAACGTAGGTTTCGGGAGTCAATGGGTCGAGCATCATCACCGAAGTGAGCAGAGACCCATATTCATTGTTGCTTGAAACTTGTCGCACATTGTATTTCTCAATCTGATTGGTCGTGCCAACTTTGAGCCATTTCTTAATCATGTATTCCGAATTAATGGTCGCGGTAAGACGTTGATAAGTATCGGAATTGCCAGTTACGATGCCGTCGTTGTTCAGATAAGTGAGTGAAAGATAATAGTTACCATGGTCACTTCCGCCGGTAAAGGCGAGGTTGTGCTTCCGCATTTTGCTATTCTCAAAAGCCACATCTGTCCATTTCGTGTCGGTTTTTCCGTCCCAATTAGCGATCAGATAGTCCCGGGTAAAGGTGCTTCCTTCGGTCATATATTGGATATACTCGGTTGCATTGAGCATCTCGGGTACCCGAGCAAGCGATTGACCGGCATATTGAAAGCTGTAACTGATGCGTCCTTTGCCGGCAGTTCCTTTCTTTGTGGTAATCAACACGACGCCGTTTCCGGCTTCTGCACCATAGATAGCGGCGCTAGCCGCATCTTTTAGTATTTCCATGGAGGCGATATCGTTGGGGTCGATGCCGCTGATATTGCTCAAACGAACACCATCTACTACATAAAGTGGCTCCGAACTAACATTCGAAGAGAAACCGCGAATGCGCACAGTGGGACTTGCTCCCGGCGCAGCCGAGGCCGAAATAATCTGCACACCGGCCGTCTTTCCCTGTAAGGCTTGCTTGGCATCGGTGATTGTTCGGTGCTCTAAATCTTCCGATTTCACTTGAGAAATAGCGCCGGTGACCGAACTTTTCTTCTGAATACCATAGCCAACGACGACGACATCCTCAAGGATTTTAGAGTTTTCTTGCAGTATAATCTCCATGTTTTGTGCTGCTTTGGCTTCTTGTGTGGCAAAACCAATGTAGGAGATAACAAGTGTTGCGCCCCTATGGGCTTTGAGCTTAAATGCTCCGTTGAGGTCTGTAACGACCCCATTTGATGTTCCTTTTTCAACAACACTCACGCCAATCATCGGCTCTTTCAGGTTGTCAACGACACTACCTGAGGCATTTATGAGCTCTTGCCCCCATGATGTCTGGCACATAATCATTAAAAGAAACAGGGTAAATGACCTGATCGATACTGTTTTCTTCATTTTTGTAGTATTAAATTGTTGTGAGGCAAAGGTATGATGTATTCCAAACAAAGCCTTTTTCAACCGTTCTTTTATTTTTAATATTCGTTCAAAAGTTCTTTCAGGTGCGTTCAAATATTTTCCTATTTGTTCAGAATGCTTTGGTGAAAAGGGTTTTTATTCGTACATTTGTATCATTATTAAGCACATTTACATGAAGCGTTTCCAATCACAATCTTTTCTTTCTTTGCTTTTCATCAGTGTTGTCTTCGGCTTTGTTTCATGCGCGAAAACTAAGGAAAAACCAGCCTTAACAGACGAAGAACACGCCATGGTTGTGGCGGATGAAATATCGAATCACAACATAAAAGGGTTTGCAGAAGATGCCCATGGGCACCTTTGGATAGCAACATTCAGAGGACTTAACAAGTTTGATGGCAACAAATTCTATCAGTATTTCTGCACAGATGACTCGACCGGTTTGCCGGATAACAACGTTACGGGGGTGTTTTGCGACAGAAACAAGCGGATATGGGTTTCTACTGTGAACGGTGTTTGCCGGTATACTGACAAAAATACCTTTGAACGTATAGCCATGGACGACAAGAACCTCAACGTTGTTCAATTGCTCATCACGCCGAACAACCGCATCATAATATACACAATAGGTTCCTTATTGGAGTATGATGCCCGCAAAAACCGCTTTGTCAAGCGACTTGGGAACCTCGATCCGCAACATAATTTCATGGGGCGTGTCATCATAGACAGGCACAATAGCGTGTGGATTCAGAACTTAAACAGTCTTCGTCGCTATGAGGGAAAGCGATTATCGTTGGCAGATTCCATCGCTATGCCAAAGGGTTTCTCTCCTACATACGCTTACATGGAGGACGACGGGCGCATCTGGTTGTGTGGTGACAATCGTGTTCTTGTTTACAATCCGGCCGCGCGTGCTTTTGAAAATGCGCCAGATGCGATTGCCGGGAGCCCTGTTTTCAGCCATGATCAGATATATTGTATCCACCCATATAATAAAGGTGGACTGCTTATCAGCACTTCTAAAAATGGCATTTTCTATTATGATAAGGCATCAGAGACGCTACTTTCTCCCCAAGAACCAGGCTTCCCGTTCGATGAACCCTATTTCAAAGTTACACAAATGTACACAGATTCCAAGAATAACTTGTGGATGGGATCTTCCGATCAAGGTTATAGTGTCGTCTATCAGTACAATAAAATTTTCAATACCAACAACTTTTTGGTCAAAGCAGTGGGCCATCAATCGGTGTTAGCCGTGGCAGAAGACAAGGCAGACAACCTGTTTATATCAACCAAGATGCGTGGCCTACTGGTGTATAACAGGCGTGACAACACGCTGAAATCGCTTTCTTTGGAAGGTCTTAAAGTGAGCGATTACAAGAATGAAATAGGGAGTTTGCTTGTTGATAGCCGTGGATACTTGTGGATGGCCAACGGTTCAGAAGTCGTCAAAGCACGCTATAATGGTGAAACATTGGTGCCGGAGAAACGCTATCCTGTCTTCTACACCATGTCATTGACGGAGAGTAAGGGGGGAATCGTGTGGGCAACGTCAGCCTCAAATAGGGTTTTTGCATTCATGCCTGACGGAGAAATGAAGCCAAACACGCTCTATCCGGCAACCTTTGTCTTCGTTCCTGTGGCGTTGCCGCTGCGTTCCGGCGGACTACTCACAGCTGCTTTCTTACAGGATCTGGTTGAGATAAATCCTCAAACGTTTGAGGCAACGAAGTGGAATGTAGACAATAATGATTGGAAAAAGAGCCTTCCGCGATCGGTTTTCATTCCTACAGACCTTTATGAAGACCCGCATGGGAACATTTTTGTGGGCACTGTGACAAATGGTTTGGTTTGTATTGCCCCCGATCATGTGCGGGTTCATCGCATTGAAGGGCTTTCATGTAAAGACATTTCAGCGATAGAACCCGATCAAAATGGCAATATTTGGGTGAGCACAATGAACGGTCTTAATAAGATAGATGGGCATAATGGCGCGATAACTTCTTATTATTCGACCGATGGAATCGGTGGAAATCAGTTCAATGACCGCGCTTCTTGCTGTTTGAAAAGCGGCGAAATGGTGTTTGGAGGAACCCATGGATTGACCATATTCAACCCGGGTAACCATTATACGAGGCAGAATATTCCGCTGGTTTTCGAGATGTTGAAAGTACATAATGAGGTTGTTTCGCCTGATAGGAGCGATTGTATCGATCGCAATCTGGAAGACCTTCCGACGGTTTATCTTAATTATAAGCAGAATAGTTTCAGCATTTCGTTTGCCGCTTTGGCTTATGGTGATTATGAACGGGCCTGCTATTCGTATCGAATGGAGGGCTTTGACAAAGATTGGATAGATGCAGGTAATAGCCATGAAGCGTTTTATTCGAATCTCCCGGCAGGCCGTTATACGCTCAAGGTGAGGGCGAAAAGCAAGGGAAACAATGAGTTTATGGCCAAGAACGAGCTTGAGATTGTTGTCAGTCCTGCGCCTTGGAACACGTGGTGGGCATGGACTTTGTATGCCTTTATGTTTGTGATTGTCCTGCTCTTGCTGCGCCGTTTACGCCTACGATCGATTAAAGAGAAGGCCGAAATGCATCGGGCAATGGAGGAAAAACAGCAGGAACAGCGTATAAACCGTATGAACATGAGTTTCTTTGCGAATATTTCACATGAGTTCCGAACGCCGCTTACGATGATTTCGGGGCCTGTTTCCATGCTTTGCGACGACCAAACTATCTCTGAATCCAACAGGCGTTTGTTGATGATAGTCAGGAGTAGTGTGTCTCGTATGCTGCGTCTTGTGAACCAATTGATGGACTTCAACAAGCTCGAAAACGACACATTACGCTTGAAAGTACGCCGCATGGACATCATTGCTGAGCTGTTTACGATCTGCGATATATTCAAAGTAAATGCTGAAGAAAAGGGAATAACATTCAAATCGGTCGGTTTGGAGGACTCATTTCTGATGTTTCTTGACCGAGATAAGTTAGAAAAGATTATGAACAATCTGCTTTCAAATGCCATGAAGTTCACTCCTAAAGGCGGAACCATCGTTGTTAGTCTCGATGTTGCTGCCGGAAAGGCGACCATTATGGTGCAGGATAGCGGAAAAGGAATCCCTGATAGTGAGCTTGAAGACATTTTCCAACGGTATTACCAGCTTGACAATCAAACGAAAGGAAAGCTGAATTGGGGCACAGGTATCGGCCTTTATTATGCCCGAAAGCTGGCCGAACTGCATCATGGAACATTGGTTGCCGGCAATAAAGAGGACGAAACGGGAGCCGTGTTCACCCTTTCTCTTCCTGTTGATGACTGCTGTTATACCGAAGACGAGCGTGCTTTGCCCGAAGAAAATCAGGAAGAAATGTTTCCCATCGCCCCTCTTCGCGATACAACCGCAGCCGAAATACACGACACAGAGGGCCGTCCTACAATCTTGGTTGTCGATGATGACACCGAAGTTGTGAATTATCTTCAGACGTTGTTGATGCCTTATTACAATGTGATTTATCTCTTTGATGCCGAGAGTGCTTATAAAGCTATCGGCGAAGATGAGCCAAACTTGATCTTAAGCGATGTCGTCATGCCCGGTAAGACAGGCTATGAACTGTGCCGGGACATCAAGGATAATCTGCAATTATGCCACATTCCAGTGATTCTTGTCACCGCAAAAGCAACGGTAGAGAGCCAAGTTGAAGGACTCAACACGGGTGCTGATGCTTACATCACAAAGCCTTTTGACCCTAAATTGCTGCTGGCTATGATTCATTCACAGCTGGCCAACAGAGAGAAAGTCAGGCAGTTGCTTGTTAGTTCCACACAGACCGATACCATTGATGAAAAGGTATTGTCGCCCCAAGATAAGCATTTCATGGACGAGCTCTATAAGATTATGGAAGCAGAATTGGCCAATTCGGAACTTGATGTGAGGCACTTGACGGAACGATTACACGTGTCGCGCACCAAATTATATTATAAAATGAAAGGGTTGACGGGCACAAATCCAAGCGTATTCTTCAAGACTTACAAGTTGAATCGGGCTGCAGAACTCATTCGAGAAGGCCGATATACGATGGGAGAGATAGCTTATTTGACGGGGTTTAATACGCCGAGTCATTTTTCAACAAGCTTCAAAAAGCAGTTCGGAGTGTCGCCAAGCGAGTATAAATAAACTATTTAGCAACTCTGTTTTGCCCAAACAGGGCTGTTGCTCCCGCCTTTTCATAGTGCTAAAGTAATAAAATATAGGGGAGAGGGCATTGATTTCTCAGATTTTTAATAAATTTGTGGAAGGGTGGGAGAAATACCATAGGTGTCATTCCCGCATGGTTGAAAAGGGCGGACGCGTCAGCAATTCGGTTGATGTGAACATCGCATGTGACAACCTGAGCGACCGCAAAGACCTGAGCCCAGAGCGACTTGCTGATTACATTACCAGGTGGCATCGTTACACTTCGGGAAACGACTTTCGCCAAGCGCGGAAACACCAAACCTTTTGCGGAATGATTTGCGGGAGGCCCGCAAGCGCCAAATCCTTTAAAAAGTGATTTGCGGGAGCCCCGCAAGCGCCAAATCCTTTAAAAAGTGATTTGCGGGAGCCCCGCAAGCATCAAAACCTTTAAAAAGTGATTTGCGGGAGCCCCGCAAGCATCAAATCCTTTAAAAAGTGATTTGCGGGAGCCCCGCAAGCGCCAAATCCTTTAAAAAGTGATTTGCGGGAGGCCCGCAAGCTCCAAAACTTTAAAAAAGTGATTTGCGGGAGGCCCCGCAAGCAACAAATCCTTTAGAAAGTTATTTGTGGGAGGCCATATAGGTGTGCAAGAAACGATTGAAACTGCAATAGAAATACCCTCGTGGATATTCTTACACCAAAAAGATAAACTCAAAAACAAAATAAAACAGGACCACTTTAAATGATTCTATAGGACCACTTTGCACAATTACAACAGGGCCAGCTTAAAAGAGCTAAGGGGAACCACTTTAGACGAGTATTTCCAACAAAGACAATAGACAAAGACTTTTCATGGCTTTTGGGTGTGGAAGATGAAACCTTTCAAGTTTTGTGGAGAACATCGTGCGCCTTCATTTGGAGGAATATGGTGAGGACATAGAGAAATGGAGGAAACTTTGAACCCACAGGAAAAAGGTCGAGGGTTTTCCTGAAAAGGGATGGTCTTTCCACTCAAAACCCTCGACCCTTTTCAGAGAACGGAGCAACGGATATTTGCTGAACATACTGATTGACGGGAGTATACCGAACGTAATAAGTCAAAGAATGCATGGCATTCACTTTTCGGCTGCAAAACGCCTCGTGCGTAAATGGTCTTATCACTGACATTGCAAGACGTCAGTTTGCACCCACAAACTGCTCTTGCTCCCCTCGTCAGACTATCGGGGAGATTAGACCGTAATCACTCCGTTCTCATCAGTCAGCATTCAGAAATTAAGCAACAACAAATTATCTATAATGATTAACTTTCAAAGGAAACTTATATGAATAGATACAAAGGAAAAGCTGCCCGATGGCAGCCAAAGGATAAGGAAGAACAGCGGATGAACAAGACAGAGTTCATCAAAGTAAGATGCACCTTAGGGGAAAAGCAGCGTGTCAAGTCAAAGGCGGAAAGTGCGGGGCGTAAGTTCTTCTTTCCTTATTTGCAAAATAGGCATTTAAGCGATTCTACGACCCCCATTTTCGTGTAGATGATGATGTATATAAGGTCTTAAATATGACGAGAAATGATAGGAAAATGTAAGGCGATAGCGCACGGAAGCACTGCTTTGAACTATATTTTCAGAGAGGGCAAACTCTGTAGTCGGCTTACCTTCCACAATCTTTGCAACAGGGAGCCAAAGACTATCTATGAGGAAATGAAAGATGGTCAGCAATTACAACAGCTGTTGTAGGAACAAGTTTCTCCGTATCGAAATAGGTATCGCACCGCAGGACGAGAAAAAACTGACTGTATCCGAGCTTATGGGAATAGCCCATCTGTTTGCCAAGCGAATGGGACTTGACAACCACCAATGGGTGGCGATAACGCACAAGGACACTGATAATAGACACATTCACATCATTGCCAACCGTATCAGCCTTTACGGAGAGGTTTATGATACTACTTTTGTGAGCAATAGGGCAGCAAAAGTGGCGAAAGAAATCAGCAGGGAGTTCGGCTACCGTTCCCTGAAGAAGAACTTTGAACCAACTAATAATGAAGAACTAAAGAAGCTACATCACACAACACAAGAACCAACCGAAAGGAAAGAACAGCATGCTGCAGGCTATCAACTTGTTTCTCCAAGCTGTTCCTCAATTTCACGAGACTATGACACTCCACGAGCGCAGAATCCCATTGGTGCGGTGGCAGACACCATCGCCATCGCAGCCGATGAAGTTGTGGAAGAGTTAGGCAATTTGATTACCTCAACTACGCAAGGCTATGACTATACCGAGACAGCATGGCAGCGCAAACTTAGAAACCAAGCCAACAAAAAGAAGAAGTGAGGATGTGGATTATAGTCCAATCACAAATCGCATTATAAAAGTGCAGAAAGAAGAGTATCTCATTAAAAACGCTTGTTATTCGCCAGCAAAGTGTTATCTTTACAAACAGAATAACAAGCGTTCTTTGTTAGGCAGAAAACAGCGAAGCCAAGTAGCTCGCTCGTTTCTAAATCGTTACCTATTTAGTTGTGCTAACAAAGTAACTTCTTTATTTTCAATTAG
>QWCC01000480.1_pt1 | contig 11879 bp, 10 predicted proteins | sample 1972491 | NCBI WGS metagenome assembly QWCC01 (sample SAMN09866718, study PRJNA288562) | Human oral metagenome isolate term5_saliva, whole genome shotgun sequencing... | isolation source: mouth | host: Homo sapiens | place: USA: California
GTCACCTTCTCAAGAAGTGTTCTCAAGGCCACATCGTTCGCGTGGTCTACGGGGGGGGTTGTGGCCGCGACGCCACGGGCTCCCCGTAACAGATTGGATGTACACCATGTCAGCTTTGAAAAAGCTCCTAGCGGCTGCCCTCATCAGCACTGTACTGTCTTCTTGCTCCTTCGGCCCTTCTCTAGAGAAGGACGAAAGCGCCCGAGCAATCTTCGACGCAGAAAATGATCGGGTAATCCTACCCCTGGACGCATACGACACCACCGGCAAGGACGAATACTTTACCAAAGCCCTTGAGCTCGCCCGCAAAAAGTGCTTTGCTGAACACGGGCAACACTACAAGATGTTTGTCCGCACCGAGGGATCCGGCAGGAACCTCGGCAGGACCTACGGAATCTGGAACGTTGAGCACGCCCAAAAATACGGCCTCCACGAGCGCGACGAATCGAATACGCTGGATCTGTCCTCCCCTGCACCCTCATCCGACCCTGGGAAAGATGTCAGCACCGAATGCTACCAGCGCGCCAGCGAAGAGATGGCAAAAATTGGAGAGATACCATTCGGCTCCGCCACGTATAGGCGTGTGGAGACCGACGTTCGAAACGCCGCTGGGGATAGACAGCTCAAAAAGTCCCTCGACGACGAATGGAAGCGATGCGTCAAGGATAAAGGCCTCACCCCCGATAGTGAGATGACCGTCAAGGAAGAAAAGAATATTCCTCAGAGCACCACCCCCTCAGAAGAGGAAATTCGAATCGCCGTCATCCAGGCGCAGTGCAATCAGGATGTAGGCCGTTCACAGAAGCTCTACGACCTGGAGGCGCAGTACCAGAAACCGCTCGTCGACAAGAACCAGGCAGCCCTGGAGAATGAGCTTAAAGAATTCAAGCGCCGGGACGAGCAGTTCAAGCAGTACGTCCTCGACAACCAATAACAGCGAATAACAGCCGGTTGGCCGACAGAAAAGGGTGTGTGCCGTGTTCAGTGAACACGGCACACACCCTTCATACGTTGCACCGGCCATATTGTGCCGGCTACGTTGCGCCGGTTATCCAACCCGCGGCGCTTATGCCTCCACCGTTGCGGTGCGGCGCTCCTTGAGAGCCCAGCCGATGACACCGGCGAGCAGACCGAAGGCAATCCAGGAACCGAGCACCAGCCACTGGTCGCTCGTTGCAACCTCCGGGAAGTACGCAATCGAACGCAGCAGAGTCGAGGATGCACCCGGCACCATCATCTGACCGATCTGTCCCCACGCACCGGGCAGGAACACGCTCGGCATGCTTGCGCCCGAAATCGGGTTACCAATGAACATGGTCACCACGGCGCTCAGACCCAGGCCAGCGGAGGGAACCAGCAGGGCGCCCATACCGATCATGAAGGACGCGGTAGCCAGGTAGGTTGCGCTGAACGCAGCCCACAGGGTTGCGAAGTCACCGGGAATGAAACCGAACCAGGTGCTCAGAATCAGGGTGGTCAGTGCACCGGCGATGACGGAGTACAGGGTTGCGGTGGCGAAGCGGCGCCAGGTGCCGTTAATCAGGGTCAAGGAGAGCATGCCGCCGATGGTTCCGCCCATGACCAGGGGGAATGCGGCAATAGCCAAACCGGTACCGGAGGAGTCATTCTCGCTCAGGGGCACCACTGCGGTGGTCTTCACCTCCATTGCGGATGCCTGTTCGGCCTGCACCTTCATCTGCTCCAGCTGGGCGGCAGCCTGCGCACCCTGCTCACCGCCCGCCTGCACCGCCTGGGTGAGGGCTTCCGTCTTGGCGGCGAGTGCCTTCTGCTGAATCTGCGCGTTCAGCTGGGTGGCAACACCGTTGAGCATCTGGGTTGCTGCGGTGTTGGCGGCGGGGGCGGTCAGCACCTCGGGAGCAGCGCCTTCGGTGAAGATAATTGCGCCATAGGTTTCGCGCTGCTTGATTTGCTGTTCAGCCTCTTCGCGGGAGGATGCCTGCTTCAAGTCGAAGGTTTCAATACCTTGGTCTTTGAGGGACTGTTCAAACTGACTGACGGTCACCTCGGGGCCTGCGATAGAGACGGGCAGGTTCTTTGCCTCCATGGTCTTGGTGGGCCAAGTGAAGGCGAGAATAACAACAGCCACGATCAGGGATGCCTGCAGGGAGGTGAGGAGGACCTTGAGCCAGGAGGAGCGCTCGGGGGCTGCGGCGGTCAGCGATTCCGCAGTGACTGCGGCGGTAGTTTTATTGTTCACAAGAATCTCCAAACAAAATGTCTATTTCGTTTACGAGTCAGAACTCTACCCTCGATTTTTACTGAGCGCAAACGAAATAGCTATTTTGTTTATAAAGTCACAAAAAGAATCAGTGTTGTGTTTGCGCGTTTTTTAGCCCCACCCCCTAGACTGGAACCATGCCCCGACTAACAGACGCCACCAAAGCCGCACGCCGAGCCCAAATCATCGAAGCCGCCATTAGCTGCTTCCTCGAAAAGGGCTACACCAACACCTCCATGAGCGACATCATCAAAGCCTCCGGGCTGTCCTCCGGGTCCATCTACTCGCACTTCTCCGGCAAAGAAGACATCCTCATCAGTGCCATTAACGAGCGTCTCAACAGCGTCAAGGAGCTCTACGACACTTTCCCGGGAGGTGCCGGACCCCAGGACATTCTCGAAATCATCTACACCAACCTGCTGGTGAACGAGAACTTCACCGCCATGCTGCGCATCCGCCTTGAATCCCTCCACGCCCCCGAAATCGCCAGGGCGACCGCGAACATCATGCCCCTGTTGCAGGGCATCATCGTCAAGACCCTTACCCCCTGGGCAGCTGAACAGCTGAGCGTTCTGCACGAGATCAACCCCGATCCGGCGCAGCGCACCCCCGAACAGGAGGCGCTCATTACCGACTACGCCCGCGATACCGCAGACGCCTTCATGATGGTCTTCCAGGGGTACATGCTCCGCTCCTTCTTCGGCGCCCCCGAGGAAAAGGACCGCCTCTACCGCGTCGCTTTGGCGCTCCTTCCTGAGTAGTTGCCCGCCCGATAGCCCCTAAAAATCACCCTTGATCGGTTGTTTTTCAGCATTTAGGCCGTACAGCGGCAACATAGGTCATTCACATCCTGCAGGCGTAGAATCGAGGAACCATGACTGAATCCTGCACCCCCGCAACCCCTGAGCCGCGCGCCACCAACCCCGCCGAGCTGAACAACCTGCGTGCCGCACACGCCGATGAGCTCTCTTCACGCACCCGCGCCACGAGCATCCCGGCAGACTCTTGCTCCCTCTACTCAGACGAGGCTCTCGGCGGCACCGCCGGACGCGCCACCGCCTGGCTGGCGCTCGAACACGTGGGCCAGTGGGGCCGCGACGTGCTGGACGGCTCCGCCCTCGGTGAGGAGCTTTCGGAGGCGTTGGGCGAGGCAGTCTCGCAGGCGGGGCTGAAGTTCCTGCTGATCCGCCAGACGGGCAGGGCGGGGCGCGTACTGCACGGCGCGCCGGATGCATCCGGCAACCCGACCCACCGGGTGCTCTACGCGCTCTGCACCCCGGGTGAGGAGAAGCTCTACTCGTTCAGCGTGAGCACCCCCGAACAGCTCCTCGACCTACCCCTGGGCAACCCGGAGGAGTTGATTCAGGCGACCGGCGCGGAGCTCATGGATTCCCCCGCCATTCTCGTATGCACCCATTCCAAGCGTGACCGCTGCTGTGCCCTGCGCGGTCGCCCCATTGCGGCGCACCTGGCGGATATCCTGCCGGGTAATGCGGTCTGGGAGTGCTCGCATACGGGCGGTCACCGCTTTGCCCCGGTCGGCATTATGCTGCCCACCGGCTACACCTACGGTCGCCTCTCGGAGCCTTCGGCGCTGGCGGCGTACCTGTCGCTGGCAGGTCGTTCCATTCCGTCGCTGCACGGCCTGCGAGGCCGCAGCACGGATACTCCGGTGGAGCAGGCGGCGGAGGTTGCCGTACGCCTCGAACTGGAGAAAAAGGGTGAAGAAGTAACCTCTGGAGGTTTGGTTTCACGTGAAACATCGGTAGCGGAGGCACTGAGTACACTCCTCGAGGCGGGCATCGACCCCGCGGTAGATACCGCCGAACACCCCACCCTGGAGGCGGCACTCACCTCCCACACCGACGGACGCACCTGGGTCACCTTCTTCGAGCGGGTCACCCTTGAGCCGCGCCCCAACTCGTGCAGCAAGGGTCCCGCAGATGCTTTCAGCCGCGAACTGCTCGCACTGCATCAGCTCTAGGCAGAGCCAGTTCTAGCACCCGCGCATGATGTAGACAGCGTAAAGCCCCGGCGGGCACCTTCTCGGGTGCCCGCCGGGGCTTCGCTGTATCCAGGATTCGCTGTATCCAGGATTCGCCGTAACTGGTATCTCAGCCTATCCGGCGAACGGGTTCGGCGCACCGATGTACTGCAGCTCGGTGTACTCCTCCAGACCCTCGGGGCCACCCTCGCGACCCATGCCGGACTGCTTCACGCCACCGAAGGGGGCTGCCGCATTCGAAATGACGCCGGAGTTGTAACCGATCAGACCAAACTCCAGACCAGCCGCCATGCGCGTAAAGCGCGGATGGTTGCTCGTGTACACGTACGCCGCCAGGCCGTACTCGGTGTCGTTGGCGAGCTTCAGGGCGGTGCGTTCGCCTTCCTCGCCGTAGCCGCCGAACGTGGCAATCGGGGCGACGGGCCCGAAGATTTCTTCACGCCACACGCGCATCGAATCGGTCACGCCGGTCAGCACGGTGGGGGTCACGAAGTTGCCCTTGTTCAGGTTCTTGGGCATGCCGCCGGTATCGCTCGGAACGTTCTCCTCAAGCTCGGGGATGTACCCGCCGCAGGCGAGGAGCGCGCCCTTGCCCAGGGCGTCTTCCACCATAAAAAGCATGGATTCAACCGCTGAAGGTTGAATTAGCGGCCCACATTCGGTTCCGTCGACGGTTCCGTCACCCACGACGGTCGCCTCCATGCGCTCCACGAAGGCGCGCGTGAACTCTTCTGCCACGTCCTCGTGCACGATGAATCGGTTGGCGGCGGTGCAGGCCTCGCCCATGTTTCTCATCTTCGCCGCGTAGGCACCCTCCACGGCGGCGGGGATGTCCGCGTCCTCAAAGACGATGAACGGTGCGTTGCCGCCCAGTTCCATGGAGGTGCGCAGAACGTTCTGCGAGGCCTGCGCGAGCAGGGTACGGCCCACGGCGGTAGAGCCGGTGAACGAGACCTTCCGCAGGCGCTCATCGGCCATCAGCGCGGAGACAACCTCGCTGGTGCGAGAGGTGGTCACCACGTTCAGCACGCCGTCCGGCAGGCCCGCCTCACGCATCAGGGACGCGAAGTACAGGGAGCTGAGCGGGGTCAGGGACGCGGGCTTGAGCACCACGGTACAGCCCGCCGCGAGCGCCGGGGCGACCTTGCGTGCCGCCATGGCGAGCGGGAAGTTCCAGGGGGTGATGAGCAGGCAGGGGCCCACGGGGCGGCGCATGGTGGTGATCTGCAGGCCGGATTCGGGGGCGACCGCGGTGCGGCCGAAGCTACGGGCGGCTTCTTCGGCGTACCAGCGCAGGTAGTTCGCGGCGTAGGCGACCTCGCCGCGGGACTGGTCGAGGGGCTTGCCCATTTCGAGGGTCATGAGCCGGGCGATGACCTCGGTGCGCTGCGTCATGAGCGTGTAGGCGCGGTTGAGGATGTCGGCGCGTTCGCGGACGCTGGTTGCCGCCCATGAGGTGCGGGCGTCGCAGGCGGCGTCGAGTGCTTCGATGCCCTGTTCGATGGTGGCGTCGGCGACGTGCGCGAGGATTTGGCCGCAGGAGGGGTTGTGCACGGGGAAGGACCCGTTGTCGCCGGTGACCCAGGTGCCACCGATGAGCAGGTCGGTGGGCACGTAGAAGAAGGGGTAGGAGGGCCTCTCGTAGGGGTCGATGGGTTCACGCTGAGGCATGTTGATGCTTTGCATGTGCGGTTCGGCGCGGCCTCGCAGCTGGGCTGATTTCGCGGCGGGCTTTTCGGAAGTAGTACTTTCGGCAGCGGAGCTTTCGGGTGAGGTGGTCATGGCGTGCCTTTCGGGTTGGGGCGGCCGGTGCGGTCGACTCTGACGCTTTTAATTCTAGTCCCGCCCTCTCCCCTACCCCGCGGCCCGCTACTCGCCCCAAAACGCGCACGGGGTGCCCTCGCGCGCCGCCGATGCCTCTCTCCCCCACTCGACCAACCCGCCCGAGCACGCCGAAGGGGGCCGCATCCGCCACGGATGCAGCCCCCTTCGGGGTGAATTCCCGCTCGGTACGCGAGCAGCTGGGGGAGTTATGGGAGGCCTAGCCCGGAAGGGATGCTCGGTGTGCGTCCGCAAAGCCCTGCGCCTCGCTCTCCGCGGTGGTGAGCCGCGAGTGGCGGGGTGCTCGGCGGTGGTTTAAGCCCACCTGCGCTCTCAAACCCAGGACTGGCGTGCCTCGATGCGGGTCAGCTCCAGAGGACCACCGTCATTCGTGCCGTGGAAGCGGCCGAAGTGCACGTACGGGCCGCGGTAGGCGCTGTGGTTAATCGGGCTGGAGTACTGGCCGTTAATCGTGTAGTAGAAGCTGTTCTTGTTCACCACGATCTTGCAGTTCAGCGCCTGACCGGTGGTGACCTTCTGACGCAGCTTCATGGTGTGCAGCACGCGCGGGGTGGACTGGCCGGGGGCGAAACAGAGAATCTGCGCGACCGAGCCGCCCTGGTACGAGGGGCGCACCGCGAGCAGGTAGGTGCCGTCATCCTGCTTGGCGGCGAACTTCTTGCCGATGCCGAAGGCGCCATCGTGCTGGCGGCCGAAGGCAACGTAGCCGTAGTGGCTCTGCTGCTTGGGCAGTTCACCGGTCCACTTCATGGAGAAGTCCAGGGTGTACTTATCGCGGGTGGTGAAGTTAGACAGGGGGCCGAGCAGCACGGACTCGTCGTAACGCTGGCGGTGCACGATGGCCTTGCCGTTCAGTTCGGGCATGTCGGCCGCGGTGGAGGGGTCGGCCGGCAGGATGCCGTGCTGGCGACGGCCGGTGTTAATCTTCACGCTGGAGTCGAAGGGGTCGCCGATCACCCAGTAGGGGTCGGGGCACATGAAGCCCTTCACACCGAGCGCCTTGTAGTTTTCGTAGACGGAGCGGCGGTGGACCTCCCACACGATGACAGCCTTGCCAAGGCCCGTGAGGGTGCGCACGGCGTCCTCGCTCATGGAGCCGTAGCCCGCGCCGGTGGGCTTCTCGTAGAAGGGCACGCCGAGGGCGTCCACGTTCTTGTGGCGGGCCATGGCGGAAATCTTGTCGATGGGGTCGCCGCCGTCGAAGTAGCACCAGGTGCCGCAGCCCGCGGCGTTCACGAGCTTGAGGTAGCGAGAAGTGGGGTTGAAGCCGCCGCTGCCGTCGCGGTACATCTTGATGACGGTGCGACGCTGCAGGCCGCGGTCGGTGATGAACTTGAGCAGGCCCTGCTGTGCCGGGCCGTCCTTCGCCTCGATGAAGAGCACAACCTTCTTGCCGCCGATGGAGGCGTATTCGCCGCCTTCGGGCACGTTGTTGATGGCTTCGATGGCCTCTTCGAGAGTGGGGATGTCGTACAGGCCGATGTTATCGCCCAGGTTTTCACGCATGTCGACCCGGTGGCGGCGCAGCTCATCGAGGTTGGTGTCGCGGACGACCAGGTTGGCGCCGGTGGTGCGCTTGATGCTGGCGTCGTGCATGCAGACAAATTTGCCGTCGCGGGTGGTGCGCACGGAAATTTCGACGGCCAGGGCGCCGCGGCGTACGGACTCGGCATAGGCGTAGGCGGTGTGCTCGGGGCTGATGTTGCCCGCGCCGCGGTGTGCGATGAAGAATTCATCGGTCTTGTACAGCAGCTGGTGCGCGGGGGATCCGCTGCGCACGGCGGCAAGCTGTGCGGTCGTGTTGGCGGCTGCGTGGGCCTCACCGGTCTGCAGCGCGAGGGCTGCGGGCACGAGTGCGGAGGCACCGAGGAAGCCGCGGCGGCTCATCTTCTTGGTGGTGTTCGAGAGTACGGTCACCGTAGTGGTCCTTTTTTCTGTAGTGAGTTGAGCGTTATGTGTGTGGTTGGGTTCAAAGTTTCCGTTTATAGCTGAGATGCCGGAATCTCTCAACTCAAACTGTAACTCTAAGTAGAATAACGATTTTTTATCGTTTCTTCACGGGTATTTAGGGATTCTGGGGTATTATGCACACCTCCTTTTTACTCTCGGCGCAAGGGGCGGTTGGGCGTTTCACCTTTTCCGCCGCTTTTCGGGTTTAACACCTCGGGGTCGTTAAAAAATTTCTCGAATAACGAAAAAGGCCGCGTTCTAGACTCGTGCGAGCCTGCAGAACGCGGCCTTTCGTGCGGTCACTGCACGAGGCCTTCACCCAACGTAGGGGCCTCGATTACTTCTTGGTAGCCTGGGCCACGCGGTCACCGGCGTTGACGGGGCGGCGTGCCTCGGAGTCCTTCGAGATGTTGAACTTGGCGGTGTTGGTAATCATCACCATGGTTTCCTTGGAGGGGATACGACCCTCGATGGCTGCCCAGTCCACCTCGATAATGGGGGCGCCTGCCTCCACCTTGTCGCCCACGTTTGCAATCTTGGTGAAGCCCTCGCCGCCGAGCTCAACGGTGTCGATACCGATGTGCACGAGCACCTCACCGCCGTTGTCGGTGCGGAGCATGAAGGCGTGCAGGGTGTCCTGAATCAGGGCGATGGTGCCCGCGACGGGGGCAACGATGGTACCTGCGGTGGGGTTCACGGCGTAGCCGTCACCCATGACGCCCTGGGAGAAGACCGGGTCGGAAACTTCGCTCAGCGGCAGGTACTCGCCGGTGACGGGTGCGACGTAGACGTCTGCGGATGCGGCTTCCTGTGCGGCGGCTTCCTTCTTCTTCTTGCCGAAACCAAACATGTATGCTCCTTCTCTAGCGCTAGGGGTAGCGTATTTTTCGTAGCGCAGGCTCGTCCGCGACGGATGCGGCGTCATTGCCTGATGGATTCCGCACCGGGGCTCCCGGGGAGGCCAGTTGAGGGAAGCCGCTCTAGACACTCCGGTGCATATGAACTCAGAATACCGCACCCGGGGCCGCTACATATGAACCGTAATCGGTTTCAGCGAATTTCTGCAAATATTCCGCAAATCTGGCATTTTAGCCTCGCTTCAATGCGCGGGTAGCGCGCGAGTACACTTAGGGAAGAACCGGCGCCGCGAACAGGTGCGCGCCGAGAGAGTAAGAAGGCTACACGATGACTGAAACGGCAACCGAGACCGTTCTTGAAGTATTTATCCCCGGCCCGGGCGAGAACCCGGAGGACCCGCAGGACATGGAGCGCTCCGTCTTCCTGGGGGCAGCTCAGGAAGCCCTGGATTCGGGCGTTGAGATTGAGGTGTACTCCACCGATTCGTACCCCTCTGCATTTGAGGAGTGCGCCCCGGTGGCCGAGCAGATTGAGATGAACGGCCGCGAGGTGCTGCCGCTCATGCTCGTCAACGGCGAGGTGAAGGTGTCCTTCACCTACCCGACCGCAGAGCAGATCAAGCGCTTCTCCCGCGCGCACATGGTGTCACAGCCGAAGGCGAACGCGGCCGCCGCGGCGTGCGGCCCGACCGGCTCCTCCATGGTGCCGAACCTCAGCCCCCTGGCCGAGCCCGCCGGTTTTGCGGCCACCCTGGCCGGCAAGACCACCCAGCCGGTGGGCGGCCCGGACATCGGCAACCGCGTAAACCTCATGGGCGGCGACACCGGCGACGGTATTCCCGCCTCCGGCTCGGTGGCCGTCAAGTCCGGCGGCTGCGGATGCGGTGGTTGCGGCTGCGGCGGCCACTAGCTGACCGCGGCGGCAGGTCAACCCCGCCCAGCTGAGACCCGGTGCGAGCGTCGGCCCCGACCGACCCTCACCCGAGATTTAAAAGAGCGGTGCCCGCCCCCTCATGAAGAGGAGGCGGGCACCGCTCTTTGCTCTGCGGCTGCGCTAGGCGCGCGGTACCTTACTTGTTCAGGGAGGTACCGACGGAGCCGAGCTGCTGGCAAGCCTCGACCACGCGTGCGGCCATGCCTGCCTCTGCAGCGGCACCCCAAACGCGGGGGTCGTAGGTCTTCTTGTTGCCGACCTCGCCGTCAACCTTCAGCACACCGTCGTAGTTGCTGAACATGTGGCCGGCAACGGGGCGGGTGAAGGCGTACTGGGTGTCGGTGTCGATGTTCATCTTGATAACACCGTAGGACACTGCGTCTGCAATCTCCTGCTCGGTGGAGCCGGAGCCACCGTGGAACACCAGGTAGAAGGGCTTGTCACCCTTGCCGTACTTGGCGCCGACCTCGGTCTGGATTTCCTTGAGCAGCTCGGGGCGCAGGTGCACGTTACCCGGCTTGTACACGCCGTGAACGTTACCGAAGGTCAGGGCTGCCATGTAGGTGCCCTTCTCGCCCAGGCCGATGGCCTCAACGGTCTTGATGGCGTCTGCAACGGTGGTGTACAGGGAGTCGTCGATAGCGCCTTCAACGCCGTCTTCCTCGCCACCGACGGCGCCGATCTCAACCTCGAGCACAATCTTTGCCTTGGAGGTACGCTCGATCAGCTCGGATGCGATCTTCAGGTTCTCGTCCAGGTCGATTGCGGAACCGTCCCACATGTGGGAGTTGAAGATGGGGTCCTCACCGCGGGCGACAGCCTTCTCGGACTCTGCCAGCAGGGGCAGAACGAAGCCCTCCAGCTTGTCCTTGGGGCAGTGGTCGGTGTGCAGTGCAATGTTCACGTCGTACTGCTTAGCAACCTCGCGTGCGTAGGCTGCGAAGGCCAGGGAGCCAACGACCATATCCTTCTTGGAAGCGCCGGACCAGTATGCTGCACCACCGGTGGATGCCTGGATGATACCGTCCGAACCGGCCTCTGCGAAGCCGCGGATTGCGGCGTTCAGGGTCTGCGAGGAGGTCACGTTCACTGCGGGGTATGCGAAGCCCTGTTCCTTCGCACGCTGCAGCATTTCTGCGTAGACTTCGGGGGTTGCAATAGCCATATGCTGACTCCTTGGATAGATGCGACCGGACACCTAGTGGACCGGTTCACCATTTTGTTGGCGCGCGAGGCGCCTCCTACTCGCACTATTTTACCAAGGCATAACTAAGAAGCTCTATCTTTTTGTGGGGTTTTTTGGGGTTTGCTCGGCCGGTGATTCCGCGGAATTGCGCGGTAAAGTAGAGGTATTAATGACCTAATGCCTCGAGTGGGGTTCGGCCCGCGGTTCAATCACCAGCCCGACCCGCTACGGGGATAACGCACACGATATTGCGGCACCGAAAGGGACTCTCATGGGCGCATCAAAGGCAAAAAATAGCGCGAAGCGGCGCGAGCTTAACCGCGAAAAACGGGCTCGTCAGGCGCAGCGTCGCGCTGAACGTGAGCACCCGAACGCCGCCGCTATTGCTCCGGTGCGCGCCCGTCTGGACGCGGTGCTGGAGCGCAAGAGCCGCCACGTGATGGGTCACGGCGATGTCGCCAAGTCCCTGACGCTTATCGAGCGGATGCGCGCCGAGGGTGCGGAGGACCCGCAGATTGACGAGGCGCTGGCCAAGGCAAAGCTACCCTCGGTCGTGCAGGTGGGTCGCCGTTCGTTCCTGCACTGGCCGAGCTGGTGGTGGTTGAACCGTCGCGAGCGCGCGTTGCGGGCGAAGATTGACCGGCTGATGGAGGGCTAAGTCCCCGTTTTGAATAGGTTGTGAGAGCACCCCGCTGTGGGTGCTCTTGTGCTGTGCGGTGGTGGGGTAATTGATTTTTTGGACTCAGGGTTCAATTAATCTATTTCATAAAACAATGAAAACCACACAATACAACATGAACCAAATATATTTATAAGATATGCATTATATGTATATAAATTGTTACGTGATGCGAGTTATATTACCT
>QWCC01000482.1_pt1 | contig 11872 bp, 10 predicted proteins | sample 1972491 | NCBI WGS metagenome assembly QWCC01 (sample SAMN09866718, study PRJNA288562) | Human oral metagenome isolate term5_saliva, whole genome shotgun sequencing... | isolation source: mouth | host: Homo sapiens | place: USA: California
GTCACCTTCTCAAGAAGTGTTCTCAAGGCCACATCGTTCGCGTGGTCTACGGGGGGGGTTGTGGCCGCGACGCCACGGGCTCCCCGTAACAGATTGGATATACACCATGTCAGCTTTGAAAAAGCTCCTGGCGGCTACCCTCATCAGCACCGTGCTGTCTTCTTGCTCTTTCGGCCCTTCTCTAGAGAAGGATGAAAGCGCCCGCGCGATTTTCGACGCAGAAAATGATCAGGTGATCCTACCCCTGGACGCTTACGACACCACCGGCAAGGACGAATACTTCACCAAGGCCCTTGAGCTCGCCCGCAAAAAGTGCTTTGCCGAACACGGGCAGCACTACAAGATGTTTGTCCGCACCGAGGGGGCCGGCAGGAACCTCGGCAGGACCTACGGAATCTGGAACGTTGAGTACGCCCAAAAATATGGCCTCCACAAGAGCGAAGACTCGAATACGCTGGATCTGTCCTCCCCTGCGCCCTCATCCGACCCTGGGAAGGATGTCAGCACCGAATGTTATCAGCGCGCCAGCGATGAGATGAAGCAAATTGGAGAGATACCATTCGGCTCCGCCACGTATAGGCGTGTGGAGACTGAGGTTCGAAACGCCGCTGGGGATAGGCAACTCAAAAAATCCCTCGACGACGAATGGAAGCGATGCGTCAAGGATAAGGGCCTCACCCCCGATAGTGAGGTGACCGTCAAGGAATCAAAGAATATCCCTCAGAGCGCCACCCCCTCAGAAGAGGAAATTCGAATCGCCGTCATCCAGGCGCAGTGCAATCAGGATGTAGGCCGTTCGCAGAAGCTCTACGACCTGGAGGCGCAGTACCAGAAGCCGCTCGTCGCCAAGAACCAGGCAGCCCTGGAGAATGAGCTCAAAGAATTCAAGCGCCGGGACGAGCAGTTCAAGCAGTACGTCCTCGACAACCAGTAACAGCGAATAACAACCGGTAGGCTGACAGAAAAGGGTGTGTGCCGTGTTCAGTGAACACGGCACACACCCTTCTTACGTTGTACCGGCGGTCTAACCCCCGGCGCTTACGCCCCCACCTTTGCGGTGCGGCGCTCCTTGACTGCCCAGCCAATCACGCCGGTCAGCAGACCGAACGCAATCCAGGAACCGAGCACCAGCCACTGGCCGCTCGTTGCAGCCTCCGGGAAGTACGCAATCGAACGCAGCAGCGTCGAGGAGGCACCCGGAACCATCATCTGACCAATCTGACCCCACGCACCGGGCAGGAACGCGCTCGGCATGGACGCGCCTGAAATGGGGTTACCGATGAACATGGTCACCATGGCGCCCAGACCCAGGCCTGCCAGCGGCGACGACAGAGCACTCACACCCACGATGAAGGACGCGGTGGCCAGGTAGGTTGCACCGAATGCAACCCACAGGGTTGCGAAGTCACCGGGGACGAGGCCGAACCACACGTTCAGAATCAGGGCGGTCAGCGCACCACCGATGACGGCGTACAGGGTTGCGGTGGCGAAACGGCGCCACGTGCCGTTCACGCGCAGGGCTGAGAACGAACCGCCCAAAATACCGCCAATGACCAGCGGGAACGCGGAGATAGCAATACCGGAACCGGAGGAGTCACCCTCGCTCAGGGGCACCACGGCGGTGGTCTTCACCTCCATTGCGGATGCCTGCTCGGCCTGCACCTTCATCTGCTCCAGCTGAGCGGCAGCCTGCGCACCCTGCTCACCGCCCGTCTGCACCGCCTGGGTGAGGGCCTCGGTCTTAGCGGCGAGCGCCTTCTGCTGAATCTGCGCATTCAGCTGGGTGGCAACGCCGTTGAGCATCTGGGTTGCTGCGGTGTTGGCGGCGGGGGCGGTCAGCACCTCGGGTGCGGCACCTTCGGTGAAGACGATTGCGCCGTAGGTTTCGCGCTGCTTGATCTGCTGCTCAGCCTCTTCGCGGGAGGATGCCTGCTTCAGCTCGAAGGTCTCGATGCCCTTGTCCTTGAGGGACTGTTCGAACTGGCTGACGGTCACCTCGGGGCCTGCGATAGAGACGGGCAGATTCTTTGCCTCCATGGTCTTGGTGGGCCAGGTGAAGGCGAGGATGACGACCGCGACAATCAGGGATGCCAGCAGGGAGGTGCTGATGACCTTGATCCAGGAGGAGCGCTCAGGGCTTGCGGCGCTGGTTTCTGCTGCGGTCACCGATTCTGCGGTGACTGCGGTGGTGGTTTCGTTGTTCACGGCAATCTCCAAACAAAATGCTTATTTCGTTTACGAGCTAGAACTCTACTCCCGATTTTTGGCACGCGCAAACGAAATAGCTATTTTGTTTGCAAGGTCACAAAAAGAATCAGCATTGTGTTTATACCTTCTGAGCCCCAAACCCCTAGACTGGAACCATGCCCCGACTAACAGACGCCACCAAAGCCGCACGCCGAGCCCAAATCATCGAAGCCGCCATCGACTGCTTCCTCGAGCGCGGCTACACCAACACCTCCATGAGCGACATCATCAAAGCCTCCGGGCTGTCCTCCGGATCCATCTACTCGCACTTCTCCGGCAAAGAAGACATCCTCATCAGCGCCATCAACGAGCGCCTCAACAACGTCAAGGAGCTCTACGCCGCCCTCCCCGAAGGCGCCGGCCCCCAGGACATCCTCGAAACCATCTACACCAACCAACTGGTCAACGAGAACTTCTCCGCCATGCTGCGCATCCGCCTTGAATCGCTCCACGCACCCGAAGTCGCCAGGGCAACCACGGACATCATTCCCCTACTGCAGGGCATCATTACCCAGACCCTCACCCCCTGGGCGGTCGAACAGCTGAGCGTCCTGCACGAAATCAACCCCGATCCGGCGCAGCGCACCCCCGAACAGGAAGCGCTCATCACCGACTACGCCCGCGACACCGCGGACGCCTTCATGATGGTTTTTCAGGGGTACATGCTCCGCTCCTTCTTTGGTACCTCCGAAGAGAAGGAGCACCTCCACCGCGTCGCTTTGGCGCTCCTTCCTGAGTAGTTGACCACCCGATAACCCCTAAAAATCATCCTTATAAGGTTGTCTTTTAGGTTTATAGGCGATTTTGGGCACTTTAGTAACCTCGCAGTCTGCTGGCGTAGAATCGAGGAACTATGACTGAATCCTGCACCCCCGCCACCCCCGAGCCGCGCGCCACCAACCCCGCCGAGCTGAAGAACCTGCGTGCCGCGCACGCCGATGAGCTCTCCTCGCGCACCCGCGCCACCAAGATCCCCGAAGACTCCTGCTCCCTCTACGACGATGAGGCTCTCGGCGGCACCGCCGGACGCGCCACCGCCTGGCTGGCGCTCGAACACGTGGGACAGTGGGGCCGCGACGTGCTGGATGGCTCCGCACTGGGTGAGGAACTTTCGGCGGCACTGGGCGAGGCAGTCTCGCGGGCTGGTCTGAAGTTCCTGCTGATCCGCCAGCCGGGCAGGGAGGGGCGCGTGCTACACGGCGCACCGGATGCATCCGGCACCCCGACCCACCGGGTGCTCTACGCGCTCTGTACTCCGGGGGAGGAGAAGCTCTACTCGTTCAGCGTGAGCACCCCCGAGCAGCTCCTTGAACTGCCCCTGGACAACCCGCAGGAGTTGATTCAGGTGGCCGGCGCGGAGCTCATGGACTCCCCCGCCATTCTCGTGTGCACCCATGCAAAGCGTGACCGTTGCTGCGCCCTGCGCGGTCGTCCCATTGCGGCGCACCTGGCGGATGTTCTGCCGCCGAACGCGGTCTGGGAGTGCTCACACACGGGCGGCCACCGCTTCGCCCCGGTCGGCATTATGCTGCCCACCGGCTATACCTACGGTCGCCTCTCGGAACCTTCGGCGCTGGCGGCGTACCTGTCGTTGGCGGGTCGTTCTATTCCGTCCCTGCACGGTCTGCGTGGTCGCAGTACGGATACCCCGGTGGAGCAGGCGGCGGAGGTTGCGGTACGCCTCGAACTGGAGAAAAAGGGTGAAGAAGTAACCTCTGGAGGTTTGGTTTCACGTGAAACATCGGTGCAGGAGGTGCTAGATGCACTCAACGCGGCGGGCATCGACCCGGTAGTAGAGGGTGCCGAGAACCTCTCTGCCGAGAACCCCACCCTGGAGGCGGCACTCACCTCCCACACCGACGGACGCACCTGGGTCACCTTCTTCGAGCGGGTCACCCTTGAGCCGCGCCCCAACTCGTGCGGCAAGGGTCCCGCAGATGCTTTCAGCCGCGAACTGCTCGCACTGCGCCAGCTTTAGCGGCTTGCGGCAGCTCTACGCCCGCACATGATTTAGACAGCACGAAGCCCCGGCAGGCACCTTCTCGGGTACCCGTCGGGGCTTCGCTGCATTCAGAATTCGCCGTAACTGGTATCTCAGCCTACCCGGCGAACGGGTTCGGCGCGCCGATGTACTGTAGCTCGGTGTACTCCTCCAGACCCTCGGGGCCGCCCTCGCGGCCCATGCCGGACTGCTTCACACCACCGAAGGGTGCCGCCGCGTTCGAGATAACACCCGAGTTGTACCCGATCAGGCCGAACTCCAGACCAGCCGCCATGCGCGTAAAGCGCGGGTGGTTGTTCGTGTACACGTACGCCGCCAGGCCGTACTCGGTGTCGTTGGCGAGCTTCAGGGCGGTGCATTCGCCCTCCTCGCCGTAGCCGCCGAAGGTGGTAATCGGGGCGACGGGGCCAAAGATTTCTTCACGCCACACGCGCATCGAATCGGTCACGCCGGTCACCACGGTGGGGCGAATGAAGTTGCCCTTGTTCAGGTTCTTGGGCATGCCACCGGTATCGCTCGGAACATTTTCTGCAAGCTCGGGAATGTACCCGCCGCAGGCGAGGAGCGCTCCCTTGCCCAGGGCGTCTTCCACCATAAAAAGCATGGATTCAACCGCTGAAGGTTGAATTAGCGGTCCGCAGTCGGTTCCCTCGACGGTTCCGTCACCCACGACGGTCGCCTCCATGCGCTCCACGAAGGCGCGGGTGAACTCTTCGGCAACGTCCTCGTGCACGATGATTCGGTTGGCGGCGGTGCATGCCTCGCCCATGTTCCTCATCTTTGCTGCGTAGGCGCCCTCAACGGCGGCGGGGATGTCCGCATCCTCAAAGACGATGAACGGGGCGTTGCCGCCCAGCTCCATGGAGGTGCGCAGAACATTCTGCGAGGCCTGCGCGAGCAGGGTGCGGCCCACGGCGGTGGAGCCGGTGAACGATACCTTCCGCAGGCGCTCATCAGCCATCAGTGCGGAGACAACCTCGCCGGTACGGGAGGTGGTCACCACGTTCAGCACCCCGTCCGGCAGACCCGCCTCACGCATCAGGTCCGCGAAGTACAGGGAGCTGAGCGGGGTCAGGGAGGCGGGCTTGAGCACCACGGTGCAGCCCGCCGCGAGCGCCGGGGCGACCTTGCGTGCCGCCATGGCGAGCGGGAAGTTCCAGGGGGTGATGAGCAGGCAGGGGCCGACGGGGCGGCGCACGGTGGTGATGTGCAGGCCGGATTCGGGGGCGACGGCGGTGCGGCCGAAGCTGCGGGCGGCTTCTTCGGCGTACCAGCGCAGGTAGTTCGCGGCGTAGGCGACTTCGCCGCGGGACTGCTCGAGGGGCTTGCCCATTTCGAGGGTCATGAGCCGGGCGATGACTTCGGTACGCTGCGTCATGAGCGTGTAGGCGCGGTTGAGGATGTCGGCGCGTTCGCGGGGGCTGGTTGCCGCCCAGGAGGCGCGGGCGTCGCATGCGGCATCGAGCGCTTCGATGCCCTGTTCGACGCTGGCGTCGGCGACGTGCGCGAGAATCTGACCGCAGGAGGGGTTGTGTACGGGGAAGGAGCCGTTGTCGCCGGTGACCCAGCTGCCGCCGAGGAGCAGGTCGGTGGGCACGTAAAAGAAGGGGTAGGAGGGCCGCTCGTAGGGGTCGATGGGTTCGCGTTGCGGCATGTTGATGCTTTGCATGTGCGGTTCGGTGCGGCCGCGCAGCTGGGCGGACTTCGCAGCGGACTTTTCGGAAGTAGCGCTCTCTGGTGCCGTGTTTGCGGCGGAGCTTTCGGGTGAGGTGGTCATGGCGTGCCTTTCGGGTTGGGGCGGCCGGTGCGGTCGACTCTGACGCTTTTAATTCTAGTCCCCGTCCTCTCCCCTGCCCCGCACGCCTACACGTCCTCGCTCGCTCTCTCCCCGCCTTGGAAAGACCGCAGGCACGCCGAAGGGGGCCGCATCCATTACAGATGCGACCCCCTTCGGACCGGATTCTCGCTCGGTGCGTTGCTCAGCGCGCGAGCATCCTAGCTGGGGATTATGGAAGGCGTTGCCCGGAAGGGATGCTCGGTGCTACATCCGCTCTGCCCGGTACCCGCACCTTCACCGCTGAGCGGCGGTGAGGCGGGCACCTAGGTGGGTTAGGCCCACCGGTTCTCTCAAATCCAGGACTGACGCGCCTCGATTCGGGTCAGCTCCAGGGGACCGCCATCGTTGGTGCCGTGGAAGCGGCCGAAGTGTACGTACGGGCCGCGGTAGGCGCTGTGGTTGATGGGGCTGGAGTACTGGCCGTTGACGGTGTAGTAGAAGCTGTTCTTGTTCACCACAATCTTGCAGTTCAGTGCCTGGCCGGTGGTGACCTTCTGGCGCAGCTTCATGGTGTGCAGCACGCGCGGGCTTGCCTGGTTCGGTTCAAAGCAGAGAATCTGCGCCACGGAGCCGCCGCGGTAGTTGGGGCGGATGGCGAGCACGTAGGTGCCGTCTTCCTGCTTTGCGGAGAACTTCTTACCGATGCCGAAGGCGCCGTCGTGTTCGCGGCCGAACGCAATGTAGCCGTAGTGGCCTGCCTCCTGCGGCACTGCGTTGGTCCACTTCATGGAGAAGTCGAGGGTGTACTTTTCGCGGGTGGTGTAGTTCGCCAGGGGGCCGAGCAGTACGGATTCGTCGTAGCGCTGGTTGTGGACGATGGCTGCGCCGGTCAGGTCGGGCATGTCTGCTGCGACGGAGGGGTCGGCGGGCAGCATGCCGTGGGGGCGCTTGCCGGTCTTAATCTTGACGCTGGCGTCAAAGGGGTCACCAATCACCCAGTAGGGGTCGGGGCACATGAAGCCCTTCACGCCCAGTGCCTTGTACTTTTCGTAGGCGGAGCGGCGGTGGATTTCCCAGACAATGACTGCCTTGCCGAGGCCGGTGAGAGCGCGTACGTTCTCTTCGCTCATGGAGCCCTGGGAAGCGCCGGTCGGCTTCTCGTAGTAGGGTACGCCGATGGCGTCCACGTTTTCGTGGCGTGCCATGGCGGAAATCTTATCGATGGGGTCGCCGCCGTCGAAGTAGCACCAGGTGGCGCAGCCTGCGGAGTTGGCAAGCTTCAGGTAGCGGGAGGTGGGTTTGAAGCCACCGCTGCCGTCACGGTACATCTTGATGACGGTGCGGCGCTGCAGGCCGCGGTCGGTGATGAACTTGACGAGGCCTGCCTGTGCGGGGCCGTCCTTCGCTTCGAGGAACAGTACGACCTTCTTGCCGCCGACGGAGGCGTATTCGCCGCCTGCGGGTACAGCGTCAACCGCTGCGATGGCTTCTTCGAGGGTGGGGATGTCGTACAGGTCGGTCTTCTCACCCAGGTTCTTGCGCATGTCGACCTTGTGCTGGCGCAGTTCGGCGAGGGTGTGGCCGCGCACGTCCATGGACGCACCGGTGGTGCGCTTGATGTTGGTGTCGTGCATGCAGACGAACTGGCCGTCGCTGGTGGTGCGTACGGAAATTTCGACGGCGAGGGCGCCGCGGCGTACGGACTCTGCGTAGGCGTAGGCGGTGTGCTCGGGGCTGATGTTGCCGGCACCGCGGTGGGCGATGAAAAATTCATCGGTCTTGTAGAGCAGCTGATGTGCGGGGGAGCCGCTGTGTACTGCCGCGAGCTGTGCGCGGGTGCTGGCTGCGGCGTGGGCTTCGCCTGCCTGGAGCATGAGGGCGGCGGGTGCCAGTGCGGAGGCACCGATGAAGCCGCGGCGGCTCAGATTCTTAGAGGTCTTCGGGAATGCAGTCACCGTAGTAGTCCTTTTTCTTTTATGAGTTGAGCGTAATGTGTGTGGTTGTTCATTGAAGTTTTGGTTTATAGCTGAGGGTCCGGATTCTCTCAACTCAAACTACAACTCTATGTAGGATAACGATTTTTTATCGGTGATTCACTGCGTTTACAGGAAAATAGGGTATTATGTGCGCCTCATTCTTACCCGCGGTGTAATGCGGGTGAATGTGTTCCTCCTTTTCCGCCGCTTTTAATAGCGGCATTTCATGCGGCGTTAAAAAATTTCTCGTGTAACGAAAAAGGCCGCGACCACAGCCCGATTGAGCCTGCAGGACGCGACCTTTTGCGTTGAAACATTTTTCGCGGGTTTTTCACCGCTGTTGAAGCTGAGCTATTTTCGCTGGTTCAGCTTACTTCTTGGATGCCTGAGCGACGCGGTCACCGGCTGCGACGGGGCGGCGTGCCTCAGAGTCCTTGGAGATGTTGAACTTTGCGGTGTTGGTGATCATCACCATGGTTTCCTTGGAGGGGATGCGGCCCTCGATAGCTGCCCAGTCCACCTCGATGATGGGTGCGCCAGCCTCAACCTTGTCACCTACGTTAGCAATCTTGGTGAAGCCTTCGCCACCGAGCTCAACGGTGTCGATACCGATGTGAACCAGTACCTCGCCGCCGTTTTCGGTGCGGAGCATGAATGCGTGCAGGGTGTCCTGAATCAGTGCGATGGTGCCTGCAACGGGTGCGACGATGGTGCCTGCGGTGGGGTTCACTGCGTAGCCGTCGCCCATAACGCCCTGAGAGAAAACGGGGTCGGAGACTTCGCTCAGCGGCAGGTACTCGCCGGTAGCAGGTGCGACGTAGACGTCTGCGGACGATGCTTCCTGTGCGGCAGCTTCCTTCTTCTTCTTGCCGAAACCGAACATATATGCTCCTTCTGGTCGTGTGGCGCTATGAATAGCGTGTATTTGTAGCGCTGATGCGTCCGCGTCGGATGCGGGCGTCGTTGCCTTCTTGGTTTCACACCGGGCGGCGTCTGCCTGAATTGCAGGGTTCGCACACTCCGGTGCATATGCACTCAGAATACAACACCTGAACCCGTAGCTCACGAGCTAAGGGTCATTCGACTCGAATTCTGCAAATATTCCGCAAATCTGGAACTTCAACTCACACTTCTGCACTCTTGAGGTCGCGAGTACACTTAGTGAAGGACTGGCACCCCTCCCCCGAGCCGGTGCCCATAAGAGAGAAAAGGCTGAAACTGATGACTGAAGCGGCTGAAACCGTTCTTGAAGTATTTATTCCGGGCCCCGGCGAGAACCCGGAGGATCCGCAGGATATGGAGCGTTCCATCTTCCTGGGTGCCGCGCAGGAGGCGCTGGATTCGGGCGTGGACATTGAGGTGTACTCCACCGACTCCTACCCTTCCGCATTTGAAGAGTGCGCACCGGTCGCCGAGCAGATTGAGATGAACGGCCGCGAGGTTCTGCCGCTCATGCTCGTCAACGGTGAGGTGAAGGTGTCCTTCGCGTACCCGACCGCCGAGCAGATTAAGCGTTTTGCGGGCGCCCACCTGGTCGCCCAGCCGAAGGCGAACGCGGCAGCGGCTGCATGCGGCCCGTCCGGTTCCCCGGCGGCGTCGATGATCCCGAACCTGAGCGGCGAACCCGCCGGTTTCGCGGCAACCCTGGCGGGTAAGGCACCCCAGCCGGTCGGCGGCCCCGAGATCGGTAACCGCGTGAACCTCATGGGTGGCGACACCGGCGACGGTATCCCCACCTCCGGTTCGGTGGCTGTGAAATCCGGCGGTTGCGGATGCGGTGGTTGCGGCTGCGGCGGCAAGTAAACCCACCCCTGCCGGCAACGAGCGCCTGGCTCACCCGGTTCTAAACTGCGCACCCAAAGAACTGCATAAACAAAGAGCGGTGCCCGCCTCCTCGTGATGAGGAAGCGGGCACCGCTTTCGCTTAACGAAGCTTAGGTTCACGCCCGGCAGCACCTACGGGAGCTGCGGCGGGCGAACAGTACCTTACTTGATGGAGGTACCGACGGAACCGAGCTGCTGGCAAGCCTCGACCACGCGTGCGGCCATGCCTGCCTCTGCAGCTGCACCCCAAACGCGGGGGTCGTAGGTCTTCTTGTTGCCGACCTCGCCGTCAACCTTCAGCACACCGTCGTAGTTGCTGAACATGTGGCCAGCAACGGGGCGGGTGAATGCGTACTGGGTGTCGGTGTCGATGTTCATCTTGATAACACCGTAGGACACTGCGTCTGCAATCTCCTGCTCGGTGGAGCCGGAGCCACCGTGGAAGACCAGGTAGAAGGGCTTGTCGCCCTTGCCGTACTTAGCGCCGACCTCGGTCTGGATTTCCTTGAGCAGCTCGGGGCGCAGGTGAACGTTACCGGGCTTGTACACGCCGTGAACGTTACCGAAGGTCAGAGCAGCCATGTAGGTGCCCTTCTCGCCCAGGCCGATTGCCTCAACGGTCTTGATTGCGTCTGCAACGGTGGTGTACAGGGAGTCGTCGATAGCGCCTTCAACGCCGTCTTCCTCGCCACCAACGGCACCAATCTCAACCTCGAGAACGAGCTTTGCCTTGGAGGTACGCTCGATCAGCTCAGCAGCAATCTTCAGGTTCTCGTCCAGGTCGATTGCGGAGCCGTCCCACATGTGGGAGTTGAAGATGGGGTCTTCACCGCGAGCAACAGCCTTCTCGGACTCTGCCAGCAGGGGCAGGACGAAGCCTTCCAGCTTGTCCTTGGGGCAGTGGTCGGTGTGCAGTGCAATGTTCACGTCGTACTGCTTAGCAACTTCGCGTGCGTATGCTGCGAAGGCCAGGGAGCCAACGACCATGTCCTTCTTGGAAGCGCCGGACCAGTATGCTGCACCACCGGTGGATGCCTGGATGATGCCGTCCGAGCCAGCCTCTGCGAAGCCGCGGATTGCAGCATTCAGGGTCTGGGAGGAGGTCACGTTCACTGCGGGGTACGCGAAGCCCTTTTCCTTCGCGGTCTGCAGCATTTCTGCGTAAACTTCGGGGGTTGCAATAGCCATATGCTGACTCCTTGGATAGATGCGACCGGTTACCGATGCTGGGCCGGTTCACCATATTTTGTTGGCGCGCGAGACGCCTCCTACTCGCACTATTTTACCAAGATACGACTTATTTATCGTTAATTTTTTGTGGGTTTTTTTGGGTTTACTGCAGCGAAATTTCCGCGAATTACCGCGGTAAAGTAGAGGTGTTAATGACTTGATGTCTTCTGTGCGTGCAGGGCAGCGTACACATCACCCGGACGCGATGAAAGGAACCTCCCATGAGCAAGGCGAGCGCTAAAAATAATCCAAAACAGCTCGACGCGAAACGTGAGAAGCGTGCCCGCCAGGCGCAGCGTCGTGCTGAGCGTGAGCATCCGAATGCGGCGGCTATTGCCCCGGTGCGCGCCCAGTTGGATGAGATTCTGGAGCGTAAGAGTCGGCATGTTTTGGGGCATGGCGATATGGCGAAATCCCTTGAGTTGATGGAGAAAATGCGTGATGAGGGTGCGAGTGACCACGAGATTGATGTGGCGCTTGCGGAGGCGAAGCTCCCCTCGGTGGTGCAGGTGGGCCGTAAGTCGTTGATGCGTTGGCCGAGCTGGTGGTGGTTGAATCGTCGTGAGCGCGCGTTGCGGGCGAAGATTGACCGGCTGATGGAGGGCTAAGTCCCCGTTTTGAATAGGTTGTGAGAGCACCCCGTTGTGGGTGCTCTTGTGCTGTGCGGTGGTGGGATAATTGATTTTTTGGACTCAGGGTTCAATTAATCTATTTCACAAAACAATGAAAACCACACAATACAACATGAACCAAATATATTTATAAGATATGCATTATATGTATATAAATTGTTACGTGATGCGAGTTATATTACCT
>QWCC01000488.1_pt1 | contig 11768 bp, 9 predicted proteins | sample 1972491 | NCBI WGS metagenome assembly QWCC01 (sample SAMN09866718, study PRJNA288562) | Human oral metagenome isolate term5_saliva, whole genome shotgun sequencing... | isolation source: mouth | host: Homo sapiens | place: USA: California
AAGTCAGCGAGGAAATAGTCTTTATCCTCGAGCCATTGGTCGATGAGCTGTTGTACTACGTTTTTACTGATCATTCAGTGTGCAATTATTGCGGTTTGTGGAGGGGCAGGGGATAGAAGCACTAGAAAGACTAGAAGCTCTAGAAAGACTAGAATTACTAGTTAAACTAGAAAGACTAGAATTACTAGAATCACTAGAGAACCTCTAACGTCTAGAAGAAACGTCTGAAGCCCGAGCCACGCTTGTCGTGGCGAGCAGAAAGGGTCTATGACCCTCTAACGTCTACTGCCCCTTTATAGACAGAAGTGAGGAGCTTCGTTCGAGCCCCTCACGTCTTTTATCGCTGCAAATATACGTCTTTTCTTTTGAATCTCCAAGAATAAGCCACATTTTTGCGAAAAAGTCCGATATTTTTTGGGAAAAGTCCCACGTTTTGATGGGAAAGTCCCATGTTTTTTCTCATTTCTGGCTTGTTTCGAAGAGAAGAGTAGTAGTTTCCTTATTTTTTTGTAAATTTGCAGAGTCGGTTTAGATTGTTATGCGACATTAGTTTTTTAATCATGAAACAAAAAGAACGTTCAAGCATCATTCGTGTCCTTCGGGATTTGATAATGTCTGATGGCATAGTAGATTTGCGAAATGTGTTGGTGTTAGACCAAGTGCTTTCGAAATATGGCATCAGAAAAGAAGACGAAGTGTTGGCACAAGGCATGACATTGGCTGAGGCCATCGGCATATTGTCGAGAAGTGAGCGCAGTGTAGGCCACGACGTGATGAATGAATGTTTGCGCATAGCCACTTCTTATAAGCACTGTGTAAAGCCTGAAGCCCTCATCCTCTTGGCACTACGATATTGTGTGGTTGGGGTGGGGCATGAAGCAGAAGTTTTTTCTATGCCCTCTGATGCTTTGGTGTTGGGCGATTCGCAAATGCTCTATGTGGAGAGTGAATATGATGAAGACATCAACGACGAAATAGCAGCGGCTTATCGTCGTTTTCGTGCAGAAATGCAACTTGCAGGTTTTGATTTCATCTATCTTCCAGAAGTGGCGCGACAGTATGGTGCCATTGCCGACGAACTATTGTTTCAAATCAGCAGTTTTCTCTATCCCAAAGAGGAGAAAGGCAAATTGGAATTTGTCATTCAGCGACTGAAACAACTCACCACCTCCAATTTTTGTTGTGAAAATTTGATAAAAATTGGGGGTAAATCTTTGCAGATAGCTGTTCCCTCATTGTTGCTGAAAATCGGGAGTTCTTGGGTGAATGGAGAAGAGATGTCGAATGTGCTCTTGATAGAATTGTCGGATTCAGCGCGCGAAAGCATTTACGCGCTGTTGGATGTGTGGTCCAACTATCATCACACGCTCCCAGTGATAGGTCAGCAGGAGTCGAATGATCGTCTCATCTTGCATGGATTTCACAAGCAATTGTTCGACACGCTCATTCTAAGACAAGGCATTCGGAGTAGAGTGGTGTTAGACCCCTATCGCGAGCGCATCTATTTTCACGATGCCCAGGTGGTTTTGGAGAAAGTGCACCGCCGGGAGAAAGCCTTGTATGCCCTTCTTTTGTTGGAAACGCCAAGTGGTGGTGTGAATTTCACCAAACCGTCCGTTCCGGGTTATCAAGAACGCTATGCTCGCCGTATGAAGGCTTTGCAAGAGAAGTATCGCATCATTTATAAAATGTTTGGCGGAGATCCTGCGAAAGCTCCCAATCTGTCGGTGGCAGAGTCCCGAATGCCCATGTTAAGTTTGCTCAAGAGACAGATATTGTGTCTCAAAGACGTGTTAGAGCAAGTGGAGGACTATACCATTCAGCGGAACGTTTTTGGTTGTTACGCAGTGGGTCTTTCTCCCGACATGTGTTGCTGTTGTGATTGTGATGGCGCGACCATGGAGCCCCTGCAAGAAAATGGTGTGTGGCGCAGCATTGCTGTGCTTTAACCCAAATCGGTCATTAGACCGTTATTGTGCAATTTGTTACAGCGAAGATAACTTCCTGACATCTTTCATTTTCTTGTTGGCATCTTGTTGCTTGTTTGTTCTCGACGTAGCCCGCTACGCCTTCGAACTCACAACCAACCATCTGCTCAACAATCTAATGACCGATTTGGCTTTAACCCCAACGGTCACAAGGAGAAAACGTGGGAAAGTGTTCCTACAAGGGCGGAGAGAGAGAGTGCTCTCTCGAAGGTGCATTGCAAGGTTGCAATGAAAAACGAATTTTAGAGGATGAAAACACTGCAAGGTTGCATTTGTAGAAAAATGTATGGGTTAAGTCCGTACTTTTGCATCAGAATTCACAATGAGTTCAAATCGAAAGTAAATAAACTCAATACATATACCTAATTATGGCAATAAATCTTGTAAAAGGAGAAACCATTGGTGTAGCTTCTTCGCTCACTCAAGTGGCAGTGGGTCTCGGTTGGGATCCTAATGATGGTTCTGGTCATGATTTTGACCTCGATGCTTCAGCTTTTATGTTGGGCAATGGTGGTCACCTTCTAGCCGACGAGTATTTGGTGTTTTATAACAACCAAGAATCTCCCGATGGCTCAGTGAAATCTAGTGGTGATGACCTCACAGGGGGTAACAGCGAAGAGGGCGATGACGAAACGCTCTTTGTGGATTTGACGAAAGTGAATCCCTTGGTGCAGGAAATACTTTTCACCGCGACTATCTATAAGGCAGCCGATCGCAAGCAAAACTTTGGTCAAGTGAGCAATGCCTATATTCGTCTGTACAACATGTTGAATGACGAAGAGATAGCTCGTTTCGATCTTGGAGAAGATTTCTCCGTGGAAACCGCTGTTGAATTTGCCCGTCTCTATCGCTACCAAGGTGGATGGAAGTTCAAGGCACTTGGACTCGGCAACAAGAATGGACTGGAAGGTTTAGTAGCAAAATATCAATAAGACTATGGCAATCAATTTATCAAAAGGTCAGCGTATTAATCTCGAAAAGAATACTGGCACGCAGCTTACTCAATTTTGTGTGGGTTGCAACTGGGGAGCGATTATCAAGAGTTCATTTTTCGGACTTAAGAAGGACGTGGTCGACGTTGATGTCGATTTGAGTTGCTTGATGTTTGACGCAGCGGGCAATGCTATCGACCACATTTGGTCGCCAGCCTACAACTTTGGTGGAAATCGTTTAGGATTGCCCAAAGGTAAGCTCTATTCAGAGGATAAGGCGCTACACCACACTGGCGATGACCTCACTGGCGACACAGACGGCGATGATGGTTTGGACAATGAAATCATCACAGTGGACCTCACTCGTGTGAACCCCCGTGTGAACAGCATTGTGTTTTTCCTCAACATCTACAACAATAATGAATATTCTGGCGATTTCTCCGGCATCCCTTATGCCTATATCCGCATGTTTGAGGGTGTTCCAGAGCGTCCACCTCGCAATGTCTTTGCGCAATACGACGTGTCAACTCAGCAAAACTGTGTGGGCATGCGTGGGTTGGTGATGGGAAAACTCTATCGCAAAAATGGTGTGTGGGAATTTCAGGCTATTGGCGATGCTTTTCCCGACCGCGGTATTTCACAAACCATTGTCCGTGTGATAAAGGATTATAATAAATAAACCCAACAACGCATTTCCCCTTGAATCCCCAAAGTTCCTTAGAACTATCGTGGTCTAATAAAATCGTATATTTAAATGAGAAGACTCCCTATCTACCTCCTGCTCGACACTAGCGGTTCGATGCATGGAGAACCCATCGAAGCCGTGAACAACGGTATGCAGATGCTAGTGTCCACACTTCGCAACGATCCCTATGCTCTTGAGTCAGCCCATCTGTCAGTGATCACCTTTAATAGTACTGCTCAAGAAGTGATGCCCCTCACCGAATTGGCCGTTTTTCAAACTCCAACGCTCACTGCTAGTGGTAGCACTGCCATGGGCGAAGCCTTGAAATTGCTCTCGCAAAAGATTGACACCGACTTGGTGAAGACCACCTCTTCGCAAAAAGGTGACTGGAAACCCCTTGTGTTCATCATGACCGATGGAATGCCCACCGACGACTTGCAAAAAGGCTTAGCTCAGTTTAAGAATTGCAAGACAGCCATCACTGTGGCTTGTGCAGCCGGTCAAGGAGCCAGCACCAGCACTTTGCAGCAAATCACCGAAAACGTGGTGATGCTCGACACTGCCGACTCGGCCACCATCAAGGCCTTCTTCAAGTGGGTGAGTGCATCTATCAGCACGAGCAGCAAGTCTGTGGAAACTGCCACTAAAGAAACTGGCGCATTGAGCGAACTTCCTCCTCCTCCTCCCGAAGTGAACTTGGTGGTGTAAAAAAACTTGTTGTTTAAAAGCAAAAGCCGAGTCTTTGTCGGTGTAGACTTAGACTCGGCGCTTTATTCTGACTTATGAGTAGAAGATTACCCGTTTATATTCTCATAGACACCAGTGGGTCAATGCGTGGTGAACCCATTGAGGCCGTAAAAGTGGGGCTATCCGACATGATAGCAGCGCTTCGTCTAGACCCCTATGCTCTCGACACGGCATGTATCAGCATCATCACCTATGATCAGAGTGTGAAGCAAGTGCTACCGCTGACGGAGCTCGACAAATTGCGCTTACCCGAAATACAATGTCCCGAATCAGGCCCCACTTTTCTCGGTGCTGCGCTAAAAATGTTGTGTGAAAACTACGACAAAGAAGTGCACATGGGTTCAGCCTCTCAAAAAGGCGACTGGATGCCTTTGCTCTTTGTGCTGACGGATGGTAAACCTTCTGATCTTCAGGATTATCAAGAGGGAATAGCCATGGTAAAACGCAGACAATTTACCAGTATCGTAGCTTGTGCGGCGGGGCATAAAGCCAAGGTGGAGCCTTTGCAACAACTCACCGACAATGTGTTCACGCTCGACACCGTGGACAGTACCACCTTCAAACGGTTTTTCCAGTGGGTCACCGTCAATGTGCAACAAGGCGGTCGGACGATGGGCGTTGCTGAGTCTACAAAATTGCCCCCTCCGCCCAAAGAAATCAATATCGTTTAAGCCAAATCGGTCATTTTTCAAAATACAAGTTTTCTATTAGGGGGAGAATGATCGATTTAGGTTTAATCGGCAAACATCCTTCAAGTTTCATCCTTCAAGTTTCATCCTATGCGTCGTCTTCCCATTTTTTTTCTCATAGATGTTTCCGAGTCCATGGTGGGAACTCCCATCGGGCATGTGCAAAATGGCATGCGTAGCATTGTTCAAGAATTGAGAACAGATCCTTATGCGCTCGAAACAGCGTTTATTTCCATCATCTCTTTTGCAGGACAATCCAAAGTGTTGGTTCCGCTCACCGAACTCTACAAGTTTTATCCTCCAGTGTTTCCCATAGGTGGAGGCACCTCGCTGGGCAAAGCTTTGGATGGTTTGATGCGGGAGATGGATAACAGCCTAGTGCCCACCACGGCTTCGCAAAAAGGTGATTGGAAGCCCATTGTTTTCCTCTTCACAGATGGCACCCCGACCGATGATTATGCTTCCTCTTTTGAACGATGGAATCAGAAATATCGCCGCAAGGCCAATTTGGTGGCCATTGCCATTGGAGAGCAGGTGAACACCCAGTTATTGGGGCAAATATCAGATCATGTGCTCCGTTTGACAGACACCGACGAGTCATCTTTCAAGGCTTTCTTTAAATGGATCACTGCATCCATAAAAGCCACTAGCGTCTCTGTCTCGGAACTGAATGACGATTGTGTGAAGTTGGCGCCCACTTCTAGTCTACAATTGGAGAAAGTAGACACAACCCAACCTTCCAAAGTGGATGAGAATTTTGTGGTGTTGCTCGGCAAGTGCAGCCAGACGAAACAAACCTATTTGGTGAAATATGCCAAACAATCCAAACCTCTTGATGTTATTTCAGGACTGTCTCTCAAAACTCGAGAGTATGGTTTGGTAGGTGCTTATCCCGTAGATGAAACTTCTTACAACGAACTTAGCGACGGCAAAAGTAATCGACAAATCAATAGTCACGCCCTTCGGGGAATGCCCACTTGTCCGTGTTGTGGAGGACAGTTGGGAGTTGTCGTCTGCGAGTGTGGCCATGTGATGTGCATGTCCAACGAAACGAGTGCTTGTCCGTGGTGTGGCTTAGAGGGCACGCTGAGTGCAGATGATGGTTCAAGTTTCAACATAGAACGCAGTAAAGGGTGATGACCTTATTAAAGATTTTACGTGATGGACAATACTGAACTCATTAAACAACTACTATCTTTTGCACGCTCACCAGAGGAGACAGAAGACTTTATCAAATATATTGCTAATAAAATGTGGGGAGACTACAATAACAATCGCGAGACAAAGTTGCAAGCACTAGACATGGCCAGTCCGTGGACTTTGCAAGTGGAAATTGCGGAAGAGAGCATAGACTATACTTTGACGCAAAAAGTTCCTGGATTGCAAAACGAGCATCAACGCAAACTCAAAAAAATGGCCATTTATTGGAACGATGAAGAGGTGACCGAACGCTTGGCATTGACCATTACGATTGCAGAAGATGGTGCTTCGTTTAGCATTAAAGGTTGCCCCACGCTCGATACCTTCCGCACCAATGATGAGACTGCTCCGTCCACCTTTGTGTTGCGCGCAGAATATGGATTTGATGATTCCGTGCTTGCCCCCGAATCCTTGTGCTTGCACAAAGTCTGTGAGTTTGTGGTGAAGCAAGATGTGCGTAAACTATGGCGCGACCTCCCAGTGGAATGGGAGAGTATGCCCGAGCCACGCTATAAGAACGATAATGAAGACAAAGCATTCGTCAAACCAGAGAAGGGTGGAGCGGGAGTTCTTGAGAAATGCATTGTGGCGGCTAGCCAACGCGGACGTAGTCATGGACATGAAGGAAAACCTCGCGACGACAATTTCTTGGTGAAACATCTTCCCGAATCCGGTTGGTATGTGCTTGCTGTGGCAGATGGTGCCGGTAGTGCCCCTTACTCGCGGAAAGGTTCCCGAATAGCTTGTGAGGTATGTATGCAGTTTTGTGAGGAGACGCTCAAAGATACTGTCGAACTCGAAAAGGCTATAGAAGATTATGCTAAAGTAAGCCAAGAAGAAGATAGAAAAGTAGCTCTCAAGGCCGTAGGCGATAAACTATATAACGTATTGCCCACTGCCGCTCATAAAGCCCATAAAGCCATATTGGCAGAAGCTGAGCAACAAAAGATTCCTTCCAAACAATATGCCACAACCCTCTTGTTGAGCATTTGTAAAAAACTTAATTGTGGATGGGCTATCGCTTCTTTTTGGGTGGGAGATGGAGCCATTGGACTTTACACTCAAAAAGAGAGCGGCAACGCAATCAACATCCTGGGCACACCTGATGAAGGAGAGTTTGGTGGACAAACACGTTTTCTCACGATGCCTGAGATTTTTAGCGACTCAGCCAATCTCTATCAGCGCTTGAGATTTATGTTTGTGGACGATTTCACAGCTCTCTTCTTGATGAGTGATGGGGTGTCCGACCCGAAGTTTGAAACAGATGACAATCTGAAAAATCCCAACAAGTGGGACGACCTATGGAAGGATTTGTCAGACCATGGTGTGGATTTGACGGGCAAAGATGAACATCCCGACGACGCCTTGCTTCAATGGCTCGATTTTTGGTCGAAAGGCAATCATGACGATCGCACCATCGCCATTCTCTATGGTGGCACAAAGGCTGAATCGGCCAAAGATGAGGCGGAAGTTTGCTCTTCAGACCAAGACTGCGAGGGGAGTGCTGCTGCACCACAGCAAGAAACCGAGTGTCAGCTCCCAAAGGTGGATGAAGGTGCAGACACGGAATGCACCACTGCAAAAGAAAAGGAGGAAGCATCGACTGAAACAGTGGAAACACCTTCAACAACAGCAGAAGAGTCTACTGCATCTACGATAGATCTCTCTAAAGAAACAAAAGGCGAAGAGGGCGATGAGGCATCATCGACAGCTCAAGAGCCGCAAAATAACCAATAAAGCGATGGCAAATCTCATTACACTTAAAGCCAATGATGGTAGTCAGGTGCAGTTTTATGATGAAATTAAAGCTTCGGGTGGCGTAAAGGATGTGTATTTCTCTCCCGACAAATCATACGTTGTGGCTTTCTATCGTAAGCCAATTGGTGCCAATGACAAGCAGCGCATAGAAGATATCGTCAATGTGCATCGTAGTCGTATCTTTACGAACGACGCAACAGGGAAGTATTGGGAGCAATTTTTTGCTTGGCCTCGCAAAATAGTGGAGTGGAATGGACTCACCGGGATAGTAATGCCCTTCTATGACAAGAAATTCTTTTTCTCAGGTGTCGATCCTAATTGGGGGTTCATGAAAGATGGTCAAGAGAAGAACGGAAAATGGTTTGCCTCTGCCAAACTCTTCAACCGATTTGTGCCTGACAATCAGAAAGGCACCTTCCTGAGTAGGTTGCGCATGTGCTTAATGGTAGCGCGTGCCATGCGCCGCCTTCATGCAGCAGGTTTGGCTCACTCCGATTTGTCTTATAATAACGTGTTGGTCGATCCCATCTCTGGCAATGCCTGCATCATAGACTGTGATGGCTTGGTGGTGCCACAGAAATTTCCTCCCGAAGTGGTGGGCACTCCAGGGTTCATTGCCCCCGAAGTGATGGCCACGCGCACATTGCCCGTGGGAAACCCTCAGAAAAAGTTGCCTCAAATATCTACCGACCGCCACGCGCTTTCTGTGCTCATTTACACCTTCCTCTTGCAGCGTCACCCACTAGATGGGGGGAAAGTGTGGGATGTCGACGACACACAGCGCGATGACGATTTGCGATATGGCGAAAAGGCACTCTTCATTGAGCATCCCACTGACTTTGTGAACCGTGTGAATAAGTCGCAATTGAGCAAGCCGGAATTTCCTCAAGGTTCTCCCGATGATCGTCCTTACACCATCTGTGGTCCTTATCTGAAGAAACTCTTCGATCGCGCCTTTATCGATGGACTTCACAATCCTCCTCTTCGCCCTAGTGCAGCAGAATGGGAAGAAGCCTTGGTGAGAACTTGCGATTTGCTTCAGCCCTGTACCTGCAATGAAAAGTGGTATGTGTTTGACAATAGCACCAAACCCTGTTGTCCCTATTGTGGGCGCAACTACGAGGGACAATTGCCGATTCTCAATTTCTATTATGCGCCTTCGCATGGGAAGTTTATTTCAGAAAATCTACGATTGATGGTCTATCACCAGCAAACGCTCTATCGCTGGCATGTCAACAATTTGGTGTTTCCCAACGAGAAAATCGGTTCAGAAGACAAAAAGCCTGTGGCCGACTTCCATTTCCACAACGGACAGTGGATTCTTGTCAATCGACAATTGTCTGGTTTGCGCGACGTCACTGCCAATAAGGATGTTCCCATCGGCGACTATGTGCCCTTGACAGAGGGGCGTCAAATACTTCTTGATCGCTCAGCTGGCGGACGACTCGTTGTGGTGCAGTTGGTGAGCAACCCCTCCAAATAGTTTTTCTTTCCACGCAAGAAGGACGCAGTCGTTGGTTAAAAACAACAACAGAAAGCATTGTCCTTCTTGCTGGATAATCTATATAAAATTCTATATCCCATAACAAATACATTATCACAATGTCTGATACTTCATCTCTCCCTGCACACGTGCATCGCGGCCTCACTGCCGCTGAAGTGGAAGAAAGCCGTAAGAAACACGGCGACAACATCCTCACCCCGCCAGAGAAAGAACCCATCTGGAAAAAATTTGTTGAGAAGTTTGGTGACCCCATCATCATCATTCTTCTTGTGGCTATGGTGCTTTCCTTTGGTGTAGCCTGCTACAACTATTTTGGCACTGACGATAAGAGTCTTTCTCACTTCCTCGAACCATTAGGAGTGTTTCTTGCTGTGATTCTAGCAACCGGTGTGGCCTTCTATTTCGAACTCAAGAGTGAAAAAGAATTTGAAATTCTCAATCAAGTCAACGAAGATATCTACTACAAAGTGTTGCGTGATGGAGAAATTGGCCAAGTGCTCAAAGCCGATTTGGTGGTGGGAGATATTGTTCTTCTTGAAACCGGAGAACAAGTGCCTGCCGATGGTACGCTTGTAGAAAGCATCTCTTTGCAAATCGACGAATCTTCTCTCACTGGAGAACCTTTGGTGCAAAAGTCTACGCATCCCGAAGACTTTGACCCTGAGGCCACCTATCACACCAACCAAGTGTGCCGTGGAACAACCGTCCTCGATGGACACTGCACTTTTGTTGTCGAAAAAGTGGGTGACCAAACCGAATATGGTCGTGTGTTTGAAGGTGCGCAGATTGACGACAGTGTGAAAACACCACTCAACCAGCAGTTGGATGGTCTTGCCGATATGATCACAAAGGTGAGCTATGGCATTGCACTCCTTGTCATCGTGGGTAGCACCATCATCTATGCTGCTCAAGGTGGATTCTCTCATTTCGAATGGTCGCACGCTCTTGGTTATTTCTTGCAGAAAATCATGATCGCTGTCACTGTTATTGTGGTGGCTGTGCCTGAAGGTTTGCCCATGAGTGTCACTTTGAGCCTGGCCTACAGCATGCGCTCTATGATGAAGACCAACAACCTCGTGCGACGCATGCACGCTTGCGAAACTATGGGAGCGGCCACGGTCATTTGCACAGACAAAACTGGTACGCTCACACAAAACCGCATGACCGTTGCCGATGTCACTTTTGAAAATCTCGATGAAAAGGTTGACGAACAAGCCACAAAAGGCGAACTTCTTCGTCTCAACATGGCAGTGAACTCTACGGCTCACCTCGACCTCTCTGACAGCACCAAAGTGGAAGTATTGGGAAATCCCACAGAAGGCGCCCTCTTGCTGTGGCTTCGTGGGGAAAATGTGGATTATCGTGCACTTCGTGAAGAGCATGAAGCCATTTCTCAGCTTACTTTCTCCACAGAGCGCAAATATATGGCAACAGTAGTGCAACACAATGGTAAAAAATGGCTGCTCGTGAAGGGGGCACCGGAAATTGTGATGCAACATTGCCAAAGCTCCGACGAACAAACTGCCCACTACACTCAATGCTTGGCCGGCTATCAACAACGCGCCATGCGCACCATTGGCTTCGCTGTGTCAGAAACCACCGATGATGCCCCTTACAAGGACGGACGTTTGGCCGTAAACCAACTCACCTTCCTTGGAGTTGTGGGTATCTCCGACCCCATTCGTGCAGAAGTGCCCGAGGCTATCGCAAAATGTATGGCCGCTGGCATCCAAGTCAAGATTGTCACTGGCGACACTCCTGGAACGGCCAAAGAAATTGGTCGACAAATTGGACTTTGGGACGACAACTGCACCGACCGCAACCTCATCACCGGAGCTGAATTTGCAGCACTCACTGACGAAGAACTCAAAACTCGTGTTGGCGAAATTCGCATCATGAGCCGTGCACGCCCCATGGACAAAGAACGTCTCGTTCGCTTGTTGCAAGAAAATGGAGAAGTGGTGGCTGTCACCGGTGATGGCACCAACGATGCTCCTGCTTTGAATCGTGCACAAGTGGGACTTTCTATGGGTGATGGTACATCTGTGGCCAAAGAAGCCAGCGACATCACCATTTTGGACAACTCATTTGCTTCCATCACCAATGCCGTGATGTGGGGACGTTCGCTCTATCTCAACATTCAGCGCTTCGTGCTCTTCCAAATGACCATCAACGTGGCTGCATGTATCATCGTGCTCATTGGAGCCTTCCTTGGCACTGAATCTCCTCTCACTGTCACTCAAATGCTCTGGGTGAACCTCATCA
>QWCC01000602.1_pt1 | contig 11762 bp, 10 predicted proteins | sample 1972491 | NCBI WGS metagenome assembly QWCC01 (sample SAMN09866718, study PRJNA288562) | Human oral metagenome isolate term5_saliva, whole genome shotgun sequencing... | isolation source: mouth | host: Homo sapiens | place: USA: California
GACATTAACTTAGAAATTACAGTGGAATATAAACTTTTCTTGGAAAATCTTTGGATTTTACCTTAGGAAGCCGAAGGAGGGGATGTGCCTGGCGGGGTACGGAATGCTGGGGTTGGGAGATAAAAAGATGAAGAATTAAACCTTAAACTGTGAGGTTTAATTCTCGATGTTGTAGAGTTTAGAACTCGAACTAATAGCTTGAAACACACAATTCATCTATCTTTTACTCATAAAATCGGGTTCTATAACACGCAATTTGTCTACTTGTTAACTCGTAATATCTTATGTTACGGCCCGCAATTCATCTATCGGTCAATTCGTAAATTCGTGGTTTTAGCTTGCAATTCCCCTACTTTTTAATTCGTAAATTCGTAGTTTATAGCAGGCAAATCAGCTACTTTTTAATTCGTAAATTCGTAGTTATAACACACAATTAACCTATTTCTCAATTCGTAAATTCGTAGTTTGAAGCAGGCAAATTACCTTTTGTTAATTCGTTAATTCGTAGTTTAGAGCCCGTAACTCGTTTACTTTTCTTCTTCAGAACCAGCTCCCAAAAACTCTCAAACACCGTTTTATGCACTCTCAAATACATCGGGGAATCTCGCTAATTGTTCTCCCTCTCCCTTCGGAGAGGGCCGGGGAGAGGCTGCTTTTTCCTCATTCCGTCCTCTCAAACATAACGGGGAATCTCGCTAATTGTTCCCCCTCTCCTTTCGGAGAGGGACGGGGAGAGGCTTCTGTCGAGCTTCTGTTCAGGCTTTATGAAATACCCTTACAATTTATACTGCACCATTGTTCGCAAATCAGCTCATTATCATTAAAAACTGCCTCTGTAACCTCCGCAGTATCAATAGGTTACAAAGGGGGTTGTAAAAGGTGCCCTTTTGCGTTGCAAAACATGCCCTTTTACACGTCAAAAGATGCCCTTTTACAAGGCAAAAGGGCATGTTTTAGAACGCGAAAGAGCGTAGATGGGAAAGCAGGAAGGAAAGAAATTGACAAAGAAGGGCGGAACTAAGAAAAGAGAAGCGGCCTCCCCAAGCCCCTCCGAAGGAGGGGATGTGAGAGGGAACAGTGGGATATGGGTGGCTCACTAAGCCTCGAGTTACAGCCTCCCCAAGCCCCTCCGAAGGAGGGGATGTGCCTCGCGGGATAAGGAATGAAGTGTGTTGGAGAGATGGAGGGAGGAAGTTTTAAAGCTAAAAGTTCATGGGTTAAATTCCAAAGATCTAAGATTTAGAGTTCAAAGAATATGCTTTGTCGCATTTAATCTGTTTACTTACCAATCCCCAGGAAGCAGTGTTTGTGGGCTTTAACATCGTCTTCGAATAAAGAAAGTGTGCTGCATGGCCCCCTGATGCGCATCTATCAGCCGCAAAGAGGGGCACAACGAAGAAGCGGAACATCACACCGATGGATAATAACAGGACGTCTGCAGAAACGCGGTTTATGACCTTTCACAACGTATTTGTAAGCATCATAAACCGTAAAACACAAAAAAAAGGAACACTCAAGATGAGTGTTCCTTTTGTGATTCCGACAGGATTCAAACCTGTAACCTCTTGATCCGTAGTCAAGTGCTCTATTCAGTTGAGCTACGGAACCATTGTTAATGGGAAATGTGGTAACCTACTGCAACAAAACGGATTATAGAGACTGTGAGGAAGGTGAAGACGACAACCCACGGAAGGCTCAATCCGAGGGAGAAGAGTGCCCAATAGACGATTCCTCCGGTCACACTTGCGACGGCATAGATCTCCTTATGGAAGATGACGGGCACGTTATTGAGCAGTACGTCACGTATCACTCCACCTGCCACACCCGTGATACAGCCCATGATGATAGCCACCCAGAAGGGATGACCGAGTGCAAGTGTCTTCTGAATACCCGCTATGGTGAAGAGTGCCAAGCCCAATGTGTCGAACACAAACCAGGCATTGCTGAGTCGTTTTATCCACTTTCGTGACAGAATAACGAGCAAAAGCGCCAGTGCAGTACATAGAACATACATGATATCCGTCATCCAGAACGGGCGTACACCCAGCATACTGTCACGGATTGTACCGCCACCTATGGCGACAGCAAAGCCACAGACGTAGCCTCCAAACCAGTCGAAATGCTTCTGTGCAGCATGTCTGATACCTGAAATGGCGAATGCGAAAGTTCCAAGAAACTCCAGAATGACCTGGAGTGTATGTGCAAGTTGTGGGTCGTTGTATATCATAATCCTGAAAAAAAGCCACCCCTTTGGGTGCATCAAATGTCCATAAAGGAAGGATAGACATCCCGTCTGCCTGTGGTGTTGCCTACGTGTGGGTTGGACAAGGATGCCCTTTCCCACGCATCAGCAGTATTATAGATGATTGATACTCCCTCCCCTTACACGCTTGCCATGGGTTGACGGGTGGCATAATACCATAATTTAATATATTGAAAAACTATTTTGCTGCATCACTGCAGTGTCTTTTAAAATCTCTTTACCTATACTTCGTTCTGTGGTTCACCTGCCATGAAGCATTTGATGTTCTCCACACAGATGTCCATCAGGCGTTTGCGTGCTTCACGTGTAGCCCATGCGACATGCGGAGTGATGTAGGCATTGGGCTGACGGAGCAGTGGATTGTCGGCACGAGGGGGTTCCTGTTCCAGCACATCGGCACAGTAAGCACGCAGATGTCCGCTCTCGAGTGCTGCTGCCACAGCTTCTTCATCAATCAATCCACCCCTTCCGGTATTGATAAGGATCGTTCCCGGACGCATCATTGCCAGTGTCTTGGCATTGATCATATGGTGGTTTTCAGCCGTAAGAGGGCAGTGCAGCGTGATGATATCGGATGTACTGAAGAGTCCTTCCATGGTCACTTTACGGATACATTCTGGTAGATCACTACTGTTTTTGCTTGTTGCTGCAGAGATATCCATCCCCATGGCATGGGCTATCTCAGCCACTTTACAACCGATGTGACCCAGTCCGACGATGCCCATTGTCTTCCCTGACAGCTCAATCAACGGTGAATCCCAGTAGCAGAAGTCGAGCTGTCGGCTCCAAGTTCCCTCACGTGTAGCCTCTGCATAGTGGTCAACCCGATTGGTAACGTTCAACAACAGTGCAAAGACATGCTGTGCAACGCTGTCCGTACTGTATGCCGGAATGTTCGTAACTGTGATGCCTCGCTCATGAGCAGCATCGAGATCAATGTTGTTATAACCTGTTGCCAGCTCACCAATGTACTTCAACCGTGGCAGTTGTGCAAGTAGTTCACGGGTGATATTGACCTTATTAATAAGGATGGCATCGGCATCTTTCGCCCTTTGCACCACCTCTTCGGGTTTGCTACGTTCGTAGACGGTGCAGTCGGCAAGACCTTTTATCTCATCCCAAGAGAGGTCTCCGGGATTGACTGCATGGCAGTCGAGTATTACTATTTTCATGATTAAGAGCCCCTCCCCTGCCCTTCTCCACGATGACCGGGCGTCAGACGGCTTGTCATGGGATTGCCTTCACCATTCTGTGGGGAAACTATTACGTTTTATGGGGTGTGTTATTACGTTTTACTTGTTATTATTTCTGTTTACTTTATCATTCTCTTGTCGCTCCCAGAAGCTGACATCTGTGAGTCCGTCTGGCATGTATTGTTGTTTAACATAGTGCCCCGGATAATCGGGTGGATACTTATATTCCTTGCCATAGCCGAGGTCTCGCATCAGTTTTGTTGGTGCATTGCGCAGGTGAAGAGGTACGGGTAGGTTGCCACTCTTCTGTACTTCAGCCAGCGCAGCATTGATTCCACGGTAGGAAGAGGTGCTTTTTGGCGACATGGCAAGGTACACAACAGCTTCAGCAAGAGGTATCCTGCCCTCTGGCCAACCGATCTTCATCACCGCATCGAAGGCTGCATTGGCAAGCAGAAGGGCGTTGGGATTGGCTAGTCCGATGTCTTCCGAGGCACTGATGACCACCCGTCGTGCAATGAACTGTGGGTCTTCACCTCCTTCAATCATACGTGCCATCCAGTAAAGTGCCGCATCTGGGTCGCCACCACGTATCGATTTGATGAATGCCGACACGATATCGTAGTGCATTTCGCCCCCTTTATCGTATGCCAAGGGGTTCTGTTGCAGCCGTTCTTCAACTATCTCGTCCGTGATCTCCACCGTTTTGCCAGCTTCAGCACTGACGATGAGGTCAAGGATATTCAACAGTTTGCGTGCATCTCCCCCACTGTAACGCAACAAAGCAGCCGTCTCAGTGAGGCGGATGTCGCGTTTCTGCAGTTCAACATCTTCCGTTATAGCACGGTGAAGGAGCTTCAGGAGGTCGTCTTTCTCCAATGATTTCAGTACATAAAGCTGACAACGGGAAAGCAACGGGCGTATAACTTCGAACGAAGGGTTCTCTGTTGTGGCGCCGATGAGCGTTACTGTTCCCTTTTCTACAGCCCCTAAGAGTGAATCTTGCTGTGATTTGGAGAACCGATGAATCTCATCTATGAAGAGAATGGGCGACACGGAGTTGAAGAAACGTCCGCTCTGTGCCCTCTCAATGACGTCTCGTACATCCTTCACACCGCTCGTTACGGCAGAGAGAGTATAGAAAGGCGTCTCCAAACGATGTGCTATGATCTGCGCAAGGGTGGTCTTCCCGACACCGGGAGGTCCCCAAAGAATGAACGATGATATGTGTCCTGAGTCTATCATACGCCTCAGTACAGCTCCTTCCCCTATGAGATGTTGCTGTCCGATGTACTCATCGAGCGTGTGGGGGCGCATGCGTTCAGCCAATGGTTCCATATCTTTCGCTTAATTCTTTACTGTTACAAAAGTAGTGAAATATTTGCATAATGCAAAGGATCCCACTCCCTTTTAAATGCTTTCTGGACTGATATGACCAGTCAGGATTGCCCTGTCAGCTGCTCTGAAGCTGTTTCCTACAGCATCAGCCACCACCTTTACTGTTCAATTTTACAGACAAAGCAGGGGAAAATCACTGTTTCCTGCAGTGTCAGCCATATCTTTTACAGCAGACTTTCACCAAAGATGGCGTTCTTAATATCCTTCTCGTGGTCGAAAACGAAGCGTGCTACGATGGCGCTAAGCAGTGCTGTTGAAGGCAGTTTGATACTTGATGCCGACTTCAAACGGTCGAGAACGCTCTTCAGATCGGAGTCAATATACACCGTTGCAAGCCTTGAATCACGTGCTTTATAGTCCCGAGCGAGGTCGAGAAACAGCTGCCAGCTGTCTTCACCACTGTCTTTTGCTATCGTATATTCACGTGCCAACTGTCGTCCTTCAGCCTTTGGGAGCTTCTTTGCAGCTGGTGCTGTACGGTCTTTGACGTCATTTTGTGTCGTCTGTGCAGCATGACGTGTGAAGCTTTCAGCCTGAACAGGCTGCTGAGCTGCCTTTGCTTCAGCCTCTTTCTTTGCTGCTTCTTCTGCTGCTGCCTGCTCTGCTGCCATGCGTTCTGCCTCTGCAGCAGCTGCCTGCTCAGCCTTCTTAGCCTCTTCAGCTGCAGCGTTCTCGTCGTTATTTGTTGCCGATGGGCTATCGCTACCTCTCTGTGCGTTATGTGCCAGACCAGCAAGTCCACCAGGCATCACAACCATTGTTTTTTTCTTTGCCATAGTTAATTTATCTATTCTTACTTCATTTTCTTTATCATATATTCAAAAGCTTTCTTCACAGCATCACGTTGTGTTGCCAAAAGCTCGAAGGTATTCGTTCTTTTCAGCGCTGCCCTACTGTTCACAACGGGTGTAACCTTTCCGAATTTTCCGAAGAGATCATCTGTCTCACGCCACATCATCTGCTCATCAGCAGTACCGATGCGGGGGTCAATGCGGTTCGGAACGAAGAAGATTTGCGCATGCATCTGTGGGTTATGTTCGCGTAAGGCGTTGAGAACCTGTACGAAAACGCCTGTAGAATCAAGTGTTTTGTCTTCGTATTCATACGGACAAACGATGAAATCGGCATCCACAAAGAGTGGCGCCAGACCGTCTTCACTGATGTTACCTGGTGAATCGAAGAGCACATAACCATCCACTTGTGCTGCAGAATCCATGAGTTGCTGCATCGTTTCGGGGTCGGTGACATCGAAATCCTGTACATTATAAGGTTCATCCCAGTCTTCATAGATCTGTGTATCCTTCTGGCGTTGCATGAGAATGGTCTTCTGTAGGTCGGTATCTATTATGCATACGGACTTCCCTTTCCATGCAAGATAGTTGGCAAAGAGGATGCACAGCGTGCTCTTCCCTACTCCACCTTTCTGGTTTGCAAATACTATTTTCCTATTTTTCATTATTTATATATTTATATTTTCTTATTTTCAAGCCTTTATATTCTTATGTTTCTACACCTTAAAGTAATAACATAAAAACCTATGTATATGCTTCATAGGATGATCCTTTAGCCCTTTTGTCTTCCGATTCCTCCTCTTCTGGAGTGCATGAGGCTGAAGAAAGGATTTTTCTCCACGTCATTCCAAGTACTGAAAGTAACAGAACATACACCAAAGCTACCACTAAGTAAACTGTCAAGGACAAGTTAAAGAGAAGAATAGGGAGCAAGAAGCCTCCCACAAAGAGTAGAAGCAGAATCGAAAAGACCAACGCTCGGTTGGCTAAATGGTACAATCGGTCGGTTGATAAACCCCTCACCATCACCAAAACAAGGAAATAAGCGAGCAGACTTATCATCCAGAACAGTGTACTGGCACCATCAAAGAAAGAGAAAAGGTCGGAGTCTTCATCAGTAAAGTAGAACAATCCAACTTTACTACACAATGAAGCGCAAGCCAAAGTGCAACCTAAAATGGAAGAAAGCCAACTGACTTTGCGCCATCTGAAGTTCCTTTTCCCTACTCTACCCGTGATATGACCCAGCAAAAAGGCGATTCCTGCCAAAGAGAAACCGACCAAGAACTCAGAAGAAGCTGATATATAATCGGCTGTTGTGTTCTGTTCTGCAGTGAAAATTCCACCGTTGATGATGTCTGATTGACTGAAAAGTGCTAACAAATCAACTAAAACACCGAGAAAAAAGAGTGTTGAAAGCCCCGTTGAGAGGTTTTCCTCGAATCTTCTTACAGGTAAAAAAGTTATCTTTTTGCTATGTTTCATATCTTAATAAGTACTCGTGAGCATCATTTGATGTAACAATTCACAAACAAACGTACCATAAACTTTCATTTTGTCAAGTACCCCCTACTCTATCAAGGCTCATTTTTGCGATATTTCCAAGCGCTCCGCCATTTGCCCGTAAATACTGAAAATATGAGAGAAATAAAAGCCTTTAAATCACCAATATTTATCAATCAGAGCAAAATGAGGCTGCCTTCAAAGTATCAATGATAAGCATTCAGGTCGGAATTGGCAATCTCCTCCTCCGTAATCTCTGTCGTCATCGAAGCACGAAGCGCAATAAATGGCAGCAAGCTAAGCACGAAACCAATCAAAGTGAAGATCGTTCCGTAAGTCTGAATGGCTGTCATCGTCACACCCCCCACATTATTATATATATAGAGGTAAGTGAAATTACAAAGTGAAGTGAGCAACGGACAAACGAAAACCGACCAACCGTAAAGGCGAATCATACCGCGGAACTTCCGAATCAGTCCTATTCCCAGAAACAGATTAGTAAAGAATATCGCAATATAACTATTGTCCAGGATGTTACGCAGCACCATTTCGGTGTGCGACATGGCTGGAACAAGATTACCATCTGCCGTCACATCGCTGACAGGATAACAAGAGACGCCTGTCACAAGGAGCGACAAAACCATCAGAACGATCACTGCCAACTGCAAGAAGAAGTGTCCCGACTTATGCAAACATCTGCGAAGCATTTCCCACATTGTCAACTGAGTGGCTAAGAGCAACACTGCTTCAGCAATCTGAATGAACGATGCACTCTGCATAGTAGCAAAGGCTTCAACGAAAGGACTCTGTCCATCATTCGGCGTTCCAGTCCAATGGTCAATCATACTAACCAGACTGAAAGCAACCAAAAGTCCTATTGCCCAGTTTAATGTCTCACCCTGAAAACCGCTAACAAGAAACTTATTGATCTTCATTTATATATTTATATTTAAATAGATTCAGATAAATAAGCACATAAATGCGCCATTATATTTATACACATGCAAATATACACTTATTTATCGAAACAAACAAATACATTCAAATGTTTTTAATGATAAAAATAAAAAGAGAAAAAAGTAAAAGATTAAATACATTTCCACACACTTATACTTTTATATATTTATCTTATTAAGGAAACAAATAAAGAGAAAGGAGAAGCAAACAAAAGAAGAGAAACGAGAAGAATTATGATAAAACAAAATATAATACTTATTTATATATTTATGTATTATAAAACCAAAACATAGATAATAGTGCATGCTTTATATAATCATACATTCATCTAAACATATAAATAAATACAAATTATACTGCTATTAGAACCGAAGGAACAAAAGATGAAAAGACCGAGAAGAGTGACTTATCCTGCACTATACCCAAAGGAATATGTCAGGAGCAGCCAGCAAATGATCATAAGAAGAACGAAAGGGCACCGACAAAGCTGCTGTGAGCAGGAAGAAAAGCAAAGAAAGTAAGATGATAGAGACAGAAAAGCACACCAGAAGGCATTCAAAATAACCACTAATCAGATATATTTAGATAAACAAACAAATATATAGAAACTTAATTATAAGCATTTTAAGAGAAAAAACGACTAAATATAAAGAGATAAGCAACTCCAAAGAGAAACGAATAACGACCCATATAAGACAGAGAGGGCAGGCAAGAAGGAATGCCAAATACAGAGAAAGGAAACAGGATCAGAGAAAAAGAAAAAGACGTATCAGCACCAATGGAGTGGGGAAGACTACTTGTGAAAAGCTTAAAAGCGAACCGAATAGGGCTGAGAAAGCAGTATGAAGCTGCAGCTAAGTATGGCAAAAAGACTGTTTAAGATATAAATAATTAAAAGTATAAATATATAATATATTAATAATAAACACTTTATAAGTAATCATTGAGACTAAAGTTGCAAACACTTCAGGACAAAGAGAGAAAAGAAAGAGCAACCAAGAAGTCAGGGAATAGCACAAGAGAAGTAGTAAAAAGCAATACTATTAGAACGGGAATAACCTTAAAACCGCACAATAATATATAAACATATTATTATATATAAAACACGAAATCAAGCATTTACGTAATATTAGGCGTAAAAATACAACAAGAAGAAGAGAAAACAAGTAGGGAGAAAGTAAGAAAAGGGAAGTATTAAACAGTAAAACACTCATAAAACACATATAAACGATTCTATAATGAGCCAAAAAGGCTGGAGAAAAGAAGACGAAGAAGGAAAGAAAAAGGAATTAAACCAGAGCGAAATAGATTCCTCATAAATACCAAACACAGAATATTATTTGTTTATATATTTATATATACAAGTGGAATAACGAGATATAAATACACAATATATATTTAATTATTTATTCTTTTATGCTATCATATAAATAACTATAGATATAAATAAGGAAACAAGTAGATAAGCACACAACAATGTATTTATATATTTATGTTTATAAAGTTTCACACATAAACACAACAACATAAGTGGCTAATCATATTTTTAATTATATACATCTTTATAGAAACGAATAAATAACACAAGAAATAAAGCTATAAAAAAGTAAATAAATTAATCCGTTTATATATATTTATATTACTATACGATTACGAAAAAGTATAATGATCGGGTGAAATTGGTAAAGAATAAACATCGGAAGAAGGAGAGCAAGAAGGTATTAGGGGATAAAGAAGAGAGGAAATAAAAAGTAATAAATTGGTCGACTGAAGCATCAGCTGCTGCAGTGAAGGACAAAAAAGGGGTATTTTGACGAAAAATAATGTGCTCATATTTTCAATATTTGCGAGCGAGTGGGGGAGTGGACGGAAATATTTGAAAAATGAAAGGAGAGCCTCCCCAAGCCCCTCCGAAGGAGGGGATGTGCCTGGCGGGATGGGGTTGGGGACGGTGGTTTAGTGTTGAATAGTACTACAGAACTGGGTGTTCCTCACGTGTGGAAGGGTTTGTTTCTTAGGGATGAACAGTTAAAAGGTGAGGAAGTTGCCGTTTTATAGGGTAGCGGAGAGGAATAAAGAAAAAGAGAAAGAGAGCCTTCCCAAGCCCCTCCGAAGGAGGGGATGTGCCTGGCGGAGTAAGGTTGGGAGTCGTGGTTTGCTGGTGATGAGTACTGGAGGAAGCGATGTTTTTCACTTGTTGAAGGGGATATTTCAGTGAAATGGATGACAAAGAGTGATGAAGTTGCCGTTTTGGATAGTAGTGAAAAGGAATAAAGGAAAGGGGGAGAGAGCCTCCCCAAGCTCATCCGGAGGAGGGGATGTGCCTGGCGGGATGGGGTTGGGGACGATGGTTTGTGGTTGTGGAGCAATTAAGTTCCTTACTGAAAAAGGAAGAAGGATGAGCTTGTACTGTGCAAAAACTTCACCAGAAAAAAGGGGCTGAACCGTAAATAAGTTCAGCCCCATGATGAAATAAGCGTGAATTATCTCAACACTACGGCATAAGAGACAAAGAATACCGCCTTATCCTTATACAAATCACCCCTGTAATCATTGTATCTAACGCCCAATCCTATCTCAGAACGAACACGGTAACACAGAGATGATAGTGTATATAAATCGAAATGAGAAAAAGAAAGGACAAAATTACTACTGTAAGATGAAGGCGGGAAGTTGGTGTTGTGGACTGCTATGAGTAGGTGAGGATAAACGATTGGAATACTTTTCAGTACGTTTTGGACAGCGAGGAAAGACTGTTACTGACAAGATTTTTCATGATTGGTTTTCAATAGATGCCCTTTCGGGTTGTAAAAGAGCACCTTTTGCACAGTAAAAGATGCCCTTTTGAGATGTAAAAGACGCCCTTTTGCAATGCAAAACATGCCCTTTTACAACAGCAATTGTAACTCATTGAGAATCTAAGGGTTACAAAGAGTAGAAAAAAAGGATTGGGGAGAAAGAATAAAAAATAAGGGAGAGGAAATGTAAAGATTGTTCAGAAGGAACGGCCCAAGCCCGAAGAGCGGCCTCCCCAAGCCCCTCCGAAACAAAAAAAGGTGAGAGGAGGTGGTGCCTCCCCAAGCCCCTCCGAAGGAGGGGATGTACCTGGCGGGGTGTCGTGAATAGTCTTGGGAAAAGAAAACAAGGAGAAATGGAGGTTTGGAAGACCGTATTTTCCGTCTGAAATAAAGGCTTATTTGTTCATAAGTCGGGTGAATTTAGACACAAAAATAGGGCTGATCTCGATAACATATTGCGAGAAATAAAGTATAAAATAAGGAGAAATACGGGGTTAAAATTTAATTTTTAGCGGCTGAAATGAAGGTTATTTTGCATGTAATTCATGCGATTTTAGAATCAAAAATAAGGCTGATACTAATAAAATATTGGGAGGAATAAAGGATAAAACAATGAGAAATGGAGGATTGAAAATCAACTTTTAGTGTCAGAAATGAATGTGATTTTACTTGTAAGACGGGTAATTTTAAACGCATAAATAGGATTGATCGAGATAGATTATCGGGAAAAAAGAGGATGAAATAATAAGAATTTGCTGCAAAAAAATCAATATGTAGTTTCCGAATTAAGAGCCAATTTCACACAACGCGTATGAGAATCAAGCCCCAAAAGTAAGGCTGAAGAAATTGAAAACACCAA
>QWCC01000490.1_pt1 | contig 11757 bp, 16 predicted proteins | sample 1972491 | NCBI WGS metagenome assembly QWCC01 (sample SAMN09866718, study PRJNA288562) | Human oral metagenome isolate term5_saliva, whole genome shotgun sequencing... | isolation source: mouth | host: Homo sapiens | place: USA: California
CTTCTTTTATCAGCAAGGCAAGACCGACAATCACGACTGCACAATCTCCGATACTGTCCTTGGTCAATTTCTCATTCTTCTTGAGATAGCCTGCGCATAACTCTCCGAACTCTTCGCTAAGTTTTAAAGACTGCTTATCTAGTCGTCCACCGTTTTCAAGGTCACGGTCTATAAACCATTGTTTGACTTTGTCTAGTGTGTTCATGATAACTCCTTTGCTATCGCTGCTATGACATTGACTGTCACGCTATTTCCTGCTTGTTTATATAATTGACTGTTAGAGTTGACCTCTTGCGCCTTGTCAAAAGCCCAGTCTGGAAATCCTTGCAATCTCCAACACTCCCGAGGTGTTAATTTGCGTACTCTGCCGTCGATAAGAATTTTTGGTTCTCTTTGTCCACCTTGCATCGTATTTAAACAAGGTGCTAATCCAGCTGGACTATAAACTCTCCCACATTGAGGGTTTCCACCAAAACTTTCAGTTTTCTTGATATTCCCTAGTTGGATAATTGATTTATCTGATCTTGTTTCAAAAATAGGAAATACTTGTCTTCCACTTGTTCCTCTAAGATGTCCGATAATGAACACTCGTTCTCTGTTTTGGGGGACTCCAAAATCTTTGCTGTTAAGCACTTGCCATTCGACATCATACCCCAACTCATCCAATGATCCGATGATTGTCTCGAAGGTGTACCCTTTATCATGGCTAATAAGCCCCTTGACGTTCTCGAGGAATAGATACTTAGGTTTGAGAACGGAAGCGAACCTTGCGATTTCAAAGAAGAGAGTTCCGTTTGTATCTTCAAAACCTCGTCTTGTCCCAGCAACGCTGAAAGGCTGGCACGGAAATCCTGCGCAGATAACATCGACTTGTCCGATTGCTTTGATTTCTTTCTTTGTGATTCCTGTTGCATCATGCAGCTCTATTTCTCCTTCTGTATTGTGTATCGCTTTATAGCTTTCTCTAGCAAACTTGTCAATCTCACAAAAGCCAATACATTTATGGCCGGCAGACTCCATTCCTAAACGAAATCCGCCAATTCCTGCGAATAAATCCAAGAATTTCACAACAATACCTCATCCCCGACCGTCGCCTTTTCATACACGTCCTTCGTAACCACGAACACGCCATAGTCACGAATCGTAAGCGTGTATAGCTTCCCGTGTCGTCCTTTTTCGACGACCTTACCAAATATCTCAGCGCCTGCGTTATCCGCCTTATAGATAACCATCGGCTTCTTCTCTTGTAAATCTCGAATCCTGTCCATCTGCCAGATGTTTAATCCAGCAGAGACGAGGATACATACTGTTATGAATCGTTTCACTCCTCCAACTCCTTCACTTTCTTTCTTAATTCTTCGTTTTTCTTTTTCAACAAATCACGCTCCAGCGCTCTGATTCGTCTCTTGCGTGAATCACACGGCTTCGAATACTCGATTATCTTCTCTTCGTTTTGCTCAATTGTGCGTTTCAGTCCGTCAATTACTGTTTGTTTGTCATACTTCATTAATTATCCTGCTTGTTTTTCTAGCCAGTTAAATAGCAAGCCAAACTGCTCCGTCACCAGCTCATCATCATTGTATTGTTTACAAATTTCTCCGATAGACGACACTGCCCATAGCCAATAAACATCTGAGCCGAAACCGACTTCTTGACTTTTCTGATTACTACGCGCCATCCATTCTGGAATTTCTCTGCTAAAGAAATCAATGTAGTCAATTCTCATGGCAATTCCTCAATCTTGATATAGATTCCGACTGTATCAGCCCAGAATTTTTCGACAATCTCGCTGGCCACTTGAGCATCATCTTGCCAGTATCCAAGTTTCGTCATGCAATCCTTGAGCAACTTCTGCAGATTGTCTGTATCCGGCTTTGTGGTCTTGTACTGACCATCGTAGCTTTTCTTGATACGAGGGAAGCACCACTTGACCGTCAGACGAATCGCTCCTTTAAATTTATCAGGAGGCACATGCTGCGCGAGCAAGCTCTCAAATTTCGCTCTGGCATTTTTTAGATCCTCTGATTCATAAAAAATCGGCTTACCAAATCTCGTATTTACCTTTTTCTGTTGATGAGTTGTTGTCGGTATTTTTTTCATCGGCAAAAAGAATTCAATCATCAGTCAACTCCCTTAAAATTACACCCAAGGTCGCACTAGCGCTCATAAGCAATCCAAATGTGTAATCTGGATTAAGCGCCATCTCTTCAAAATCATCTTCACATTTATCCAACAAGTCATCGATTTCCTTTTTAAGATTATCAATAGCTTTTTTATTTAATGTCATTTTTTACCTTCTTTTTTTATACGCGCCTAAGTTCAGAGTGAAGGACAGGGTTACAGGGTTACAGGGGGCGTAGCTCAATCGCCCCTGTTCCTGTACCTGTTCTTCTGAACTCTCAGGGACACTTCCTAAATTCTTCTTCTCGAAGAGAGAAGAATTCTGTCCCTAGCTTTGTCCCTCGGACATTTCGATAAAATATTCGATATGTCCCTCATTTTTTACACTCTAGGGGCGTAAGGACAAATCGAATAATGTCCCTGTGTCCCTAAGGACAAATAGAATAATGTCCATCGATTTGTCTTTCGATATGTCCTTCGATATGTCCTTGTCCCTATTCATCTATATTTGAGTTTTTTGGCACGATTTCCTTGTTTATAATTTCAAACTTTCCGTTGTTTTTTATCCACCTGCGGACTGTTTTTTCACTCACTGGTTTCTCTTCGGTAGAGAAATAATCTACCAAACTTTCGAGGCTCACTGGTTCGATACCATCGTTCAAAATTCCGATTGCAGTCTCAACTTTCTGAGCTTTATCCTCTTTGGTTTCTTTCTTATCGAAGTTTTTCTTCCATGGAGAATTTTTCCCATTCACCTCTTCCAATTGGATATCTGCTAACACGCCTGATTCATCAAGCGCATGTACTGGATAGCTGAACCACATGTTCACTGGCTTAAACTTGGCAAACTCTCGAAGTGTGCCTTCGACTCGCCATGCGGTCGCTATCTGAATCTTGTTGCGAACTTCTTCGAGCTTGTCTACATACGAAGCCCTATCCATGACATCGGGAACACCTTTCTCAAAGTGCGTCCGCATTTGAGCTGGACTCAAAAGGTCATCTAAGCCTACATTTTGCTGGTAATAGGCATTGTTTCGCTCCTGCAAAGCCTGTTTGTATACTTCGCACGCTGCTTGGTTCATCCTCTGAGTAAGTAATTCCTCTGATACTTCCAGCTCGACCAAATCGATAAGCGCATCAGGATCTCGAGCGAATACACCCGAACCACTAGCGCGGTCCATGGACTTCTTGCCACCTTGCGAACCTTTTGAGTGGTGGTGGCAGTAGATAACGCTAGAGCCCAACTCTGTGGCCACTTTATCAAATTGATTCGTAAAATGTGCCATCTGGTCTGCGCTGTTCTCGTCTCCAGTCAGGACCTTGTAAATCGGGTCAATGATAACTGCGATATAGTTTTTCTTCAAAGCTCGACGTATGAGTTTAGGAGCCAACTTGTCCATCGGTACAGTCTTCCCACGAAGATTCCAGATATCGATATTCTGGATGTTTTTAGGTGGTAATCCCATAGCTTGATAAACGTCACGGAAGCGATGTAAGGCAGACGGACGGTCTAGCTCCAGATTGACGTATAATACACGCCCTTGAGTACAATCCCAGCCTAGCCATTTTTTGCCTTCAGCAATTGCAATTGACATTTCAATTAAAGCGAATGACTTACCAGCTTTTGATGGTCCAGCAATCAGCATCTTATGGCCTTGACGAAGGACACCTTTTATCAACTCAGGAGCTAACTCTGGCAAGTTATCCCAACTATCGGCCAATCCTTCAGGATCAGGTAAATCATCGTTCAAATCTTCGATGTATTGATACCATTCATCCCAATCGGTCTTACCGATGTTAGTATCTACTAAGAATTGCTTCTGTCCATTACGGATGAACCCAGGCATACGAGATAGTCTACTTGGATTCCGATTCTGTGTATCGACGATAATGCCGTTCTTTTGACAAATCTTATAAAGATAATCAACCCTATTACGGTATTCTTCGTAATTCTTGGCATCTACTTTGACGATGGCATGTAGTGACTTGTTTCCGCTATGCACCAAGGCAACAATCGGTAATTCAAGTTCTTTGTATATGGCATTCTGTTTATCGATTGGCATACTGTCGGATTCGACCAGGGCATATCTGAAATCTGTCACGTTTTCATTTTTTGCGCCTTTCCCGTCCATTGGATTGAATCGAACCCATGCGCCGGCTTCTTCGTGATAATCACCTAGCACTGCACCGATATCGCCATTACATCTACTAAGTTCTTCAATCAATTGCCCAGCAGTCCGGTCATAAGCTCCCTTAGTTGGCAACCATTTGACAATCTCGCCTGTTTCGTCGTCAGTCTTTGGATAACATTCAGTAACGTACCCAACATTTTCGCTAGCCTCGAAGAGTGTTTCAAGGTATTTGATAATTTCCTGAACCGGATTCCAAATAGTTGGCTCATGGATTTCCTTACCTTCAATCCAGTCTTTATCAATGACACGATAATCACGATCTATTGTATCGGTCCAGCCTAACTCATGCGCGTTCTCGCTATCATAGCTGGATTGCGACACCCAGCCATTTTCTTTGGCAAGTTGGGTAATCGTCGCGCCCGTCACGATAGTTCCTGCTTGTTCATTGAAAGTATCCCATTTCTTGAAGCACTCAAATTTCTTGTATCGACTATCATTTTGTGACCAGTTATCCCAGTCGGATGCTGTATATCCTTCATGTTTAAGAGCCATACCGACATTGACCCACGTCTGATAATCTACCGTGGCAGGATTGATGTAATCCAGCAACGGCAACAAATTAAAATCATTCTCTGCCACTATCTCCTCCTTCTTAATTTAGTACATATTCAGCTGGTCGCACACTTGTCGGAACTCTCCAAGCATTAGCTGCTATGCGATTAATCATATTTTTAGCTTCTTCGAACGGCCACATTCCCACACCTTTGAAACCGTATCTTTCAAGTAATCTGATTTGTTTAGGTGTTGTTAAACCTTCCGCTTGTCGCTTGTGTAATCTATCTAAATATAAAGCAGCCTTTCCAGCATTCGCGATTTCGTCAGGAAGTATGCCGTATTTCTCAAGAGCTTTAATTTGCTTATCACTAGCAGGTGCCATCTCCCATCCAAAGTTAGGTACGTAGTTTGATAAATCTTCAGCATGGATAGACATTTCAAATTGCAATGGATCCACTAATTTGCGTTTACGCTTACGCATTTCTTCCAATTGTTTGGCCAAAGCTTCTTCACGTTGAGCGACTACGTCTTCTGCAGCCTTAACTTCCATATCTTCAAGGTCAAGCATTACACCAGTTTGCTCTTCCATGTTCTCAACCATTTTCTGGGCGACTTCTGGAGTCTCACAGATTAAATGAGCTGGACGGCATAGCTCGTGGCGTTCTGTATGCCAGAGGAAGTCTAGCAAGAGTAATTCTTCCTTTCCTGGATGTAAACGAGTACCACGCCCCACCATCTGGCTATATAAGGCACGTACCTTAGTAGGTCTTAGTACTACTACACAATCCACTGACGGGCAATCCCAGCCTTCTGTTAGAAGCATGGAATTACAAAGAACGTTGTAGCGGTCTTTCTCGAAGTCTTCTAAGATTTCTGCACGGTCCTTGGACTCTCCATTGACTTCAGCAGCACGAAATCCTTTTGCGTTTAGGATATCGCGAAACTTCTGCGAGGTCTTTACTAAAGGCAAGAATACGACTGTCTTACGGTCAGCACATTGCTTGACCATTTCGTCAGCTATCTGTTCAAGATATGGATCTAGTGCCGTCCCGACATCGCTAGCCTTGAAATCACCTGCTGACATGCTGACATTTGATAAATCTAAACTTAGCGGAATTGTCAGAGCTTTAATTTTAGATAAGTAGCCTTCTTTGATAGCTTGTACCAACGAATATTCATAAGCGAGGCTATCGAAGTAAGAACCAAGGTTTTTCATATCTCCACGGTCTGGTGTGGCAGTAACCCCTAATACATCCGACTTCTCAAAATAGCCAAGCACACGCTGGTAACCATCTGATATAGCATGGTGTGCTTCGTCGACTACAATCGTATCAAACCAATCAGGAGGAAATTGACTAAGTCGCTTCTCTCTCTGCATGGTCTGAACTGAACCGACAACGACCCGATACCAAGAACCGATAGAGGTATTTTCTGCTTTCTCTAAGGCTGTGCCAAGACCTGTCGCAGTCTTGAGCTTGTCGCTAGCTTGCTCCAGCAATTCGGACCTATGAGCAAGGACAAGCACACGCTTGCCCTTTTTCACTTGGTCTTCGATGATTTTGGAAAACACAATCGTCTTTCCGCATCCTGTTGGTAATACTAAGAGCGTGCGTTTGCGACCTTTAGCCCATTCAGCCTGTACAGCTTCCCGTGCTTCCTGTTGATAAGGTCTTAATTGCATCCCTTACCTCCTAGAATTGCCCAGCTTGGTATCCAGCTTGTGGCTGTTGTGGTTGTTGTGCAAAATTCGACTGTTGCGGTTGCTGTGGTTGCTGGTAGCTTGCTTGTGTAACTTGCCCTGGTTGTTGATTTAATACTTTTGTGTAATCCACATCTTCAGGATAGAGCATTGACTTAACTTCGTTATAATTATTTTCCTTGTACTGTCGAGTTCCGACTTTACATACACCGGTTGCGCCGATGATTGTATTCCAATTCATGCGAAGTGGTTCGCCTTTTTTCTTTTGGCCAATTGCAGCAAAGAAAGCAGATAGCATTCCTTCAGTTGAGCTGTGTAAGAATAGGTTGTGACGCAGTTCTGTTTCGCCTTCGTTTGCTACGATCTTAATGCTGACGATAGCCTTGTTACACGCTGGTAATTTCCCTGGATTTTGTGGATTTGGTGTGTGGCGTGTGCGTTCCATACCGATTACTGTAAAGTGGTATAAACCATCAGGCAGTAGGACGTATTCCGAGTCTTTTTCAATCGTGTCTTCCCATCCAAATTCGCGTTCAAAGTTGTTGTATTGTTGTGTCATATTGCTTTTCTCCTTATGCTAAAATTGTGATTTTATCGTTGTTTGCAAGTTCTGTTTTTAAATAATCTGAGATGTTTTTAACAGCATCTAATTTCCATTTGCCACCATCTGCTTCGAAGAGGGCTAGATTAGCTGATTTGTTAACTCTGAATACAAACTGACTTGCTGGTTGTTCTACCTCATTAAAGGTACGATATGGTCGTAAGGTTACTGGATTTGGAGTCTTAGCCTGTGCTAGACTTGCTACACCATCACGAACAGTCACCGTTTGTGTAACGCCGTTATCTTGAGCCTCTGCCCCTTTTTCGATTTTTAAGTGACTAGCAAAATCTAAAACTAGATTGCGATCTGCATCATTGATAAACATAGATTGCAACATAATATTAAACTCTTCCTGATTACACCAATTACTAAAGGGAATAACTGGAACAGATGCTTTTACAGATACAAGTTGAGGACGTTTGCCATATTCAATATCCGCTTGATCATACACAGAAACTTTTTGATAACTTTCTACCACCACTACAAGTCTATGACCACCGATAAAGTCGTTATCTGATTTGAGATAATCCACTAAACTTTTGAGCGTTTGAAGTTCAAGAGTCGGCGCATATTTGCGGGGGCTAAGTTCTCTGAAGTCATGCTTATTGATGTCAAAATATTCCTTCCCACTTGATGAAGAAATAATTTTATTTTCTTTATCTGCTAACTCAACTGCATAAGATAATGCTGCTTTAAGATTTTCTGTCATGGTTAGTTACCTGCTTTCTTTTTGTTGTAATCAATAATATTTATATTTTGTTGTTCGACTTTTTCGATGAGTTCCCCAGTATCTGTTCTCATATCACCATTGTCATCAAAGTAAGTTTGCCCAGGGATACCACTTTTAAGTTCATTAGCGTGGATTTTACCAGCATCATCACGACCGACAATGACAGTTGTTGCAACACCTTTCTGCGGTGCCAAAGTGGATTTTACTTCCATGCCTGTCTTAACAACTGTACGTTCATCATCTGTTGACATTGTTAGTGTGATAGTAACCTTACGAGTTGCCTTAGCTTCCGTATTTGGATCCAGGATGTTATCAAGAACTTTTTCTAGCTCTTTATCAACCTTCTCTTGTAAGGCTGTATTGGCGATTTTCGATAAATCGATTTTAATAGTTTTATCTTTCATAGATACCTCTTGTTATACCTTGCTATGATTTCTAATTCCCAAAATCTACACCGTAAAGGGCAATTCTGGTTCTTTTCTAACTTGATTTTCAATAACTTCCAGAGTTGCTTGCCAATGAGCGACAATCATATCCCAGTAGTCAGTCGGAAAACTCTCAATAGGAGTCCCCAGTGGAAAATGTCCGCGAATGTAAGCGACTTTTTGAAGTTCTTCTTCTGTCACGTTTCCTTGTGCCATGAGGTCTGTCAAACTCTTTGGCAAATTCGTGTGATACTGCGCAGTCGTTGCCTGTGGTGTGCTAGGAGCTTCATTTTGAGGTTTTTCAGCTACCTTCGACATATCGAGAGGCAATTCTTCTTGAACTTGCTCAGGGGTTTGTTGTACGGTCTGCTGAGGTACTGGAGCTACTGGAGTTTTTTGTGGAATAGGTTGCGTTTGCTGGCTCGCAAAGATATGAGCGATTCCAGCGTAATGAAATGGCATTTCGTCAGGTAACCCATGACGGTTCTTAGCATCCCACGCTGGCCGATGGTTGGTATACATCACACGCTCACCGCCCTGCGCTTTCTTCTTACCGTTATCAGTCGTCATGACCAAGGTCTTGTAATTGGCAAATAGAACCATGTCTGCCCATTCTTTGACAAGCGGTGCCGTCTTAGAACCTGTTTTTTGGCCAAGTTTCAATTCGTATCGGTCGTAAGAACCCATCTCGTCCGGCTGTTCAAACTTCTTGATTTGAGCGTGTGCAGTCAATACCACGTTGATCCCCATATCAACCAAATCAGACAAGCTATTCAAGAAACGTCCCATTTCTTCTTGTACATAGGTGTAGCCTTTGCCCCAGCCAAAATCCTCAATCCCTTGCTTACCATGTTGCGAACAGATGTAATTAACTGCCAAAGCTTCAGCCCAATCGATCGTATCAATAACGAGTGTCCCACACTCAGTCGGATTCGCTTTGATAAAAGCAATCTCATTGATCAACATGGTCCAGCTGGTGGGCTTGTCGAGTCGTGCCACATCCATGTTATCTGTCGAACCTTCCGTGTCGATGAAGACCGCATTTGGAAATTCAGCAGCAAACGTGGACTTACCAATTCCTTCAGGACCATATATAACTACTTTTTGAGCTCGAGCCCGTTTTCCTCTTGTGATTTGCATGTTTAGTCATCCTCCAATCCATTTGCCAACATAGCAATAAACTTTTTGAACGACTCAGATTTTGAATTCTCGGTTTTATCTGTTAAATCTTCCGGTTCTTCACCGTCAAGTGTTTTGAGCTCATACGTTGCAGTCACTTCGAGCAATTCACAATTTAATGCATTCGCTAGTTTTGTAAAATCTTCAATTTGTATTTTTGTCGCTTCAACTTCATTTTTAGCAGCACGTTTTAATCCTTCTGTATATTCTGCTGAATAAGCAAGAGTTTGTTCTTTGCTTTTATATTTCGATAAAAAGCCACCTGTTTCTTTGTTACGAAATACGATAAAAGTTTCTGTTTTTTTCATGATTGTTCTCCTTTAATTTTTAAAATCCACCTTGCCATGTTTTAGGTGCTTGTGTCACTTCTGGCTTCACGCTATACCCGTCTTCAATCAGGATGCTACATTCATCTCCTGTTGATACACGAGTCGCAATTGCTTGCAATCCTTCCTGCTCAAGCCACGCGCCAAATTCTTGTAGAGTTAGTTGATCCATTTGTTCTAGCTTGTCAATTAGCACAAAGCCACATTCTGGCTTCAACTTACGCACGATGGCAGTCGCAACTTGCAGCTGCTGACTACCAGACATGTTATCCCAGCGCTGTCCAAGGTAGAGCAATTCGCCATCATCCACGGACAAACCAGGTAACGGTAAATCTGCGTTTGTAAGCAAGTCTGTCTTCTGCTTGCGGATGTCAGCAATCACATTATCAAGTTCCTTGTATTGCTCGCGATAACCCTTGGCATCTTCTTCTGCTTTATCTTTGTCAAGATTCGCTCGGACTTTAAGATTAATCTGCTCAATATTCGCGATACTGTCTTCAATCTCTTGAGTAGATTCATCGAGAAGGCCCATAGCATCGGTATTCGCGATAACCAAGTCTTGAGCTAACTGACTTTCTTTTTCTTTGGCATCGGCCAGCAATTGCTCCAATCGTTCAACTTCTGCAGCTGCTGAGTCATGTTGATTTTGGATAGATACCAAGTTCTGGCGCTTACGAGCATTTTCGCCATTCTTAGCAAGGATATCCTGTTGTTGTTGGATAAGCTCAGAGATAGAGACTAATTCTTTCGGTGCGTCAGGGTAGTAAGGTTGTTCTTTTGCGAACTTCTCCTTCTGGTCAGCAATCACACCAATCGCGTGGCGCTCGTCGTATTTGGACTTTTCTTGCATCTCCAGTTCAGCCAATTGCGGACCAACTCCGATAATCTGCAACAGAGTTTTAGCCTTCTCTTTGCTGGTCTGCTCCATGAATTTTGGTAAGTTGATAGCCAGTTCTTCCACAAAGCTATCCAGCAAGTTTTGACCAGCCTTATTGCCGCTTGGGTCAATCACCTTGAGAGTGCTGTTCTTACCACTGCGCTCTACAATCAAGCCATTTGATAGCGTGATTTTTAAGCTAGGCGGAATTGTACTACCTTCTCGGTGTGCTTGACTAGGTTTATACTTATTGCCTCCCAGCGCCCAAGCAATCGCGTCCAGTACGCTTGTTTTTCCCTGATTGTTATTTCCACCTACGATTGTCAAACCAGTCGCCGACGGCTCTAATTTGACCGCTTTAACACGCTTGACATTTTCGATTTCTAATTTATTAATCGTCACCATCTTTTTCTCCTTAGTTTCAATTGAAAATTCTCTGCTTCTAATCTCTTTCTTAAAGATTGTTCCTTTTGCAATTGCTTCTTGAGATCATCTATTTCATGTTGCATATGCGCCATCATCTCAAGGTCACGCATTTTCTCTCGACGCTTGCAAGTGGATAAATCCCACGCTTGTCTATCCCATACGATTTGCATATCGTACGCTCCGTGGTTCTGGCAAGGCCAAGCGTTCGGGTTCTAATCCCTCTGGCTTTTCATTATCATAGGTAAATCCAGGGAATGGACGACGAATATTCTCACGGATTTTCTGACGTTCAATATCACGCCCCATCTCAAGGATTTTATTAAAATCTCTGACATTTTTCGTGTCTTGTTCTTCCTGCAGTCGTCTTTCTTCAAGTTCCTGTTGCTCTCGTTGGTGTGCTAGGATTCCTGCTCCTAGAAACCCAATGACTAAGGCGCCTGCTCCTAGTAGCTGGCTAATAATCGGTGGTTCAAACATTTTTATCTCCTTATGCTCTTAATTTTCGTACTTCTTTTTCTAATTCTAAAATCTCATAAACATCATTGACATCGTACATAATATCTTTCCCTTGCTTACGAAATCTTAAGCCTTTACGTTCTAACTTCTTAATATAGCCATGAGTGAAGCCAAACTTCTTCATCAAAGCCTGTTGATTGATTGGCATGCGATCATTCTCTAACTGCTCC
>QWCC01000958.1_pt1 | contig 11613 bp, 18 predicted proteins | sample 1972491 | NCBI WGS metagenome assembly QWCC01 (sample SAMN09866718, study PRJNA288562) | Human oral metagenome isolate term5_saliva, whole genome shotgun sequencing... | isolation source: mouth | host: Homo sapiens | place: USA: California
CTTCTGACGAACCGTGATGGTCCGGTTCTCCTCGTCGACGTCGAAGTCGCACATCCGAGCCGGCAGATATGACTGGGATCCGTACCCGTTGTCCACGAGGAGATCTCCGTTGTCCTGCCAGTCGACCGAGCCCTTGAGCTCCCAGTGGCCGTTGCTGGGCCAGGCGTGGACCAGGACGTTCCACTCCTTGGGCTGGATCCTCTGGGCGACCAGGGTCTCGTTCTCGACGACGTCGAATATGCAGTCGGTCGACTTCATGACGACCTCGCAGACGCCCAGGTCATTGGGCTCGACTCGGACCAGCCAGGTCTCCTCATCGCCCTTCTCGGTGTGGACCGTCTCCGTGATGTCGAATATGTAGGTGCGCTCCCCGGACAGGCGGAGGTAGAGACGCTTGAGCATCGTTCGTTCCTTCTTGAGTTGGTGGAGGGCCCCAGGTCTCCCCAGGGCCCTCCGTGAATATGGTTGTCAGAGGATGTCGTCGTACTGGGCGAAGAAATCATCCCTATGAAGAACCTCGACGGTGGTGGCGCTCTTCCTGACGACCCAGTCACCCAGACCGAACAGCGGATATGCGCTCCCGCAGTCCTTGCTGATCCACTGCTTGACCGCCTCCTTGTTCTTCTCGGTGATGAGGACGGCCTCGAATATGCCCGGACGCGGCCTGACCAGCCGGACCTTGAATTCTGATTCGTCCATCAGAACGGAACCTCCTCGTCGTCCTCCTCCTCGGCGTACATGGCCTCGAGCTCGTCCTCCACGATGGTGAAGAAGCCCTTGTCCAGATATGCCGAGCAGAACTCCACGCCGGCACGAGTGCGCCCGTGGTAGGGGCGGATGGCGATATCGGCCCGCTCGAGGTCGGCGAAATCGAGGGCTCCGACCGTCTGCTCGTTCAGCAGGGTGCGGGTCTTGCCCAGGATGGACACGAGCTTGGGCGGGCGACCTCCGAAGTTGACCTTGACCTTGATGAAGGGCAGGGGCTCCTCCGTCTCATCACGGGGCTTCAGGGTCTTGATGTTGAATCCCTCCCGCTGGAAGTCCTCGACGGCGTCGTCCGGGATGATGACGCAGAAGGTTCGGGCGGAGTTGCCGAAGCGGTCCTGGACTCCCGCGAAGTTGCGGAAGAGGAGCTTGGCGTTCTTGATGGTGTAGGTGTTCGATGGCATGGTTCGTTCCTATCTATCGGATAGTAGACTTGAGTGAGTACCTGATCTACGATATGGGGCGGCGAGTAGAGCGCGTATCTCCTATCGCATGTGCTGCCAGTCATGCTTCGTGTAGTGGTGCTTGGCCTTGTTCTTCAGAACCCCGGCCTTCTCGAGGAGGAACTCGAGGTAGTCCAGGTGCTGGGATATCTGATTGGCCATGTCGTCGATCTCGTAGAATTGATCGAGAATGGCCCGACTCTGCTCCTCCGGGATGGGCTTGGGATGCAGCATCAGTTACTCCTCTCGATCTTGACGATATGGCGCTCCTCGAGCTTCTTCAGCAGCCAGCGTGCGTCGAGCTCGGACGAGACGATATCGTACAGCCTGTCGAACCACTCGACCTGCTCGGGGGTGAGGAAATCATCGTAGTCCTCACGGAACATGTCGAGCTCGTACTGGAAGGTCGTCAGCTTGCCGTCGGTGAAGCCCTCAAGAATCTTCTCCAGGCCGTCGAGAACCGACTCGACACCGGCCTTCCCCCGATAGGTGACCTTGAGAAATGACTCCACGAGCGTCTTCTTCTCGCTGATGACAATCCCGCCGTCCTTGAGCCTGTACTCGTACTTCGACTTGTCGTAGATCGCATAGGGCTCCTTCGTGGGATATGCCACCATCCGAGCGCCCATGGCGTAATCGATGTGGTGGATGTCCTCTACGCGGTAGAGCCAGTACTCGTCGTCCACTCCGAGGAGATACCATCCTGAGGGCAAATAACTCTCCCGCTCGGCCTCCTCGCCATTCGGCAGGATAACCTTGGAGGAAACGGCGGCCACCCAGAAGGCCTTACCGTCCTCGATGTCCCTCTTGGCGATCATCTCAGTCCTCCTTCGGTACGTCGTTCTCGGAAATGACGTCGACGTTGGTGATCCCGACGATGAGACCCGCCTGCACGAGGCAGTGGACGAGATCGCGCTCGTCGAGCTCGGTGCGGCAGATATCGATGAGACCCTTGATCTCCTCGTGCCTCCTGGGGCCGTGGCTGTTGTCGGCGCACTTCTTGAGCTTCTTGATCAGGTCCTCGATCTCCTCATTCGTGTGGTTGACCACCTCGGCCCTCAGGTAGCTGCGGTAGCCGTAGAGAATATCGGCAGCGGTCTGGGCGCCGTCGTAGACGGACTCGGTCATTGTTCGTTCCTTTCGAGAAACCTAGAACCCGGGTTGGGTTCTAGGGGTGAGGTGTTCAGTTGGTGGTGAATGCGTCACTGATATTCTTGGCCATGGCGAGCATGTCCTCGTTCGTGGCGTCGGGACGGTGCTGGATGCAGAAGTCACGTGTCGCGTAGTAGGCGAACATGGCAACGGCGAGGCCAACACCCATCTCGGCGAGGTGAGTGAGGACGTACTGCTGGGCGACGGAGGGGCAGGACATGGTCAGTTCCTTTCTGATGGGTCTCATTATATGCCCTGCCCCTTTCGCGATTTCATACGGTCAGGAAGGCGTCGGTGTCCGTCCACTTCCGGATCTGGTCCATGGCAGCATCAACGAGCTGCCTGCCGTATCGATCGTCGTACACGTCACGCCAGTTGCCCTGGACGTCCTCGTAGTCCAGCCAGAGATAACCCTTGCAACCGCTGACATCGCCATAGGAAATGAGCTCATTGCCCTCCTTGTCAGTTCTGTGATTCTCTCGTACCAGTCGACCCGCTCCGGGAGTACCTGGGACAACAGGTAGGAAGCTCCCGACACGGCCGACGAACTTCCGGTCATCCTCCCCGAACTCGAGGAACATGCGAGTAGTAACCGATCGTGTCTGGGCGACATCCTCGAGATCAAGAGGATCTCCGGAGAATATGGTCTTGAACACGAGCGGCTCCTGGAACTGCTTGCCAGTGGCGTGCCATCCATCCTCGTCGTGGGCGATGTACACAGCATCATTGGCGAGCAGCATCCGATCGTAAGTGGCCTCGTGCTCGAATACGTAGCCGTATCGACGGCCGAACTCGAAGACCTCCGATATGATGCGATCGTCGGCGTTCGGGATCTTGATCGAGTCGGTCTTGATGTGGGCAACCGTGTATCCTTTCTCCTGCACGAAATGCTTCAGGTCCACCATGAACAGGGCGCCCCTCTTGGCGACGATGTTGTCCACGTTCCTGGGGTCCCTCAGCGGGTTGTCGAACTTGGCGGCGGTGAGGCCGTACGTCGAATTCAGAGCGATCTTCAGCGCATATGCCAGAGCATCGAGGTTCGACTCGTCGTCCAGATATGGAGCCAGCGCCCCATTCAGGATCTTACGAGCCTCATCGAGCTCCTTGTGCTTGATCAGGATACGAGCCCTCTTGAGCTCGCTGTACCTCTTGGTGTACGGCCCGAACAGCTGGAGGTTCTCGATCGACGTCGGGTGCATCGAGGCGATATCCAGCAGGGCGACGTTCTCGTGGTAACCGGGCTCAGCGTAGACGTAGCCGCCCTCGCCGACATCCTCACCTCGATATGTCGACTTGCCGTACTCGTACTTGTAGCCTGGGAACATCTCGGACAGGTCCGTGTACCTCAGGTACTGCTGAGTGTTCCTCTGGCCCTGGAATATGATCCTGGTGGTCAGGTTGTTGGTGCTGGAGTTGACGGGGAGACCCGCGATCGATGCGAGGATCTGACGGGCCTCCCAGTCGGCCTCCAAGTGATCCCAGACCTTCTCGGTTGCGATCACGTCGTTGTCGCAATATGCCGCGACGTCCCAGGGGAGTCCCAGCTCCTTGTGGTGGATTCCCAGCTCGATCTCCCACCTCTTCAGGGACTGCTTCTTGGCGGCGAAGTCGTAGATATCGGTGTACGACAGGTTGTACGCCTCCTTGAAGCCCTCCCTGATGAGGTTAGTGATGATCTTGCGGGACAGATGATAGAGCTGCTCGTTCGAGTATCCCAGGATCCGACCGTAGAGGATATGGTTGTCGTACCGACGGTTGTTGAATCCGACGAGCTTCTTCTCCGCAAGATCCGAGATCTCGTTCGGCGTCGGGTTGATCATCCGCTGGATTTCGTCCGAGCCCCTGACCTTCCAGTTCACGAGGAACAGATTGGGAAACACCTCGACGTCGAAGATGATCGGGGTGTCGTCCGTAGGCTCTTCGAAGTCCTCCTCATGATCCTGCTCGGAGGAGAAATGCATCTCCTGGACGAGCTTGATGCAGTAGTCGGCCTGATGAGTCGACTTCATAGCGAACGTGAGAACCTTCTGACGAATATCGCTCACGTCGTACGGCATGCCGGACTCGTAGGCGTCGTCGAGGATCTTCTTGATGAAGTCGATGCTGGGCTTTGTCCCGGGATGGATCTCCTTTCGGAGGTTCCGGGATATGAGCTTGCGAATCGACTTCTCGTTCTGCATGACCTCCTGCTTGATCACTGGCTGTTCCTTGACGGGCAGATATCCGACCTCAACCTCGGTAAGGCCCTGGTGGTCGGTGCACTCGGTGAGACGTCGACGCAGGGCCGACTTGCCCGAGTAGACCTTGCACTCGACTCCCGGGGCAACCATCCTGGATAACTCGGACGGATCCCCCGGGTATCGATAGTGGATGTGGACTCCACCCCCCGATCGGCTGAGTTCAGCATAGGAGGGTATCCACTTCCGAGCCTCTTCAAGGCATCGAGTGCGGTCTTTGTCGAGGTCGATGTCGATAACGATGTCTCTCTCGGGTACAAGGACATAATGCTCCTTCCTGGTGTCCAGATCCTTGAGAGTGGTGGTAACGTCGGCCCAGCGATATGCCGGAAGACCGTTCTCGTTGGCGTACTGAGCCGGTTGGTCCTTGTAGAGCTCGTCGAGATAAGAGTCCCCCTCGCTCATGTCGGTCCAGTCCAGAATCGGGCTCTCCGATTTCTCCCCCTGGGAAAATTTGGATTTCAGAAAGCCCTTGTACACCTTGCGCCTGCTGGTCCCATCAATCATGATGCGATCATGGAATTCCTCGAAGTAATCCCGGATCTCGTCCTTGAACTTGTACATGGGATACATGCTCCCGTCCGAGTACGTCTGGGAGTACTCCTTGTACATCTCGTATATGCGCTTCAGGGATATGCCGTCCTCATCATCCAACTCGTCGCTGTAGAAGTCGAGGAAGTTGAAGATGGGGTTGGTCTTACTCATCATGCCGATCGGCTTGTAGTCGTCGTAATATGACGAGCCCTTGGCCCTGTAGACCTCAATGCAGTGCTTGACGATGGAACCCCGCTCGCCCTCGATTCGGTCCATGATGTCGTTGTACCGATGAATATCGAGCTTGCGACCAGAGGGCTCCACGTCGATGAGACGCCTTGTCAGTCCACTCTTCGAGTCTGTGATACGAACCGGCAGGTTGGTACCCACGAACAGCATGGCCTCGGACTTGAACGTGTAGAGGGACTTACCCTTCTCGTTCATGATCATTGACTCATGAGATATGAGGCTGTTCAGCCGGCTGTTGTCGGTGATCCGGACCAGGTTTCCGTCGTGTTGGATGGCGACCCTGGGATTCGACTTGAACGGCTCGAGGGCGAACTGGTCGCTGGCTCGCCCGAGAGCCGCCGCATCGAAGAATGTGATCCGATCATCCAACAATCTCGAGATAAGATTGAGGACGGTTGACTTACCGGATCCCGCTGAGCCGTAGAGCACGAAGAACTTCTGGATCCACTTGGAGTCCCCCGTGAATACGGCTCCGATTCCCCATTCGAGCTTCTCCCTCTCGTCCGGATCGTAGAGAGTGCTCATAAGTTCCTCGTAGGCTGGACACAGATCGTCGCTCAGAGAATATGAAAGCCTCCTTGTGACGTAGTCCTCCCTTCGGGGGGTCTGGTCGGCGAACAGGATCTTGCTGTCGAGAGGATGATAGACGTCCGGGAGCTTGGACATCCACGCCTTGTAGTCTGAATATGTCTTGGAGTCGTAGTCCCCCAGATACCGCGCCCAGACGGACCCGTCGACTCGTTCTGAGGCCTCTTTGAATCGACGGGCGACGTCGGCGTCCACGATCCGCATCAAGTCGTACTCTTCAGTACTCCAGAAATGCGTCTCGGGGTTGTGCACGGCGTAGAAGGACTTCCCACGAATCATGAGGTCCTTGAATCGGAGAACACGCCAGGCCGGCCGTACCTCAGTGGTTCCCGATTTGAGGGCTCGCTCCTTAATCTCGTAGAAATCCATTAGACTCCTTATATGTCGTAGTTCTCCGCCAGATAGAGTTGCATCTGGTACCAGAGCTCAAGACGGTTCTGGTTCTGGAACTCATCCGACTCGTAGAACTCCGGGACGGACTCGAGGGGGAATATGCCTCCGCGTCCGTGGGAATCGTACTGACGGCTCATCCACTTCTGGACAGTCTTGTCGACCTTCCTGTCAAGCGCATTGCCGCTGTTGTCGAACTGGTAGTCCGTGTAGTTGATTCCGAGGTTCTCGATCATCTCCCAGAAATATGGATCGAGTCCTTCCTCGTCATCGAGTTCGAAGGCCATGCGATCGGCGAGTCCGAGGAGAACCTCGAGCACGCTGGCAGGGCTCTTGCGAAATGCCGGTGAGAGCTTGCCGCCATAGCGGTTCCGCCACTCACGACCATCCATGTCCCGATTGCGGTCCATCATGGCGGAGTAGCGGAACTCGATATGGTGGAGCTTCCACAGGAGGTGATGACTGTCGAATATGCTCGGCAGCTCGTCCTCACTCTCGTCTAGGAACGAGAGCAGGAAGTCGAAGTACTCCTGTTCCATCAGTGGGATCCGGAGTACGAGTCCTCAATGATCTCGAGGCGAATATCGTAGGAGAGATCGAAGTTGCGGATCCACTTGACGACGATCTCGTCCGACTGCGTCTCGAGGTCGACATTGCCGAGCCACTCGTCAACGTTGTCGATCGTGACCATGTCGCCGTCGCAGAGGATTCGGTCCTCCGTGAAATACATCAGCCCGACCCGCTCGAAGTTGAAGGCGCCCTCGTCGTACTCGTCCTCCGTGATCTCGCGGATGGACTCGCCCTCGGCGACGGGCTCCTCCTCTTCCTCAGGCTCATCCCCAATCTCCTCGGAAATATCCTCCTCCATGGCGAATCGGAGGTACTCGTCCTCAACGATCTTCTCGTACTTCTCCTTCATCTCGTTGTGTTCATCGACTTCCTCATCCGAGATCGGCTGAAAGACCTCGACGGAATATGCGGTAGTCCGCTCGGGCTCCTTCTCCGTAGTCCACTTCTCGTCCTTGCAGTCCTGCACGGCGAGGAATCCCGCCGTGAGACCGACGACGAGCGCCGGCAGCAGATGCATTATCGTTCCTTTCTAGTGATCAGTCGTCCGATGAAATATCCGAGCAGCAGGAAGAACAGCGCCTTCATCGAATGGCCAGCCTGTCGATCTGGTCCCAGATGACGCCGTCGACGTTGAAGTCGAGGATGAACTTGGTGACCTCTCGGCCGATGACCGGATCGTAATCCCGGTAGTTCAGGACCTCGAAGTTGCCGAACTCGACGATGCCGTCGCCGTCCTCATTGTCGTAGACCCAGCCGACCACTGCACCGGCGCTTGTCTGAGGAAGTCCGAGACCCTTGTAGACCTCGTTCAGGAGCAGATATCCACGAGTCCTCAGGATGTCGTTGGCGTAGTTCTCCTGGGCGTGGAGGATCATGAGGCTGTAGTCCTCATTGCCCTCCCAGGCTCCCGCGTTCTGATCGAACACAACAGCATATGGCGAGACCCCGAGCTCCCTCATGAACTCCTCAGGCTTGAGCTGGAACTCGCGCCCCGTCTCGTCGTAGTACTGCTTCTTGGCCTCGTCAAGGGCCTTCTCGTTGGAGTGGTCGATGATCTTCTCGACCGTCTCCTCTCCGAGGCTCTCCTTCATCTTGTCCTGGTACTTGCGGAACGACTCCTCAAGACCGGCGTAGGCCATGGACAGGCCCGCGATCCTCTTGGCGGAAATGCGGTGAGCGAGGATCAGGGAAATGGCGGAGGCCGTCCCGATGCTCAGCGGCAGGGCGTAGTGCTTGACCAGATCGCCGGCGAGCTTGGCCCAGGCACGAGCCTTGGCGATCTGAATATCCTTCTTCTCGAACTTCTCCTCGTCCTCAGCCGCTTTGACCGTCGACAGCTCGTTCAGGTCCTCCCATGTGGCCTCGCCGACGCTCAGCGTCTGCTTGGCCGCCAGGACCGTGGTAGCGGTGAATCCGGCGATGCCCAGGCCCGTCAATATGGCCGGAGCGTGCTTCGAGGCCACGAGAGCGCCCTTCCCGATGAGGCGCGTAACAATGGTGAGACTCATGATGCGAAATACTTCCTCTCGTTCAGCTTGTTGTACACAGCGATGACCTGTCCATCGCTCATCTGATTAACCTTGGTGACCCATGCAGGGGCGCCACCGTACGCTGTGCGCAGCTTGGCGCGCATCTGTGCGACCGTCACTCGTCATCATCCTTCCACAAGTCGTAAATGAATCCTACGGCAACCCAGAGAGCCACCGTCATGAGACTGAGCGCCACGAGCCAGATCTCCTGGGCGATCAGTCCGGCCGTGACTGCGAGCACCACCAATATGGCTCCGACCCCGTACGCTGTAGTTCGGTCCTCACTCTTCATCGAACATCCTCCGGCTTCGGCAGATCAAGAATATACCCGTTGCGGGCTCGAACGGCCCTGGCTCCTCGCAGGTCCCTCCACCCCCAGTTCTCGTCCGTGTACGTCTGAGAGATCCCGGCCATGCCGTACAGATCCCCGACCGTCGCCACGTCGTACTGATCGCAGATGCTGATCAGATGATTCAGGACATCCTCCGCCTCATTGCGAGTGGCGAAAATGATGGAGTCGAGATTGTGCTCCCGACGGTCCCTCTGAGTGTAGACCCGCTCGGTCGGCGTCTCTCGCCTGCCGTAGGTCCTGTTGGAATATGAGGTGTAGGTCCGGTTGCTTTTGGATCGCTGAGGACCGCCGTCGCCGCCGAAGAGCAGACGGTCGATGCCCGAGGTGAAGATATCGCTCACAGCGTTCTTGATGCTCGGTAGAGCAATATCCCACAGTAGGTAGTTGCCCACCTCCTTGATGTCCTCGGCGAAGAACGCACTCAGCGCCTGTCGCCCGAGCGACCCTTTGTCAATCCTGGCGGGCGTGGATACGATGCGCTCAGGGCGCGGCTTGGACTTGCGGGCGTTGGCCGGCAGGTCTCCTCGGATCGGGATGTTGTCCGTCACGTTCGTCCTTTCTGAAGAAAATAGGAGGCCCCGAGTCTCCCCGGGGCCTCCTCAGGATATGGATGTCAGGCCTCGATCGTCTTGAAGACGTCGGGGCGCTCCTTCTTCGCCTGCTCGATCAGGGCCTTGGGCATGACGCCGTTGAAGAACTTGATGCTCTTCTCCTCGTCCTCCAGCAGGCTCAGGACGAACTCGTCGTAGAAGATGCTGTCCTTGAAGTTGGCGAGGATCTCCGGCGACTTCCGGAATCGCTTGCCGTCCGACGATCTCTCGCCGTAGGCCTTGTCGACCATGGTGCGGAAGAAATCGAACAGCTTGAACTTGTCCTTCATGGTCCAGTCCTCGGGCTTGCGGGACATGAAGGCCTGGAGTGTGTCCGTGAAACCGCCGGGCTCCGACTGCTGGAGCTCGATGAGATCCACCTTATTCATATGGAACCAGAGGGTCTCGGTGACCATGTCTCCGTCGAAGGTCTCGGCGCTAACGTTCATCTTGATCATGAATATGCCTCCTCAGGCGATCGAGTTGAGAGTGATGCCGGCGAGCGACTTCGTCGTCTTGACGATATGGTCCCACGAGGTCTTCTCGTCGAACTGCTCGCTCTTCTTGATCGTGCGCTTGACAGTCTTGCCGTTCTCGGTGAGGGTGACCACGACAGCCGTCTGAAGCTCCATGTTCGTTCCTTTCGAAAATGAGAAACCTAGAACCCTTGTGGGGTTCTAGGCCGAGTAGTATCAGTCGTCGGTCTCGTCGACGAGCTCAGCGTCAACCACGTCGTCCGAAGACGTCGAGGCGGTCTCCTCAGTGTCATCGTCGCTGGAGGCAAGGGCCTTCACCAGGCAGAGAGCTGCGAAGCCGGCTGCGGCGGGCAGGGCGTAGCGAGCACTCTTCTTGGCGATACGGCCGAGCTTGCTCCAGTTGACGGTGACGACGGGGGTGTCGTCCTCAACGGGCTCGGTGGACGGAGTCGTGGTGGAAACGGTGGTCTCAGTCATTAGAGTATCCTTTCGAGTTGATGGGGGTCTCATTATAGCGTGTGCAGAATCTGCGAAAGCCTATGCCCCTTGTGGAGGGGCGCGGCCGTCTAGTTGTTCGAGGGTGTCTTGATAGAATCGATGGTCTCGGCGAAGTTCTCGGCGTACTGTTGTCCGGCCTTGTCTCCGACATATGAGCCGAGGACACCACTGCCGAGGCTGTAGACGACGGTCAATGCCACTCCGGCTGGAGGGCAGAGAGCGCTGACGACAGCACCGGCGGTGATGCTAGCGGTTGTCGAGGCGACAAAGTTGACGACCTTGTATCCGGTGGTCTCTTTGAAACTCATGGTCATTCCTTTCTAGAGGGGTCTCATTATGACCCATGCTCATCTCACGAGAGCTTGTACCACCGCTCGGTCGGCTCGATCACGAAGTCGAGGACGATGCAGGCTCGACCCTCCTCGGTGACCCGGGAGCCGTAGTGCACCTCGATCTGCCTCTGCTCATTCCACCCGAGCTGGTCGCCAAGGGAAATGCCCTCGAGGCCGATGCCGGCGTAGAACTCGTTGAGACTGACGCACATCTCTCGAAGCAGGGTGTAGTTCAGCTCGTTGACCACTCGGTCAATCCTGTTGACGGTGGACTTGAAATAACGCCCGCTGTAGGCGTCGTAGAACAGGCAGTCCCCCTCGCCGTAGACGATCGTCTCACGAGGAACGGACTGAGCCTTGGAGGCCGCCTTGTTGGCGATCTCCTTCTCCTCCGAACCGAGGCGATCCTGAACGGTGGCGCGATAACGATCGTACATCCTCCGAGTGCCCTCGTAGGCGAGAAGCAGGGAGGACTCACGCCGAACGGAGATGCTGTGGGCTCCGACGATGCAGACTCCAGTCGTCAATATGGCGATGGCCGGAGGAGCGTAGATCCGAGCGTACAGCTTGATCCTCTGCTCCTTGGTGAGCTGCTTGAACTCGTCAATATCCCACTCCTGCATGATCCTGTCTGCTCGCACGCTCAGGGCCACGGACGCCCCGACGCCGAGAAGAGCGAGGCCTGTGAGGATATGGTGCGAGTTGCGCAGGATGAATACCTGGGCAGTCTTGAGTATTGAGAGATTCATCGGTAGTCCTCCTGCATGTTCTTGACGGCTTCAAGAAATATCGCCTTGGCGATCTCGGGATCCACTGTCTTCGGAACCTTGAGAGTCACTTTGACTGTGTTGGTGACCGGATCCCGATCGTGGAATATCGTCTGGACGTCGAGTTCGTGGTTCACGTTC